>WNFP01000065.1_pt1 | contig 99991 bp, 90 predicted proteins | sample 5400201 | NCBI WGS metagenome assembly WNFP01 (sample SAMN13153355, study PRJNA577476) | soil metagenome | isolation source: 115 cm saprolite under Madrone tree | place: USA:California | collected 2016-06-14
TGTTGGCGCTCCGCCGCGCTTAACATCGCCAGATCTTCTATCCTGCTCTCCGCACATCCCGCTATCCCTTCCAGCAGCCGCTCCCAGTGCCCCTTCATCCGCTCTATCGTCGCTTCATCGAATAATGCTACGTTGTACTGAAATGCTCCTAAGAGACTGCCTTTGACTTCCCCCATCATCAGCATCAGATCGAAAATGGCCGATTGTCCCTGCAAAGCAACCGTTTCGAAAGAAATGCCGTTTAACACGAGCCGCATACCCGCCTCTCCCAGTGCGAAGGCGCCGATTCCCTCTTCCTGCAAAAAGAACGTCTTTTCAAAGGCGAACATGACCTGCACAAGGGGAGAATGGCCTGCATTTCGCTCCGGCTGTAATTTTTCAACCAGGGTAGCAAATGGATAGTGCTGGTATGCAAATCCCTCCAGCGCTGTGGTCCGGACCCGGTCAAGAAATTCATGCAACACAGGATTGCCCGACAAAACGCCGCGCAATGCAATCGTATTCACGAAATAGCCTGCCACATCGGCCCACTCTGCGCATGCCCGGGCTGCCACTGGCGAGCCGACCAGAAACTCTTTTTGAGAGCTGTACCGCCCAAGCAAAATCTGAAAGGCGGCCATCAAAGTCATGTATAAAGTGCAGTTGTTGTTCCGGGAAAGCACCCTTAATTTTTCGGTGAGCTCAGCACTGAGCCGGAATTTTTTTGCGGCCCCGGCGAATGTCTGTGAAGCCGGACGAGGCCGGTCTGCTGGCAGATTCAGGACCTGCGCGTCCTTCAATTGCTTTTCCCAATATGCCTGCAGCTCGGCACCTTGAGTGCCTGACAGCAACTGTTTCTGCCAGTTCACAAAGTCACTGTATCGGGAAGTAAGGCGCGTCAATTTCGCCGATGTACCGTTCGTCTCTGCGCCATACAGAAGTGTGAGTTCATGCATGAGCAGAGCCAGTGACCAGAAATCTGCAATTATGTGATGGACAACCAGAAGAATGATCGAATCTGCATCGGACCGGCGGAATATCACCACGCGGAACAGCGGCCCGTCGATCAGATTAAAGGAATGATTTGCCTCGTCTTCCAGTTTCTGATTTAGAAGGGATGCATGCCACATTGACGCGTTAATCTCTTGAAAAAATCCTTCCAGTGATGACTGCACGCGCTGTAGCGGTTCTCCATTAACCGAATGAAAAGTAGTCCGCAGCGATGAATGACGACAGACCAGCTTTTCGCAACAATTGCGTAATACATCAATGTTCAGGCGGTTGACCGCACGCGCTGCAAAGGAAAGATTGTAGGCGGTACTTGTGGGGGCCAATTGGTGCAAAAACCAGAGAGACCTCTGGCCCTGTGAGAGCGGAAATTCCAGAGCCTCAGGCGTTACCGGAGCCTTATCCGGCGTTTGCAATGAGCATTTCTGGAGTTCGGCAGCCAGCTGGTGAATCGAAATTTCCTGCAAAAACTGGACCGCGTCAATACTTACACCAAACTCTTTTTCAATCGCGTGCCCAATCTCGATCGCTGCAAGAGAATCGAGACCTAACCTTGAAATGGGCGCTTCCACAGCAATTTCGGCGGGGAGTCGCCCGGTCTTCGCCGACAGCCTGCCCACCAGCCATCGTTTCATATCATCGATATTTTCAGGATTGAACAACTCCCTATTGGAACTCTCGGCAATATCCTGACCGTCCGGTTGCGCCCCATTGGCGTTCCATTCAAAAAACACATCCAGACCAGCTTCCAGGAACAGCTCGCGGCAAGCAGATCTTTGAATTTTTCCGCTGGAGGTCTTGGGTATACTGAATGAGTGAATCAGCGCGATGGCATGAGGCTGGATTTCATGTTGCTCCGATAATGCCTGGCAAATCGCTCCCGTTATGTCTTCCGGCCTTCCTGAAAAACCATGGACGACTTCCTGGACAATTCCCAGACGCTCCTCGCCTTCCACTTCGAAGGAAAATGCGGCGCCGCTTCCATGACGCAAAAATTGATGCGCATTTTCTACGACAAATTCAATGTCCTGAGGATAATGGTTCCTTCCACGAATGATGATCAAATCTTTCAATCGCCCTGCAACAAAAATGTCTCCGTCTGCGATGAAACCTAAATCACCCGTCCGAAGAAATGCTTTCTGGCTTTGCCCGGCAATTTGCGCCAGAAAGGTTCTTTCGGTCTCTTCAGCGCGGTTCCAGTAGCCTTGAGCAACGCCTGGACCTGACACCCAAATTTCGCCTACCTGATTCGGAGGACATAACACCCTCGACTCCGGATCAACAATTCTTACATCGGTTCCCGGTGCGGTCTTACCGCAGCCAACGAGCGTAACCGAAGCTTCCATCACCTGTCGAACTTCGCCCAGGGCCAAAGCTTTAGGGTCTATATGGGTAACGGTAAACGCACCTTCCGCCGTATCGCCAGCCACCATCAGAGTGGCCTCCGCAAGACCATAACAAGGGCAGAAAGAACGCGAGCGAAACCCTACAGGTGCAAAACGATCGGAAAATCTTTGCATCGTGACGGCCCTTACGGGCTCCGCCCCGTTAAACGCTACTTTCCAACTACTGAGATCAAGCGTTCCAATTTCCTCATCAGTAATTTTGCGATAGCAAAGATCGTAGGCCATATTCGGCCCCCCGCTTGTCGTGGCCTTGTAACGAGAGATCGCTGACAGCCATCGAACTGGACGCTGCAGGAAGGCAGCCGGGGACATCAAAATGCAACGCGCTCCCAGATAGAGCGGTTGCAGCATGTTTCCGATCAGTCCCATATCGTGATAAAGAGGCAGCCAGCCCACAATGACAGACTCTTCGTTCTGACCGAAGGTGCGCTGAATCAGCGCCTCGTTGTGCAGGAGATTGGAGTGGCTGACCACCACTCCTTTAGGCGTAGAGGTGGATCCGGACGTGTACTGAAGAAAAGCCGTAGAACTGCCTGAGATTTCTGGAGCCTGCCAGGATGCGGCACCGTACTCCGCCAGATCATCTGTGCTGATCCACTCCATCCCCGGCAGGCGAGTCTCTTCCGACACCATTAACCGCATCCGCGCCATTCCCTGCCGGCTGGTGAGCGCAATCGTTGCACTGCAATCATCAGCCACCGCCTTCAGGCGCGAGAAATTGCGATTCATTTTCGGTGGGTATAACGGTACAGCGACTGCACCGGCATACATGCATCCCCAGAACCCTGCAATGAACTCCAGTCCCGGTGGATATAACAGTAGTACCCTTTCCCCCACTGCACGTGCGGCTTGCAGCCGCGCAGCTATCCGGCGCGCCCGGGTATCGAGTTCACTGTATGTCCAGGTTGCCTCCTCCTCCTCGCCATTCCTGAGGAAAATGTAGGCCACCTGCTCAGGGATAAAAGCTGCTCTTGCAAGCAGTAGTTCAACCAGATTGGAATAGGAGTTTGTCACAGCTCAGAAATCTGTAGCGAGCAAATTCATCGCGCAGCGGGCCCTAAATGTATCCAAACGGGCTTGCCTGGGCATTGAGTTTTTCCGGCAGATACCATACTGGCCAGCACCGCCTGATCTGCCATCACAGTGAAGCAGGACTTCAACGACTCAGAACATTAGAGAGAAAATGACTTCGTAACCATGGTGGTGTTGCTGAAACGAGCCGGAGAGGATATTAGATTGTCCGGTCGTGTTTTGATCGCGCTTGTCGCGCCTTCCGGAAGTCCATACGAGATATCAACCACTTGAAAGTGAACAGGAGTTGAACTCTTAACATCCAGCACCAGGTCTATTCCCTCCGCTGGCACATCGAAATACTCCGTTGTCCACGAACCCTGAATTCCCTTCGGAATGTCCTTCCCATTGACGGATGCTTTCTGGACCGCATCTCCGCTGGCGAAAAATGAAAGAATAGGAGCATGGCGCGCAGAGACCACGCGCAAATGGATCTGCCGTCCGCCAGCAATAGTTTTATTTTCTATTACTTTTATTTCAGGTGCGACCAAAGGAACGGCAACCGCCGGGGCCTGCAGAAACTTTCTCGGGTTGCCAGAAAAGAACTGGGGCAAAATATCTCTCTGGATCGGCTTCGAAAAAAACTGCGCCGTCCACTCATCTGGCTGATTGTCGTAACTGGCCCATAAAGTCTTGCCTGTATCGGCATCCTCGCCGTAAAACACGCTGTCGAATTTCGGATGCTTCTGGTCGAAATGGGGTGAAAAGAACAGGGCCGTTATCATTAACCCTAAGCCAATCGCATATAAAGCCACGGGCAGAGTCTGCGGCTTCGGCATCCTTGAGGTCCCCAGCTGGTGAGCAAACAGAGCAGCCATCAAAGCAAGCAGGATACTCACCATCGGGTGCGAGCCCATCGTAAATGCCATAAAAATCTTGTGAATCATCGGCGCAATCAGGATGACTCCAGGGATGGCTGCAATACTCAGCAGAGCGACGCCATTTTGGATATTCATCCTGAAAATGAGGTTCCACGCCACCAGTATGAATAGCAGGGGCCAAAGCCATAGATAAGCAGCTCCAGAGACGAACACGCTGGTCACCACCAGGAGAGTAAACCAACCCAGCAGCCCAGCCACTGCCAGATTACGCGAGCCAACCCACCTGGAACCCCAGCTGAATACGAGCTCAGCGGTCGCGAGTCCAAGCGTAGACAAGGCTGCCACGTACATGCCGCTGTTATAGAGTTCGCCTGCCAGTATCCCCCGTGACGTGCCAGCGATCGTTTCCAAAAGCCAGTCTGCGATAAACGACCCAGCAAATGCCGCGACCACAGCCAGTCCGACGACAAGCAGTCCCAGAGCAATTTCTTTGGAAGTCAGCAGGGCCTTCCGGTATCCCTGAACCAGAACGCCAGCCAGAAGCACAGTGGCCAGCAATACCAGCAACAGAGCCATTGTCGGGGAGTATTGGACCAACGTCAGCCCCAAAATATCAAAATACACTGCATTGCTTTCTCTGCGATCATCCTGCGCCGCGTTGACAAACCATTTAACCAGCGCAACCGCGTAATCGCCTTCCTGTTGCAGGCTGCGTGGATCCAGATTTGCGTACGTATCCTCGGCGGTGTGATAGTGAACCAGCCCATCAATGAAGGCAAAGTTGAGGCCTGAATAGCCCGCTCGCTTGAAGACCGTAAAATCAGTGTCGTTCGGCAACCGTTTATAGATTTCATACGAAAGCGAGTTTGCAACAGGATGTTGCGCTACCTGGCTGACCGCGCGAATCAGCGAACCATTTCGGTTGCTGGTCTCAAACAAAATAGCCGGACCACCAGTTCCCCGCGCTTCAAAATTGAGTACAACGCCAACGTTTGCCGCCAGCGGACTCCCTGCAACGAATGCTTCCGCCCCTAAAAGACCAATCTCTTCTCCGTCAGTAAACAGAAAAATCACATCTCTTTGGTGCTGAGGAAGAGCTTTCAATGCTTTGGCTGTTTCCAGCAAGACAGCCACGCCGGCTCCATCGTCGCTTGCACCCAAACTCGTAGCCACGGAGTCGTAGTGTGCAACCAAAAGAACTGATTTTCCAGTGCCGCTTCCCTGCAACCGAGCCACTATGTTTTCTACGGAAGCTGCCACTCCCTGTCTCTGGCTCACTGCAGTCGCTCTCTGGATTTCCGCATTTAGCCCTGTCTGAGCAACCGCGCCAAGAATATAGTCTCTTACCGCTGAGTGTTCCGCCGATCCCACAGGGTGAGGCATTCTGCTGATGGCTGCAACGTGTTTCAAGGCGCGCTCCGCAGAAAACTGAACCTGTGGCTGCGAGCCACCTATCGGCTGCGGAGGGCGATCCAGAAAAATAGTACAAACTCCCAGCCCCGCCAGAATAATCAGTGCGATGATTCCGCTGACATGTCTGCCAAAAGAACCATTTTGGGAACGAGAAGTTTCCTGCTGCATGCGTTGGGGTGCAGAGATGTTTGTCATATGTGCCAAATGACACGCCGGGAAATTAATATGCCGATAAGGACGGGATTTGTATTTCAGGAAATAGCGCCGATACGAACGATCAGGCACACTGCCGTCATTTTGAGTCGCCCTGAACGACGCAAAAAAACTAACGTCTACGGGCAGAAACTCAAGACTTAAAAAATCTTATTTCAACTACCGCGATTAAAGTAACTCTAATGTATTTTCGTTCTGCATAATAAACTAGCTGGTTTTTTTGCGCAAGACAATCATTTCAAATGTTTCACTATTGTCCGGTTAAGAGAACAGGTGCTGACTGCAAGTAACAGCCCGAATCCGCTGGCTATGTAAACATTGCCGCCAATGTCGAAGCTTCTGGATTCCGAAGCTCTCCGCAATGAATAAGCGTGTCCCATTTTGACCCGGTTCTCAGTGTTCGCATTGTGAGCAAAACTGCTGAGGTCTAACGCCAGCAAAAAAATAATGTAAAGTTGCAGAAAATTGGAACAAATCCGGGCACAGCTGGCGTATTGAGTTTAGAGTTAGTATTGATTTTTTTGGCAGCTTTCAACAGGAAAATAAGAATGTCGCGCACCGAAAATATCGGATTTTTTCCTGCCTCACGCCGTGATGTCACGATGCGTGCATCATGCTGTAAACCAGCACTGCCAGTACAAAAAGGCTGACGACCACATACAAGCGGTCGCGCTCCAGATAAAACCCAATCGCCGCCAGCGCTACACGCGCTACGGGCGTGGCAATCAGGATCAACAACCCAAGCTGGATGAGCCCTTCACTGTGAAAGTGGAGCGCCGAATGCCATATCCCCGGGACGCTCCGCATCTCCGCGCTTTCGCTCTGGAAAACTTTGTAACTCACCCTCTCGGAGTGATGATGCGCCAGATAAGCAGCGCCGCCCAAGCCCACCACGAATGCCGCCGCCAGCACACCGACCCGCAGAAGGTTTCCCACCAGGAGTTCGATTTTTCGGTCCGTCATTTCCATTAAATTTTTCCCGTGATGCCGTTCACGATCATTTCAATAGCCAGCAGCAGGACCACCCCCCCGAAGATCAGGCGCAGACTTTTGACTTTGGCTTTCACCAGAACTTTGGTCCCGAGAAAAGCCCCGCCCAGCACGCCCAATACGACTGGCATGGCCAGCCGGGGATCGATGTATCCCCGCCCCAGGTAAACCCCGGCGCTGGCGGCAGCGGTGACGCCAATCATGAAGTTGCTGGTGGTAGTGGAGACCTTAAAGGGAATTTTCATTGCCCTGTCCATGGCGATTACCTTGATCACGCCGGCGCCAATGCCCAGCAGTCCTGATAATGCGCCGGCCCCAAACATCAAACTGAATCCGGCGGGTACATTGCGGACGCCATATTCCTGGCGCTTGCCCTCCACGGGATACGATCCGGCAAGGCGCAGTTTTTTGGCCATCGCATCCGATTCCACTGGCGGGCCGGCATCCTGATGGCCGCCCGCGAGAGAGCGCCAGGCTGAGTGCACCAACACCAGACCAAACACAATGGCCAGAACATGCGTGCTGAAGTAAGCGGCAAGAAACGCGCCCAGAATGGCCCCAAGGGTGGTTGCCACTTCCAGCAGAATTCCAATACGGATATTGGTGTAGCCCTCCCGGACATAAGCAGCCGCCGCGCCGGAAGAAGTTGCAATCACCGAAACCAGTGATGCTCCAATGGCATACTTGATGTCCACTCCGAAGGCCAGTGTGAGTACCGGCACCAGCACCACACCTCCGCCCAGCCCGGTAAGCGCGCCGAGGAAGCCCGCGGTCGCGGCGGTGAGCCACACAAAAAATGTAAACAACAGGGCCGACATAAGATTCAGGTGTGCTGCCGAGAATCCCTTAGTGTACCCTCTGGCCGCCTCACAAAAATGACTGCAGGAGAATTTATTGGCGCAGAGAATGAATCGGCGGATGGTGTTGAACAATCTGAGCTGCTGGAAATCGCACAGCTCTGCTTCTCGTGTGGCAACCGCGTTTGCGGAGATCCATCTAACCTGGAAGCGCCACTTCACTCTAAATCTCCATGGTGCAACTATCTGCTAATTTGAGGAGGATTTTACGGTGAAGAAGATTTACTTGTTAGCGGCAACCATGCTGCTTTCCGCGATCTTGCTGGTCGCGCAGAGCAGCACGCAGAGCTATCCACAGACGAGCACATCCGGCAGCTCCGACCAAACGAGCATTCAGGGCTGTCTCAGTGGCTCCAGCGGAAATTTTATGGTTACCGATTCGTCCGGTAACGCTTACAAACTTCAGGGTGACACTTCCAAACTGAGCGATCACGTGGGACAGGAAGTCAAAATCAGTGGAAAAGATCTGAGCAGCACGGCTTCGTCCGGATTACCCGCCGGAGACAAGGCACCAGCCAGTGCAGCTCAGGGCGGCCACAGCTTTGACGTGAGCGATATTCAGAAGGTATCGGACACCTGCTCCAGTTCAAAAAAGTAAAACCGATCCCAAACCCCTCAGCCCCAGCGCTTCGGCGCTGGGTTTGTTTTATGCGCCCAGATAGGCGCGCCGCACATGATCGTTGTGCAGCAGTGTTTCACCTGGCCCCTCCAGCGTGATTCTGCCCACCTCCATCACATATGCGTAGTGTGAGACGCGCAGCGTGTAATTCACGTTTTGCCCGGCGAGGAGAATGGTCACACCCTGCTGGGCGATTTTTTGAATCAGGGCAAAAGTTTCATCCACCAGAATTGGCGCCAACCCCAGAGTGGGTTCGTCGAGCAACAGCAGTTGTGGTTCGGACATCAGACTGCGCCCAATGGCGCACATCTGCTGCTCGCCTCCGGAAAGTGTGCCGGCCAGCTGATACCGCCTTTCCCTGAGCCGGGGAAACAGCTCATACACCCGCGCCAGGTTGCTATGGGCGCGCTTGCGCAGACTGGGAATGTAACATCCCATGAGCAGATTTTCTTCCACCGGCATTCCCGGCCAGAGTTGCCGGCCTTCCGGCACGAGGCTAATGTGGCGCTTCACCCGCTCCAGTGATGGGAACGAGGTAATATCCTCATCTCCAAACAGAATTCGTCCGCTGCGCACCGGCAGCGTTCCGGCGATGGCGTTCAGGGTGGTGGTTTTTCCCGCTCCATTCGCGCCGATGATGCAGGTGACGCCGCCCTTAACGACCGACAGGGAAATGCCCCAGAGCACCTGCACCACTCCGCGATAAACGCCGAGGTCTTCCATCTGCAAAAGCTTTTCGCCTGCTGGTTCAGCCACGCAACTCGCTCCCTGCGCCGGCTTTGCCCAGATAGGCTTCGATCACGGCCTCATTATTTTGGATTTGCTCCGGCTTCCCTTCCGCCAGCTTTTGGCCGAAGTTGAGAACGGTGATTCTGTCACAAACGGACATCACTGCTTTCACATCATGCTCAATGTACATTACGGTTACGCCGCCTTCGCGCACGCTATGCACCAAATCCAGCATGGCGCGGGTCTCGGAGCCGGTGAGGCCGCCGCAGATTTCATCGAGCAGCAGCAGTTCGGGTGAGGTAGCCAGAGCACGCGCCACCTCAAGGCGTTTCTGATCTCCCAGTGACAGCATGGATGCGGAGAGATGCACCTTATGCTCAAGGCCCACCTGCTTCAGCAGATCCATGGCCTTCTCTTTTGCTTTGGAGGCGCTGCTCACAGGGCTGCGCCCGAAATGCACCGCGAGCTGAACATTTTCGAGCACGCTCAAAGCGCGAAAAGGGCGCACGATCTGGTGCGTACGCACGATTCCCATCTTCACCAGCGCGGAGGATTTGGCGCCGGTTACGTCCTTGCCATGCAGATGCACTTTGCCTGACGTGGGCCTGGTTGCACCGGTAATTACGCTGAACAGCGTGGTCTTCCCCGCTCCGTTGGGACCGATGAAGCCGCAAATCTCCTGTCGCGCAACGCCAAAGCTTACGTCTTTGAGCGCCGCAACGCCGCCAAATTGCTTGCTCAGGCCTTTGACTGTAAGAATTTCCAGGATGACCTCCTAAAAATCTTCCGCAACAATCCCACCAGACCGTCCGGCTCCAGCAAAATAATCAAAATCAATAATATGCCGTATAACAACAGATGCACGTTGGGAAAGCGGACGACCAACTCCTCTTCCACAATGCCGAAAATTGCGCCCCCGAGGACGGGACCCCAGATTGTCCCGATGCCGCCAATGACCGGCATGAGCAGAATGGAGATTCCGGTTTGAAAGGCAAACACGCCGCCTGGTCCGCCGCTGGGATCAACAAACACCGCATAACGCGCATGAAGGGCGCCGGCGATTCCGGTGAGCGCCGCCGCAATCGCATGTATCCATAATTTGCCCATATACGGATTTACGCCAATGTCGGCGGCGGCATCTTCATCCTGGCGAATGGCGCGCAACGCCAGGCCAAATCTGCTGTTGGCGATGAGCACAGAGATACCAACCGCCATAGCCAGAGCCAGCAACGCCGAGTAGTAGTGCTCCGTCTGCTGAAATGCGCGATGCTCCACGATGCTCAGGCCGCTGGCGCCACCCGTGATTTTCAGGTTGCTCATGATCACGCGCACGGCTTCCGTCAATCCGATGGTCGCAATGGCAAAGTATGGACCGCGCAGCCGGAAGGCGGGCAGACCTACAAGAAACGAAGCCAGCAGCCCCACTGCCGCCGCTGCCAGAAAAGCAAAATATGGATTGTGGCCTGCATTGATCATGAGTCCGGCGGTGTAAGCACCGAGCCCATAAAAAACCGCGAAGCCAAATGAAGTCTGGCCGGTAAAGCCGCCCACCAGGTTCCAGGCCACGCTGGTAATCGTCCAGACAAAGGTGGTAAACAAAAGCCGGATAACATCGGTGCTCGCGCCCGCAGAGGGCAGCAAAAATAGCGCCAGCAGAGCAAGAAAAGGCAGTAGCCGTTTTAGGGTCATCGAAGGCAGGCTCATCCGGTTCGCCATCTTCTTTCGAGCAGTCCGGCGATTCCTTTGGGAAGGACCAGCAGCACGACCACCAGCAGGCCATAAGAGATGGCCGGCTGGTAACTGGCTTCCACTCCGGGAATCTGTATGCTCCAGGTCTCAACCATGGCGAGCACCAGCGCGCCCAAAGCCACACCGGAGAATGACTCCAGTCCGCCCAGCACAATGATTACAAACGAACGCAGCAGGAAGGGACGGCCAAAATCAGGACTAAACGAATACAGCATGGAGAGCAGCACACCGGCAAAACCGGAAAAGGCCGTACCCAGTCCGAAGGTGAGCATTGCTGTGCGGTCGTAGTCCACGCCGACAATCTGCGCGGCATACGGATTTTGAATCACAGCACGAATACTTTTTCCAAACCAGCTTCTCTTGAGGCCGATTTGCAGAATCACAATGGACAGCACCGCCGCAATGAAAACCGCCATCCGCACCTTTGATATTGCAATATCGCCCAAGTGCCAGGATGTGAGCGTGTAAGAAGTATTAATGGAGCGGTCTTCATTTTTCCAGATCAGAGATGCCACGTTCTGCAGTACCAGCCAAAAGCCAAACATCAGCAGCAGTGACGACAGGGTTGGCTGGTCTGACCGGGGAAGCCAGCGCACCAGCAGCCAGTGTACGGCCATGCCAAACGCAAAAAATACGGGCAGAGCGAGGACGGCACTGACGAGCGGATCGAGATGAAAGCGCTCGAACAGTTCATAAGCGAAGTACGCGCCCAGCATCATGACGCCGGCATGGGCCAGGTTCACGATCTTCATCACGCCGTACACGATGGTCATTCCCGCCGACATAGCGGCATAGACACCGGCCAGCAGTAACGCCGCAATCAGCGGGTCAAGCAAATCCTGAAGGGCCATTTAGTTTGTGCGCCGCGCGCCGCTCCGTGCCATTACGGTACCGGCGCAATCGGCGCCGCTGTAGCCGCACTTTTGGGATAGACCAGCTCCACCTTCCCGCCGGGCTGGTTCTGGACAATGACAAACGGATAAGCTGCCTGGCCATTGGGCTCGAATTTCAGAACGCCGCCGGGCAGCAAAGAGTCCGTCAGGCTGACTTTGCGAAGAGCGTCGCGGATTTTCGTCTTGTCGGTCGAACCGGCTTGCGTGATGGCCGCCGCCAAAATGCGCAACGCGTCATAAGCGGTGGCCGCATACCAGGAGTCCGGATCGTGACCAGTAAATTGCTTATAGTCGGCGAGGAACTGCTTTACCTGCGGATAAGGCAGTTTGCTCGACCACCAGATTCCGGAAAAAATGTAGTTCACGCCGTCGCCCAGCGCCTTGCGGGCATCAGCTTCGGGACCGCGTGCACCGTAGCTGAGCATCTGGTGGTGCATTCCGCTTTGCAGGTACTGCCGGTGCATCACGATGTAATCCTGAAGATGAGCGTCACTGAGAAAAATATCGGCGCGTGAGGATTTTACTTTCTGCAGCAGGCCGGAGAAGTCGGTACTCCCCAGTTCAAACTTCTCATTGAACACCACGGTGAAATAGCCGGGATGCTTGCCGATCCACTGCTGTATGCCGTTGACGTAGTCAATGCCATGATCGGTATTTTCCACCGCCATCGCGATCTTCAGGCCTTTTTTCAGCTTGCCCTGGTCTACCAGGCCGCCCAGAAATTCGGCCGTGGTGGAACCGATCACCGAGACCGGGCTGAGCGTCCCAAACACATATTGGTATCCGTGAGCAAAAATACTGGTAGCACCTGCTCCGCAGGTGATCCATGGAGTCTGATAACGGTCCGGCATTACGGCCTCGGCCTCACCCAGAGCCGTGGAGTAACCGCCGATCACGGCCGTCACTTTGTCTGAACTCATGGCGCGCTCGGTCAGAGCGACGGACTTAGCTGAGTCCGAACCATCGTCGTAAAAAACTTCCTTTAGCTGGTATTTCTTCCCTTTCACATTCACGCCGCCAGCGTCATTGATCTTTTTGATGGCGAGTTCAATGCCTTCCTTCTGATACTGCCCTGGCTTGCCCTCGCGTCCGGAAGTGGGCAGCACTACGCCAATCGAGATGGTGTCCTGGGCCGCGGCATACATGGCAGAACCAAACAAACAAACGGCTGCTGTCAATGCCAGGCTAAACCGCATCCATCGCGAGATACAGACATGCAAAAGACTTCTCATGCAATTCCTCCATTGCACATTTCTGGTAGTGCGGAAGCTTTCAACAAAGCACCCCACAGACTCTGTCATCAAAATTCCGTGCTTCACGAATCCCGCATCATATCGCCGCAACACGTATTTAACAAGAAAGGCGTTCCTCTTCCATACATCCCAGTATTGTTCTGAGTGAGCAGCGCCAGAGAAAACCGCTGCTTTAGAATTCCTCGGAGCCTGCAATTTTGCCCTCCTGCAGCAAAAGCATTCTCTGCCCCAGGGCTTCGGCCTCGCTGCGATCGTGAGTCACAAATAAGGCAGGAACTCCGGTAGAACCGAGCCATTGCTTCAGATCGGCCATAATGCCGCGTTTGAGCGAGTCATCCAGTGCCGAAAAAGGTTCATCGAGGAGCAGGAGACGCGGTTCGGTGGCAAGCGCACGGGCCAGCGCCACCCTCTGGCGCTCGCCGCCGGAAATCTCTTCTGGCCGATGCGCGGCCACACGCGAAATATGGAAGCGCTCCAGCATCTCTTCCACGCGCCGCACCTTTTCCTGCCCATTCACGCGGATTCCGAACCCAATGTTCTCAGCCGCGGTCATGTGGGGAAACAGAGCAAGGTCCTGAAAAAGATAACCCACACGGCGCAACTGGGCAGGAATATTGATCTTTCTCGAAGAATCAAACACCGTCTCGCCGCCAATCGACACCCTGCCGGAATCAGGACGGAGCAATCCCGCCAGACACTGCAGGATCGTGCTCTTCCCTGCTCCCGAAGGGCCGAAGATCACGGTTACACCGGATGCGGCCCGGAACTCCACGTCCAGCATAAAAGTCTGCCGCTTCTTTCCAGTGAATCTTTGGCGCAGAGTGACCTCAAGACCAGCAGCCGAGTGGCTCATTTGCTGCCCCAGAAGAGAGTACGCTGGCTGTTCAGTCCATAGACCACGCACAGCAGAAAATAGGAAAACACCAGTAAAACCAGCGCGGTTTGGCTGGCTGAGCCGTAGTTCAGCGCCTGCACCTGATCGTAGATATCAATGGAAAGCGTGCGAGTGACGCCGGGAATGTTGCCGCCCACCATCAGCACCACGCCAAACTCGCCTACGGTGTGGGCGAAGCTAAGCACCAGCGCGGTAATCAGAGATGGCCACGCCAGTGGAAGCACGATGCGCCAGTAAATTTTTGCCTTGCCGGCTCCGAGAGTGCGAGCCGCTGCAATCAACTTCTGGTCAACGGCACGAAATCCAGAGACCATGGGATGCACGGCAAAAGGCAGACTGTAGAGCACAGACGCGATGACCAGTCCCTGAAAGGTAAAAGCCAGGGTGCTGCCCATGACATGCTCATACCATCGCCCCAAGGCAGTGCCTCGGCCAAAGGCAATCAGCAGATAGAAGCCAATCACCGTGGGCGGCAATACCAGGGGCATTGCAATCACGGACTCGGCCAGAAATTTCCAGCGTCGCTGCGAGAAGGCGATCCACAAGGCAATCGGCACGCTCAGCAGCAGGAGGATGAGCGCGGTCAGTGATGCGAGGCGTACCGTCAGCACGAAAGCGGGCCAGTTCATTTTTGCGGCGCCCCAAAACCGAAGTCACTGAGGATTTTCTGGCCTTCCGAAGAAGTAAGAAACTGTACAAAACGCCGCGCCTGTTGTTTGCTGGGCGAAGAACGCACGACTACGGCTGCCTGGTCCAGAGGCGGACAGGAATTCTCAGGAAGCAACAGGAACTGCCCTTTATTCTTCATGGGATTGGATAAGGCCAGAGCCAGCGCAACGAAAGCAACATCGGCGTTGCCCGACTGGGCAAACTGCGCGGTCTGGGAGATGTTCTCGCCCAGCACCAGTTTTGGTTTTACGGATTCGTATATGCCATAGTGCCGCAGAACTGCAACGGCTGCGCGGCCGTAGGGCGCATGCTCGGGATTGGCGATGGCGATTCGGCGTATCTCAGGTGACTTGAGCGGCTCCAGACCTCCCGTAAGCCCCTGCAAACTTTTTGACTGCAAATCCAGATGAACGCTGTTCGGCCACCAAATCACCAGCCTGCCCCGCGCATAAAGCGCAATCGTTCCCGGTTCGGCCAGACCGGACTGCTCCAGCTTTTCCGGATAACTTTTGTCGGCGGAAAGAAAAACGTCAAAAGGAGCGCCGTTGGCAATCTGGGCGAAGAAATTTCCCGACGATCCCAGAGAAACGCTCACGTGAATACCCGTCTGCTTCTCAAAAGCAGGCGTGAGTTTCTGCATGGCGGCGCTCAAATCGGCTGCCGCCGCGACTCTTATTTCGTATACACCTGTTTCCTGTGCGCCTGCCACCGCAGACAGCAGGACAATAACCAACCACAACCGGTTAAGGAAGAACAATCATCACCTCCGTCGATTTGATCAGGGCCGCGGCTGTATCGCCTTTTTTCAGGCCCATCTCAGCCAGCGCGTCCGCGGTGATAATACTGGTAATGATTTGCCCGGCAATGGAAAGTTTCACCTGCGCGATGAGTCCGTCCACCTTGATTTCGGTCACACGTCCAATGAGCTGATTGCGTCCGCTGATCCGGCGAAAATCACGCCTTCCCTGCGGGCCTTTCTTCACTTCTGATTTCGGAATGAAGCGGTCCAGTTCCGACTCCGGAATGCGATGGTGTCCGCCGGGAGTGGTTACGGTGCGCAGCTTGTGGCTGTAAATCCACTTTTTCAGTGTGGGATAACTGATGCCAAGCCTCACTGCGGCTTCACGGGGTTTGAGAGGCATGGAGTGATTTTATACGAACACAATCGTCAGCAATCTGCGATTTACATACAGAGAGAGACTGGAGCCCCGGCGGGATGCAAACCGGGTTCCTGAATCTTATTTTGGCGATGTCTGCGAACAAGTCTGGCGATTTGGTCTGCCATGGTCTTGAGGACGGCGAGGTGCGTAACCGTAAAAACGTAAGGAATGGGCGAAAAGACCGCCAGAACACCGATAACAGCGCCATCGTCTTTGACCGGCACTACGACAATAGAGCGTACATTCAGCCCGCGAACGGAAAAATTGTCCACGCGAAGGTCGTTCTCCGTGTCGTCACAGCGCTGTTCAGTGCCGTTTCGGATGCAGAGTCCGGTGAGCGTATTCTCCAGTTCTACCGGGACACCAATATCGGGAGCGCTGGAGCCGCTGCGAGCGCAGCAGCGTATCTGCCCGATTACTTCATCCATCATGGCAATGGCCGCACCATACGCGCCAGTAAATGTCTGCGCTCGCTGGGTGATCATGGCCAACTCTCCAGTAAGCCGGGAATAATCGCGCTCTTTTTGGAGCAAATCCGTGGGTTGTATTGCCATCCTGCGGTCCCCTGAAAAAAATCTTTCTGCACCAACTATGATCGACTCTGCGTCATAAAAGTTGTGTCGCACTGGGCGCTTGCCGCAAAAAACTGCACGGGTGCATAACACGCTCGCATAGGAGCGGAGCAAAATGAGTTTTTAAAAAGTTCCCTGTTGTATGAACCCATGAAACCGGGTTCAAGCCTTGAAGGAGGCTTTGGTATGTCACGGAAGAAATGGCCCTGTGTACGAGGGCCATTCATGGTAAACCGCAGAATTTTTTTACGGCCAGACTCGCTTCTTCTCCATGCCACCGTTGTTTGTCCCCGGCTGCGCGGTTTGCACGGTCGCCACCGGCTGAATGGCCGGGATCGGCTGCACAGGCATGGGCTTGGGCGCTTCCTTGCCGCCGCTCTCTTCCAAAATACGCGCAGCGACCCGCAGCGACTCAATCTCGCTCTGAATCTCCGAGATTTGCGCCTGAAAAGCTGTTATCTGATTTTCTCTTTCCCTGATGGCATCGTAGATACTATTCATAGGCTTTTTCCTTCTTATTAGTTTCGAATATATCAATAAGCGAATGGAAGTCAATCTCAGGCTGCCCCCGCACAACAGCACCGAAGTAACGTGATTGCCGCCATGATAACGAAGCCCCCTGGCTATTTTCCAGGATAGCCGAGAATATGATGGCAAAAACCAGGAAAAAAGGCATAATTACCGGAGGTCGATCTTGCGAACGGCTCTGCACAGCCCGGAACGCGCACAGGCATCAAAAGAGTACATGGCGTCAGTGTTGTTCCCGTGAAATAATCCAGAGTCGAGTGACGATCAGGAGCAGCACATCTTCACGGCAAGTCTCTTTTTTGGACCGAAAACCGTCCGCATAATACTTCGGCTGTAAACCGGTGAAAGACCCTGCTTTTTTAAGTAAAAACCCCTAACAATTTGATGAAAGTGTGGCATAAATGACGTAAAATGCTGCTCGTCGTTTTTAATTGGAAATTCGGCCCTGTTCCGACCTCAACGAATCAGGACGAATTCCCGAAAGTTTTCTGGATTTTTTGTTTTTTCCTAAATTTGTATCAAGGAGAGGCTATGCGACGTTCATTATGTTTTCTACTTGTCCTTACTGCCTGTTGTCTTGCAGTCTTCAGCGCAGCAGGGCAAAGCGCAACCAGCGCAACCATCGTCGGTCAAATTACTGACGCACAGGGAGCCGTAGTCCCCAATCTAACCGTCACGGCGACGAATGATGCCACCGGTATCCCGCACACGGTAAAAGCTACGTCAACCGGGAATTACACCATTCCCAATCTTCCACCCGGCATTTACACGGTGAAAGTCACTGGCGGCAGCGGTCTCTCATCGGCAGAGGCAAAGGCAGTCAAACTCAATCTCGGCGACAGTCTGGATTTAAAATTCCAGCTGAAAGTTGCCGAAGCAAACGAGGTCCTCGAAGTCACGGCGCAAACACCGCTGATTGAAACCACCAAAACACAGGTTTCGAGTTCCATAACCAGTCTGGACATGGAGAACCTGCCGACCATCGCCGGAGCCGGCGGCACGGTCAACGATTATGCTCAGCTGGCGCTGACCGCACCTGGCGTCAAGCAGGACACCAGCGGTCTCACCACCGATTTAATCGCTCCAGGATCCATCAACAACCGCGGAAACCTTTACAACGTGGATGGCGCCAATATTACCGACCAGCTCGTATCGGGACGTGATGGCACAGGCGCATCGATTGACGAAGTCCAGGAATTCCAGGTAATCACCAACAATTACAACGCCGAATATGGCCAGGCTGGCGGCCTGGTGGTGAACGTGGTCACCAAATCCGGCACGAATGGCGTACATGGCGACGGCCACATGTACTTCCGCGGGCGTAATCTCAGCGCTTCCGATCCGTTTTACAACCTTGGGCTCTTTGACCCGGCGACAGGACTGGTTAACAACCCGCGGTGTCCGCTGGATGGAACAACCGACATTTCCGGTTGTCCGCGCGCGCCTTTTCACCGCAAGGAAGGCGGCTTCACCCTCGGCGGTCCTTTTATCAAAGATCGCCTGTTCTGGTTTACAAGCTTTGAGCTAAGCCAGCAGGCCCAGCCTCTGACGCTGACTCCATTCGGGGTTCCGCAGACGGTCCAGCAGCCGGTCAACAACCTCCTTTACAGCGGCAAAGTGGACTATAAGGTTTCGCAGAACAATCTGCTTACGTTGCGCTACGCAGTGGACCGCGCTCGCTCGAGCAATGTGATCGTCCAGACCGGATTCAATGTTACTCCGGACGACCTCACTTCCAGCACCAACAACAATGCGAACATCAATATAGGCTTGGTTTCTTCGCTCTCGCCCAACCTCACCAATGAGGCGCGTTTTGTCTTTACCCGTTTTGTCACCTCTACCGCAGACAACTCCAACCAGCCCGGCATTATCCATCCGGACGGAACCACCACGGGAGCCGATTTCTGCTGCCCGCAGGGTGGCCTGCAAAAGCGCTACCAGTATGTTGACAACCTTACGTGGACGCAGGGAAAACACACATGGAAGACTGGATTCAACGTCAGCTACTATCCATGGAATGCACTCTTCCCGCAGTTCCATTTCGGACAGTACGTGGTGAATGGAGCCAATCAGCCCACGTCGCTGACGGTAGCCTTTGGACCAGGACAGGTAACATCCAAGGACAATATTTACGGATTTTACTTCCAGGACACATGGAAGATCACCAGCAAGCTGACGATGAACTATGGCATTCGTTATGACTTTGAAGCGGGCGCGTTCAAGGGCGGCAAGATTCCCGGCCCGAATGGCACCTGCTTCCAGGGCAACGGCCTGATTTCAGCCTGTTCTTCAGACAATAACAACTGGCAGCCGCGTCTCGGCTTTACCTATGCTCCCTGGAGCAAGACCCTGTTCAGGCTCTCGTTCGCCGAGACCACGCAGCTGGCCTTCAACAACGTGGTGCTGGACTCACTCAACTTCGACGGCACGACTTTAAACACGGTTACCATCGATCCGCTGAGTCCTGCGCCCGGCACGACTCCCGCGCAGAACTCCGCCGCACTGGCTGCGTTTCCCAATATTCCCAGTGCAGCCCTGCTGGCGCCTTTTGCGCCCGTTCTTAGCGGACCTTTTGGCCGCGTACGACCCATCTCAAACCATCTCAAAAACCCCGAGATTCGCAGCGTAAACTTTGGCATTGAACAGGAACTGACGAAGACGCTCAGCGTTGGAGCCCAGTACATCGGGCAATTCGGTTTTGGGCTCTTTGGAGAACGCGACATCAACGCTCCTCAGGTTCTTCCCGATCCCGCGCACCCGGGCTTCTTCTTTTACGGCCAGCGCCCCAACCCGAACTTTGCCGCCGTGCGCACCAATGAAAACTCGCGCACCTCGCACTACGATGGCTTGCTCGTCAACGTGAACAAGCGGTTTTCGAACCATGTTCAGTTCGTTTCCAGCTATACCTGGTCGCACGCTCTTACTTCGGGCGAGGATTTCTTTGGCCTGTCCGAGCCAGCAGACAGCATCCACATCCGGCCCGAACTTGGCCCGGCATTCAATGACATTCGTCACGCTGCCAACATGGGCGTGGTGCTTGATTCAGGCAAGCTCACGCAATCCCATGTCGTGGGCTGGTTCGCCAACGACCTGGGCCTGAGCTTTGTTGGGCAAATCCAGTCGGGACGACCTTATCCCATTTCCACCGGTACGGCTGGCTTTGGCGGCAGCGAACGATTCTTTGGCGCAGGCAGCGAAACTCAGCAGCGGCCCAGCGTTCTTCCGGATGGCACGATTACAACCTCGGGAATCGCCTCCTTTAACGGAACCAATGCTTTGTTTGGTCCGGGCGCGGTTACGGCATGCGAAGCGGCAGGCTTCGCGGCGTCCCAATGCGTGGCGATTCAGAATACCTTTGCGGCGCCGGCCGGTGTCAAGAGCGGCGCCAAAGATGCCGTCACCGGAGCTCCCGTGGATTTCCAGTTCGTGAGCGGCAATCTGAGCCGGGACCTGGGCCGCGGATCGCCTTTCGTGGAGTTCGATCCGTCCATAAAGAAGTCCTTCAGCATGCCGAACCATGAAAACGTGAAGCTGGAACTCCGCTTCGACGCATTCAACGTTTTCAACCACAGTAACTTCGGTTCTTACAACTCCAATGACGTATTGTCGGCGCTCGGGGTGTCGGCCTCGGGTGGCGCTGTAAATCCGGATTTCTTCACTTGTAACTCCTGCCTGAGGCCGAATGGCACCTACGCTGGATCCAACGGACAGATTCTTCACCTTTCCGACCTCCAGCATGGCAGGATAAGTCAAAACCTGCTGAACCCTGCTTTCAGCTTACTGGGAGACCCCGCCGCTACCACAGGCATCGGTCCCCGCAAACTGCAACTCTCATTCCACGTCCGCTTCTGATTTGCGAACGTGGTCGTGACCAAAAAGGGTGGGCCTTTGGCCCACCTTTTTTATTGAGTGAAAGCTCGTGCTCCCTCTTATCATCCCTGAACTTGCCCAATCGGCCCATCTGAAACAATCGGTCCTTGTTGTGCGGCAGGAGAGTCATCGACGTCGAGTAACTTCTTCCAGATTGATGGTGGGTGACAATCTCCAATGGTGTGCACCATCATCGAGTTACGTGATGATATTTGCAGCTTCTGCGCATGATCCTGAAAGGGCCTGCCTAACATAAACAGGCCCGTAATCACCATTTACGGCAATTCTTATTGCTCTTGCTTGTATTTATTTTCCGAGCCACTGCTTCCCGGCCTGGTTGCTGGGGGCGATGCGGCGATGACTTTAGCAGGTCGACGAACCGCTGCCTTGAAATTGACTGCTGGGATTGTCACCGTGATTTTAACCTGCAACACGGACGACACCACCATCATGCAAGGGCTCATGCCGTTCATCCAACAGGTTTGTTAGTTCTCGTCGAGAACCGCAAGCGGACGCCCCTGTCGCAGAAGATATTGCTGGAAGAACCGGCTGGTAAAACACATCTGGGGCGCGGCCTCGAACTCCGTACGATGCTCGAGCGAGGTCACGAGCACCGTATGCCCGCCCAGGTCGTGTTGCTCAATTAGCTTTAGCTCCATAAGGTTTAGTGTGTCTGCTGGTATGGGGATTCCGAACCAGGGTGAGCACTTGCTGGCAATCGGAATGCTGGACCAGTCAAATGTCGATTTCCCATGATTGCTTCCCAGCCGGCTTAACAGCTTTTTGTATGAGGCTGGCGCCGAACTGAGCGCCATTCGTCGGGACTTATGAATGAGGGAAAGAGCGGGGTCGCTGTTTCGCAGCGAGATCAGGAAATACGGGCCTGCAAAGCCAATTAGGTCCACAGGAAAAAGATTCGACTCTGCTTCACTGCCATAAGACATGAGATAGACTGGCCGCAACCTCATGTAGAGCACCCAAAGCCAAAACAGCTCGCGCGTAATCATCTTTTGGTTGCGAGGATTGCGGTCGAAAAAGAGCCTGCCGCGGTGAAAGAGGTAATTCACTTCCATCCTTGCACGCGGAAGAGAATAGTCGCGGCCCCCGGCCAGGTGAAAGAGACAGAGTTCGCATTCAGGAAGTGAAATGACGCGATCAAAAAGCAGATCAACGCGACCAATCACCTGGTCAGATGTCCCGTATTTTTCGGTTTTTGGGACTTCGCGAAACATCATGCACAGCCTGGCTGACCCCATCCTCTCCACATCCTCGAGACGCAGTCCAATTCCAACCATCAGCGGGAGTAGTTCCAAAACGGCATGATTGTTCGTTATATCGAGGGAACCTCCGTGTCCCTCCAGGGTGACCCGCACATGATCTTCAGGATTCTCCACGACAACTACTGCCCAGCCAGGACTCTTGTTATTGCCCAGAAGCACCCGTGTGAGGATTGAATTAATATGCACAGATTCACCTTTCAAATCTTGTGGAAATGCGGCTCGACAATACCATCCCCCGCCACAATCAATCAAGGCAGAATGGTGGATGTGGATCGCATTTGCTTCTTCAGTCTTTAGTCTTTGCAGGCCTCATGATATCTTCAATCCGCATGAAGGAAGATACTGATATCGTGGTGCTGAAGCCGGGTGAATTCTACCACCGCAGCTCCTTTGGCCCGGAGACGATCAATCGCGGTGCTGTTCTGCTCGAATGTGAATGGAATGGCGGAACCTTCGAATCCGGAGTTTTTCTGGGCGGCAGATTTCGTGATGGACAATTTCTCGGAGGTACCTTTTGGGGTGGCTTATTCTGGAGTGGGACCTGGGTAAGTGGGTCATGGGAAAGCGGTTTCGATCGCAACGGACGATATCGCCCCAGAACAAATCATCCTCCTTATGAAATGGCCGCCGCGGAATGAACCAGCCACAGAATCTTGCCCCGTTCCATCATCCAGAGACGCAGCCGCATCTTCTGATTGCCAGCCCCCACTGCTTTGCTGATCTGGCCCGCCTGTGGCATCACTTCGTACTGCGTAACCTCGTTCCAGCGATGTCACACCACGGTCTGAAGGTCACGGTGCTGATCTTCTGTGATGCAAACTCTGAGGAGTTCAACCCAGCTGATTTTCCGGGCGCTCGATTGTGTTTCCCAGGGCCGCAGAAGCGGGACTTTCTGGAGTTTTATGATTTCGCGCTGAGCCAGGAGTGTGATTTCCTGTTACTTCTTGATGCCGATGCCTTTATTTTTCATGGCAAGTGGGCTGCCTCGTGCCTCCAGCGTTTTGAAGATTCTGCGGTCTCGGCGGTTTCTCTCGTGCCGAGGAAACAAGAACCTGCCATTTATGCCTTGCTGTGCCGTTCTGCCCACTACCGCGAGCTGGACGCTCCGATCTTTCCTTCACACTATGAATCCGTGGAAGCGTGGCCAAAGGCCACTAATCTTCAACCGGGTGATTTTGCGGCTAAGAGGCTGCTCGCGGCCGGCAGAAAAATCGTGAGCATACCCGCTGAAGAATCAGAACGCAACGCCGCCAATTTTCACGGCACCACAGTTGTGCGCATCTGCCGTAATCTGTTTGGCCGCATCATCGGTGATGAGCGATTCGAGGCCTTGATCCAGCGCGAACGATACTACATGGTGGGCGTGTATGACAATGTGCTTTTAGGAAGTTTCTATGAGCGGCTCTTTGGTCTCCCGTTTGCGCCGGATGCATCGGGAAATTCCCTGGGCGGTAGTATGACTCTTTCCGCATTGCGCAGGATTCTGAAAAACATCCATGCCCCTCAACAGCAATGCACATTGCGGGAGTGGTTTGAGCGATCCAACATGGCCATTTTGCGGATGGCAGCACGTGAAGGTATCGATTTCGCCATTCCGCCGATCATACCGGAAGACTGGACCGGGTAGCCTGCGCTCTTGTTTTTCCGCAGGAAACGTGAGGTTTCGCTCGCGTTTTTTTGATATGCTTGCAACCCATGCAAGAAGAGTCCGTCCTGCTGGAACAATCGGCCGTTCATCCCTTGCTTCGCGCCTGTACGCGTGCTCTGCTGTTGTTGTGCCGCCCATTGCTTCTTCATCGAATTCGCCGTCCTGTTATTGAAGAAGTGAATGGAGTACCCTTCGTGCTCGTACCAGACGTCCAGAATCCGGTGGTGTTTCGCAGCGGAGCATGGTTTGCCCAAAAAATTGCCGCTTTGGGGCCGGTAAACCCGGAATCGAGCGTGCTCGACATGGGGACCGGTTCAGGAATTTGCGCCGTGTTTGCCGCCCGGCTCGGCTACCGTGTAGTCGGTATTGACATTAATCCCGAGGCCATTCGTTGTGCCGGGATCAATGTGCTTCTGAATCAGATGGAAGACCGGATCGATATCCGCGAGGGCGACCTCTTTTTGCCAGTCATGAGTGAGCGATTTGATCTGGTCTTGTTCAATCCGCCTTTCTTTCGGGGCCAGCCGAAGCCCGGCGACCTCTTCGATCTCTCCTGGCGGAGCACGGACGTGTTTGAACGCTTTGCCGCTGGCCTGCAGGCCGTATTGAAACCCGGGGGCCGGGCACTGGTTCTGCTTTCCACCGACGGGAATGGCAAAGAAATGCTGAAGGCTTTAAAGGAACACAATTTCCGCATAGAAAGTTTTGCCAGCCGCAATTTTGGCAACGAAATCATGACCATCTATGCAGCGAGCGCTGCCTCGTGAAATCGAGGCAGGTGTTGTTGATTAATCCGAAGATGTGCAAGCCCCGGGCGGTTCGCCTGCCTCTGTCTCTGCTTGCTCTGGGAGCGGCGCTGGAAGGCAAATATGAGTATCGGATCATTGATGGCAACGTTGATCCCAGCGCCGTTCAGAGTGCGCTGGCTGCTCTGAAGGAAAGCCCATGTGCACTGGCGGCCGTCACGGTAATGCCCGGCCCACAGGTAGCCACAGCCATCGAGATATCCACCGCGCTTCGGGCGGCGCAGCCGGGATTGCCGATTGCATGGGGGGGATACTTCCCAACTCTTTATCCGGATTCTGCGATCAATGCGGCTTATGTCGATTACGTGGTGCGCGGTCAGGGCGAAGAAACGATTCTGGAACTGCTTGCCCGGCTTCCCGACCACGACAGGCTCTCCGAGGTAGAGGGCCTTACCTGGAAAAAAAATGATGCAGTAGTTCACAATCGCAACCGAAGTTTTCATTCTCCGAATTTATTTGCGCGCCTGCCTTATCATCGTTTACCCGACATCAATCCGTATCTGCGTCCCAGCTTTATGGGCACAAGGACCGCTGTTCATCAGGCAGCGATAGGGTGCCGTTATCACTGTTCGTTCTGCGGAGTAGTCTCGATGTTTAACGGACATACTCAGCTGCAGGCCGCGGAAAACATCGAAACGGCGCTTACGACCCTGCGCGGCCAATATGGGGCCAACGCTATCCAGTTCTATGACCATAATTTCTTTGACAGTGAGGCCTCCAGTCTGCCCGCAATTGAGGTTCTTGCCCGTTTGCAGATGCCGTGGTGGTGTTATGCGCGCGCAGACACGCTGGCCAAATTCTCTGCCGGCACATGGAAGCTGCTGCAGCAGAGCCGTTTTACCATGGCCTATATCGGGGCGGAATCAGCAAGCGCGGAAGCGCTCAAGCGCATGCGCAAAGGATCGCGGGTCGAACATACCCTCGAGGTGGCCGCGAAGTGCCTGGAGTACGGTGTGATTCCCGAGTTCTCTTTCGTGCTGGGCGGTCCTGAAGATCCGGAAGGCGAAATCGAAAACACCTTCAGCTTCGTCAAGCGGATTAAGCAAATCCATCCGCGCTGCGAAGTGATTCTTTACTTCTACAGCCCCACCCCGCAACGCTCTCGCGCCTCAAGCCAGCCAACGGAGAAAGTACAGTTGCCGGTCCTCAATCAGTACGGCCCCAGCGGTCCGGACCTGCCCATTACCCCTGAGGAGTGGACACAGCCGGAATGGATTAACTACGTGTGCCACCTCGATGCGCCCTGGCTTTCACCCAAAATACGCCAGCGCGTCATGGATTTTTCCAGGGTCTTGCAATGCCGTTTTCCCACCGTGCAGGACTACTCCACACCCGCATGGGGCAAAAGCTTATTGAAAGGACTGGCCACCTGGCGCTACCGCACCGGCCGTTATACGAACCCGTGGGAGCTGGATGTGGCGCGCAAGTTCATCCCTTTACGAAAGCCGCAGGAAGAAAGCATCTAAATTTAGCCACCGCAGCTTTTGTTGGTACCGATGGCAGGACTGGCTGAATCATCACGAGAATTCTTCTTTTGCATTTCCAAAACAAAAAATCTTCCCCATTTTGAAAATGGACGAACCCGGCCTGCAAAACTTTCGATGCGCCCGCCAAATTCAGAGACGGCCTTAGGCAGCCGGCCCTCCAGGGAGTAAGGCCAGAGAAATCCCAGGCCGTAAAGACGGCGCAACTCAAAATGCGAAGAGAAAAACCGAGCATATGTGTCCTGCGGTCCAGGCAGAGCATGACGGATGGGCTGCCCACATACCATGATCGTCTTTTCACTGGCTGCGCGGGTGGGCCATGCTTTTCGCCATTGTCCTCTCCTGGCAAGCTTTACTCGCTCCCATATACCACCCGCGGCCAGCATGTGCACCATGAGCGAACCATTAGGCCGCAGCAAGCGGTGAGCAAGGGCGGAAAAATGCGCCAGATCGGAAACTGTATTCAGCCCCGCGAATGCTGAAATAATGCCGTGATAAATCTGTGCCGGGCATTATTTTAAGGTCCTCTGTGGTGCCCACGCTGGCGGTGATATTGCCGGTGAAGCCAGCATTAACATCGAGCCGGGCTTTCTTTTGCAATTGCTCGATCATTCCCGGCGATGCATCCAGACCAGTGACGCGCATGCCGCGCCGTGCCAGGAACAATGCATCCAACCCCGTTCCGCAGCAAAAATCGAGGATCTGGTCGCCTTCCTGAAACAAGCGCGCGTAGCGACGCCAAAGTACGGCCCGCATACCCTGGTCGCGCTGCAGAAGATGATCGTAATCGGCGGCAATGAAATCGTAGGCCCGGCCTATCATTTCGCTCATCGCCGCACGAACTCCAGCAGATAATGATCGGCGATCCACGGCAGCGGCGCACAATCCTCCAGCCGGCGCTCCCAGGAGTTCAGGAATGCAAGTAATTCAGGGTGACGCCCACCCCATGCTTCGGCATAGGGCGGAGGGACCAGGGCCCCAATCGCGCTGCGGCAGCGCAGGATAAAATCCGGATCAAAGGCCCGTTGCACCTCGCCGATCGCTGGGTAGTAAATTTTCATTCCGCGCCATTCCGCGCCTCCTCTTCGCATTCGCCGGAAAGCTTTGCGCGGCTCTCCATGCAGGACGAACCAGAGCCATTCCCACAAGCACACCGGCCCCATCATGCAAACGAACACACTGCCGCCGGGACGTACGCGCCTGGCAAGTTCCCCGGCCACCATCTCCGGCCGCTCGACGCAATTGAGGCCCCCGAAATTCGACAGCACTCCGTCAAAATCAGCGTCCGGCATTTCATCCAGGTCCAACAGCCCGAGCTGCCTCAACTGGACCAGATGAGACAGGCCTGCATGGTTAATTTTTCCCCGGGCAACATCGAGCATTTTGGAAGAGAGATCTGTCGCCAGCACCTGCACTCCCTGCTGCGCAAGCCAAAGCGCATCTTCGCCTGTGCCACAATTCAGCTCCAGAAAACGAAAACCGGGCTTGAGTGCTGGTCGGATTTTGCGCCACACTGCCTGGCGCATCAAGTCACCGATAGTGCTTAGGGTGAACTGGCGGTCATAGTCGTCCGCCATGGCGTCGAAAGCCGAAGCCAGTTTGGATTCGCTGGACACAGAATGGCTCCTGGCCGTCTCGAAATTTGGGACTATGCCTCGACCTCGGCAGCAACTTCCTGCATCATCTGGCGGGCCTTCAGGGCGACGGCGCGTTTTTCCTCTATCGCGGTGTGATCGGCTGCCACACCAACGCCCCCGATGGCCTGAGCATCTTCCAGTCGAAAGGCAGCAACCTCGTTCTTTAACCACTGATCGGCATATTTGTAATACTGCCGCGAATGACGCCCCCGAATGCGATGGTCCCGGTCGGTGGCGCTGGCCCATTCCTTGTCGAGCACCACCTGGTCCGCGGTCTTCCGGAAGTAGCCGGTGTTCTTGATGGGATACGCAACGGTGGTAAGAAAGATATTCGGATTGCACTTTTTCACGTGCTCCACGGTGGCCGCAATGTCTTCAATCTCCTCGCCGTCGTAGCCCCACATGAGAAACATGCCAACTTCTATTCCATGGCGCTGTGCTGCTTTCGTTGCCCACTGTACTTGTTCCACCGTCACGCCGCGTTCCATGGCATTCAGGATTTTCTGGCTCCCGCTCTCGGAGCCAATCCATATCCGGTAACAGCCCATCTCCGCCAGGGTCTTCAGGACATCTTCCTTCATCATTCGGTCGGCGCGGGAAATGGTTTCAAAAGGAAGCACAAGGTCGCGCCGTTTCAGCTCGCGTGCGTAGTCAAACAGCCATCCATGATGAATGGTGAAAACGTCATCGGCATACCACACCTGATCGGGACGAAATGCCTCCCTGATGTGGGCGACCTCTTCCACGCAATCCAGGTAACTGCGCCGGCGGTGAGAATAACCGAATACCGCGTGCGAGCACCAATTGCATTTGTATGGACAGCCCCGCGCCGTAATCAGGTTGACGCTGCCCATGCCATGGCGTTCTCGCCACACGTCCACATATCGCTTCTGGTCGATTTGCCCCCGGTCCGGCCAGGGAATCGTGTTTAGATCGGGAATCATGGGACGTTCTCCGTTGGCAGTAATCTGGCCGTTTTCGTCTCTGAAGACAGTTCCCAAAACTCCGTGGAGGCGATGCGGACCGTGTTTGGCCAGGGCAGGCAGCAATTCAGCCATGGTCTCTTCGCCTTCACCCACAACAACCACATCCGCGCCCGCAGCAAGATATTGCTCCGGATAGTTGGCTGACTCCGGACCGCCGGCGATCACCGTCCAGCCACAGCTCCTGGCCTTCTGGATCACATCCAGTACCGGCTTGCGCGTCATCAGGTTGGTGTAGATTCCCATAATGCCGGGGCCACGGGAAAAGCGCTGAAAAAGGTTGTCACGCGACTCGAACGTGGTATCAAATACCTCAACACTGAATCCGGCCCTGCGCAGATAAGCGGAGATATAGAGAAGGCCCAGGGTGGGATAGGGCTTCATGATTTCCAGTTCTTTCTCGTCTTCGAAGAGAAAGTAGCCGTGCGTGAGCAGAACATCGGGCATGGTTAATTCCAGCGCTTGCTCAAATCCGGGGCGCCAGTGGTCTCGCGTTCAGGCAGGACCGTTGGACACGCGCTGAGGTTCTCCTTTTGCATCTGATCGAGTTCCTGCCATGCGAGACTCATGGCATCCAGTTCCACTTGCGAAACCTTCTCTCCCCGTTGCATCTGCTGAAGCAGTTTCAGCTCCTCATGCAGTAAACGGTGAAGCTTACGGTAGAACGGCGTCTGATAGGTGCCCTGAAACAGCATGGCCAGATCGTTGCTGTGCTCCCATTGATCTTTGTCCTCCAGTTGGTCTTTCACCATCCGATAGAACTTGGTTCCAGGCAATGGATTGCTCACGCTGATGCCAATATCATCGGGCAAAGTTTCACGAACGAGCCTGACCGTGGCCATGATATCCGAAAAATCTTCGCCGGCATAACCAAACTGAATGAAGTAACAGGCGCGAATGCCGGCCCGGCGGAGACGTTCGCGGACAATCGGAATATCTCCGGCCCTGACTCCCTTGTCCATCGCATTCAGTATCTTTTGGCTGCCGCTTTCGGCGCCCAGCCACACGGCGTCGCAACCTGCCCTGGCCAAACCCGCGACCGCTTCCTCTGTCATAAGATCAACACGCGACTGGATCGTAAATGGGATGGCGGCTGCGCGCGCCTGCACTTCATTGGCAAATTCGATCACCCATTTCGGCTGCAGCCCGAAAATGTCATCGGCAAACCAGATGTGGTCGGGGCGGATAGTTCTCTTCAGGAAGGCCATCTCCTGCGCCACTTTCTCTGGCGATCGAATCGCGTACCGCTGCCCCCAAATCGGCTTGGCACACCAGTTGCAGTGAAATGGGCAACCACGGGTTGTCACCATGTTGAGACTGAAGTGTCCATGGGCCCTGGTCCAGGCGTCCCGATATTTTTCAGCATCCAGCAGGTCCCAGGCGGGCAATGGCAGGCTGTCCAGATTCCGGCTGGGCTCACGCTGCAGGGAGCGCCTTAGGCCACCAGGTTGATCGGGATCAGATACTGCCAGACCGGCAATCTCATTCGGAGAGGGCGTTTCATCTTTGGCCAGGGCACACGCCAGTTCACACACGCTGCCGTCGGCTTCTCCCAAAAGAGCATATTGCACACCCTGCGAAAGATATATCTCCGGATGATCGGTCACATCGGCGCCGGAAGCCGCCACCTTGCCACCGCGAGCACGGACGATTTTTGCCATTTCACAGGCCGCATTGCGGCTGTGCAGCAGGCACATCTTGTTCAGAAAATTAAACTGGTCTTCATAGAGAACAACCAAAGGGGCCTTCAACTGCGCGTCGAGTGCGCGAAAATCCTCCACACCCTCGGCCAGCATGGCATCGAATAGCGCGACCTTGAACCCGAGATTTCTGAGGGCGGCAGCAGCATACAGAGTTCCCAGCGGCGGATAAGGACGCATCTTGGCCAGTTGCTTGGGATCATTTCTGATGAAAAAAGAGTGCGCAAGAAGAATATCAACCATCGATATGGCTCTCCGTATCTTTCAAATGCGGATGATTGCGCTGCCTATTCTGATTGCTTCGCTGTGCTTCAGCGTTGCCGAAGCCCTGGGATGGAAATCCAGCCAGTCCAATAATCCGAGAGTGATGAATACCACCACCATTGGGCGTACCTGACATAAGCAGTGTTGCCCCGGCAATCTGCTTTCGTACCGTTTTTCCACAACTGGGAACAGAATGCATCTTTATAATCAGAAGCAGACCCGCCTATGTCTGAATTCGTACATCTTCATCTGCATACCGATTACTCACTGCTGGACGGCGCCTGTAACGTCGAAAAGCTGGTCAAACGGGTAGCGGCGATTGGCCAAAAGGCCGTCGCCATGACCGACCATGGCAATATTTACGGCGCGGTGGAGTTTGTGGACGCCGCGCAGAAGGCGGGAGTAAAGCCGATTGTGGGCTGCGAGCTTTACGTCTGCAAAAAGGACGACCATCGCGCGCCGCCGGAAGGCGACTCTTACAATCATCTGCTGGTGCTGGCGGAAAATGAAGAGGGCTACCGGAACCTGATCCGGATCACCTCGGAAGCCTCCATGCACGGCTTCTATTACAAGCCGCGGGTCAGCAAAAAGTTTCTGGCCGAGCACTCGAAAGGGCTGATTGGGCTGTCCGGATGTTTGGCGGGCGAGCTGTGCGAGAACCTGCTGGCAGGCAAGTATGAGGCGGCGCGAGAGAGCGCGGGCTTCTACCGCGACCTGTTCGGCAAAGACAACTTCTTTCTGGAGATTCAGGACCAGGGGCTGGAAGAAGAACACCGCGTCCATCCCGATCTGTTCCGTCTGGAAAAAGAGCTGGGCATTCCTCTGGTGGCCACCAATGACAGCCACTATCTCTGCGAGGACGACGCGCACGCCCAGGACGTGCTGGTTTGCGTGCAGACAGGCAAATCGATTCACGATACCAACCGGCTCAAGTTTCATGGCAATCAGTTTTTCGTAAAGACGGCGGAGGAGATGGGCCGCGTGTTTGGCGAGAGGCTGGACGTGTTGCAGCGCACCCTCGCCATTGCTGAACGCTGCGATTTCAAGCTGAGCAAGGTGAAAAATCCCTTCCCGGAATTTCAGGTGCCGGAGAGTTACACGCTCGATAGCTACTTCGCGCATGTGGCGCGCGAAGGCTTTGCCCGCCGCTGGGAGGCGCTGCGTTCGGTCGAAGCCGCGGGACGGCTCAAAAAATCGCGCGCGGATTACGACCAGCGGCTGGAGCGCGAAATTGCCATCATCCAGCAGATGAAGTTTTCCGGGTATTTCCTTATCGTCTGGGACTTTATCCGCTACGCTCGCGAAAACAGCATTCCCGTGGGGCCGGGCCGTGGTTCGGCGGCAGGCGCGCTGGTCGCCTACGCCATGGGCATTACCGATATCGATCCGCTGCAAAATGAACTGCTGTTCGAGCGCTTTCTGAATCCCGAGCGCGTGTCCCTGCCCGATATCGACATTGACTTTTGCATGAACCGGCGCGGCGAGGTGATCGACTACGTCACGCGCAAGTACGGCCGGGAGAATGTGGCCCAGATCATTACCTTTGGCACCATGGCCACCAAAGCCGCGATCAAAGACGTGGGCCGGGCCATGGACATTCCTTATAACGACGTGGACCGCATCGCCAAAATGGTGCCGGCCACCCTGAACATAACCATTGAACAGGCGCTCAAGGACTCGCCCGCGCTGCAGCAGGCCTATGACGGCGAGCCCCAGGTGCGCGAGCTGATCGATACCGCCCTGCGTCTGGAAGGGCTGGTGCGCAACTCCGGTGTTCATGCAGCGGGAGTGGTGATCTCGCCCAAGCCGCTCACGGAACTGGTGCCGCTGCACAAGACCAAGAACGATGAAATCGTGACCGCCTACGACATGAAGGCGGTGGAAAAAATGGGCCTGCTGAAGATGGACTTCCTCGGGCTCACCACGCTGACCATCGTGGATGACGCGCTGAAGCTGATTGCTCTGCGCGGCAAGCCACTTGATCTTGAAAAGATTCCGCTCGACGACACGCAGACCTATGAACGGATCTTCCATACCGGGCTGACCTCGGGCATCTTCCAGTTTGAATCAGGCGGCATGACTGACGTTCTCCGGCGTTATAAGCCAACCTCCGTGGAGGATCTGACCGCTCTCAACGCTCTCTATCGTCCTGGCCCGATCCAGGGCGGCATGATCGACGACTTTATCGAGCGCAAATGGGGACGGCGCAAGGTTGAATACGAACTGCCGGAGCTGGAGCAGCTGCTTAAAGAGACGCTGGGCGTGATCGTGTATCAGGAGCAGGTGATGCAGATCGCCAACGTGCTCGCGGGCTACTCGCTGGGCGAAGCCGACCTGCTGCGCCGCGCCATGGGCAAAAAGAACCCGGAAGAAATGGCCAACCAGCGCAAGCGCTTCGTGAGCGGAGCGGTGGAGCGCAATTTTCCGGAAAAGAAGATCGTCAAGATCTTCGACCTGATGGAGCAGTTCGCCGGATACGGCTTCAACAAATCGCACTCGGCGGCGTATGCACTGCTGGCGTTTCAGACTGCATATCTAAAGACACACTACCCTGTCGAGTTCATGGCTGCGCTGCTGACCTCGCAATCGGGCAACACGGACAACGTGGTCAAGTACATCAATGAGTGCCGCGAAATGGGCATTCCAGTGGAGCCGCCGGACATCAACGTCAGCGATGCCTTTTTCACTCCGCACGACAATGCCATTCGCTTCGGCCTGGCCGCGGTGAAGAACGTGGGGCGCAACGCGATTGAGTCGATCATTGAGGCGCGCAAAGAGCTGAAGCGCTTCCCTTCCATCTTTGATTTTTGCGAGAAAGTCGATTTGCGCCTGCTGAACAAACGGGTGATCGAATCGCTGGTCAAGAGCGGCGCCATGGACGCCTTTGGCCATCGGGCGCAGCTCATAGCCGTTCTCGACAAAGCCATGGAGCGCGCGCAGAAATCGCAGCGCGACGCCGAATCAGGCCAGCACGGGCTGTTCGGAATCTTTCAGCAGGATGATCCTGGGCAGAACACCCCGGAACGTCTGCCCGGCGTACCGGAATGGGACGAACACCAGCGCCTGGCCAATGAAAAAGAAGTTCTGGGCTTCTTTATCACCGGCCATCCTCTGGAGAAGTACACAGAGAAACTGGAGGCCTTCCGCGCGCTCACGGCGGAGGCCATTGGCGAGATGAAGAACGGCACGGGCCGTGACGAGGTAACCGCGGCGGGTATTATCTCCGGCGTGCGCGTGATGAAGTCCAAGAAGGGCGACATGTACGCCCAGGCCGTGCTGGAAGACATGACTGGTACGGTCGAAGCCGTGATCTTCCCGGAAGCCTACAAACGGCTGCAGGGCCTGCTCAAGCAGGAAATCGCCATGCTGGTGCGCTGCAGCGTGCGGGTGGAAGAAGGCTCCAATCCCAAGATTGCCATTAGCCAGCTCACGCCGCTCGACGAAGCCCGGCCCAAACTGCCGCGCGCGATTCGCATCCGCGTGCCGCTCGAAACCGCCACGAACGCTACCGTGGACGCGCTGCACAACGTGTTTCGCGAAAAAAAGGGGGAGGCTGGTGTCCTGTTCGATCTGGAGCGCGTTGGCGACTTCATGGTGGTGATGGAGGCTGACGGATATAATGTGTGTCCGGATCGGTCTTTTATTACGCGCGTGGAAGAGCTTTGCGGCCGGGGTGCGGTGCGGGTTGTAGATTAAGATAACCAGCAATTGCAGCTTATACGGAGTAAAGTGGTAATCACGATTGTCGCCGGCAAAAGCTGGCAGGCAAGGGTTAGCAGCCAGGAGCTTTCTTTTTTGGATCCAGTAGTCAAAGCACAGCGGCAGTTGGAATCACTCTCCGGCCAGATAGCGCAGCTGGAAGCCAGAGCGGGCGCGGACGAAGACGCGCGTCTGCAGCTCAAGCATCTTGAGCACCAGATTCATTTCCTGCGGGAGCAGATTCGTTTGCATATCAACGCCTGGCAAAAGACCGAACTGGCGCGGCATTCGCAGCGTCCCTTCACCCTGGATTACGTAGAGCGCATCTTTACCGACTGGAGTGAGATCCATGGCGACCGCTCCTTCGGTGATGACGCGGCCATTGTCTGCGGACTGGCCCGCTATCACGGCGACGAGGTCATGGTCATCGGCCATCAAAAAGGCCGGGACACCAAGCAGCGCGTACACAGAAACTTTGGCCAGGCCAATCCCGAAGGCTATCGCAAGGCTCTGCGCTGCATGAAAATGGCAGAGAAGTTCGGCCGCCCGATCTTCACGTTTGTGGACACACCGGGAGCATATCCCGGTCTGGGTGCGGAAGAGCGCGGCCAGGCCGAAGCCATTGCCCGCAATCTGCGCGAGATGGCCCGGCTGGAAGTGCCGATCATCACCACCATCACTGGCGAGGGCGGCAGCGGCGGCGCGCTGGCCATTGCGGTGGCCGACCGCGTGTTCATGCTGGAAAATTCGGTCTATTCGGTGATTTCGCCGGAAGGCTGCGCTTCCATCATGTGGCGCGATGCCTCGAAAAAAGAGGTCGCGGCCCAGGCGTTGCGCATCACCTCCACCGACCTGAAGGAGTTCGCCATTATCGATGAAATCATCACCGAGCCGGGCGGCGGCGCGCATACCGATCATGACGCGGCAGCCGCCATGGTGGATGAAGTGCTGCGCCGCCATTACACCCAGCTCAAGAACCTGACGGTCCAGCAACTGGTGGACGGCCGTTACACCAAGTTTCGCGAAATGGCCCGCTTCTTTACGGAATAATCATTGGCTGACAACAACGGAACAATCGTCGCGCATGCCCCCTGCCGTGTGGATCTGGCGGGCGGAACCATGGACATCTGGCCGCTGTATCTGTTTCATCCCGGCGCTGTCACGGTAAATTTTGCCGTAAACGTACTTACGCGCTGCCGCATCACGCCGCTGCCCGGCAAACAGATTCGCCTGAAGTCGATCGACACCAACCGCGAGGAAGAATTTGCGGACTTCGACCAGCTCTGCGCTACCGGCAAATACAAACATCCGCTGGCCGCGTATATTGTGCGCTTTTTTGCCCCGCAGGGCGGATTCGAGATGGAAACCAACTCGGAGTCGCCGGCCGGCGCTGGCATTTCCGGCTCGTCCGCGCTGATGGTCGCCAGCACCGCGGCGCTGGCCCGCTTTACCCAAAGAAAGCTGAACCGCGAAGAAATCCGCGAGATCGCACAAAACGTCGAAGCGCAGCTCATCAAAGTCCCCACCGGATGCCAGGATTACTATCCCGCCCTCTATGGCGGCCTGAGCGCGATCCATCTAAGGGCTGACGGTCTGCACCGGGCGGCGATTCCTCTGGCCCCGGAAGAGCTCGACAGCCGTTTTGTGCTGGCCTACACCGGAGCGCCACGCCAGTCCGGTATCAATAACTGGGAGGTATTTAAGGCCCATATTGAGGGTGACAAGCGGGTGTTCCGCAATTTTGAGCAGATTGGCGAGATTGCCCGCGCCATGCTGGCCGCTCTGGAGCACGCTGACTGGGACAATGTGGCCCGGCTTCTGCGCGAAGAGTGGAAACTGCGCAAAACCAATGCTCCCGGCATCTCCACGCCCCTGATCGAAAAGCTGATGACCGTGGCGCTGCGCAACGGTGCGGTGGCAGCCAAGGTCTGCGGCGCCGGCGGCGGGGGATGCGTTGTCTTTCTTACCCAGCCTGAGACGCGTGAGAGTGCTGCCGCGGCCATCCGCAGCTACGGCGGCCAGGTGCTGCCGGCTTCGGTGGCCCGTGAAGGATTTACGGTGAGCGGCACAGGCAGGGTTCGGGAACCTCTCGACGGCAGGCGCGGCATCTAAGTATAGGAAATTAGTACTGCACACCGTGTGCGTTTCCTGTTGAAAATTCGCCTGAATGGGCGAATAGTTAATAAAGAATCGTTCATAAAGCAGCTACAGGACATCGACCAATGTCACTCCATGTATCTCGCCTGCTTTTGCCGTTGCTGCTCTGCGGCTTTGCCATTAGCCAAACACAAGGACCCATGCCGGCCGCTGGGGCCAGCGCTTCCGCAGAACCTGCTCAGAACCAGCCGGGGCCAAATCCAGAGCGCAAGTCGCAGATTGTAGTGAAACTGGGTGACGAAGCGAAAGCCGATTCTTCTCCCCATGCCATCCCCCTGCCCAATCTGGAAAAGCGGCCACGGCTGGACGATGGCACCAAACTGCAGCTGATCCAGATCTTCAATGCCGAAGTGACGCGCGTACGGAAGACGCTGCCCCTGGGAGCAAAGGACATTGTCGTCACCACCGATGGCCTGGTGACCCCTGGCGAGGCGCGTTTATATCAGCTGGCCAGCGTACATGGAACCGCAGCCAAAATCGGCGAACAGGTAAGAATTACGAATGTGGTGTTCAAAGACAAATCCATTCGCTTCGATATTAATGGCGGAGAAAAAAAGAAGTCACACTGGTATGACCACGTGAGCGTGGGTGTGGGCTCTGCAGGCAGCGTCTCTACTCCCCAGCAGGATACGAACCAGCAAGCTACCGGGGCCGTGATCACGCTGGTATTCAAAAACCATGTTCCGGAAATGAACGCCGAAGAGTTGCGCCAGTTGCTGAACCCGGTGTTCGATTTCTCGCTGAAATCCGCGTCTGAGGTAGCTACCGAAACGCTGCCATCCAAAGTGCAGGCCGCGGTAAAAAGGCATGAAGTCCTGGTCGGTATGAACCGTGACATGGTGGTGCTGGCAAAGGACCGTCCGGAACAAAAGGTCCGCGAAAAGGATGAAAAAGGCCACGACTACGAAGAGTGGATCTACGGCAAGCCTCCGCAGGAGGTGGTTTATGTGCGCTTCGTCGGCGACGAGGTGGTGCAGGTAAAATCAGCGAAGATCGGGCAGGAGATTGTGACCAAAACGCAGAAAGAAGTGGACGTGAAGGACGGAATCGTCTCCATCGCGGCCGCGCGGCCTGCCAACAATCCGCCTGAAAGCTCCGCCCAGGACAAGCCGGCTCACCGGCCCACACTGCGTCGCGGGGACGACCCGCCCGATCCGGCCCTGCAGCCCACCACGGTGATCAAACCGAAGCAGCGGCAGGAAGAGCCGCAGTGGGGCGAGCAGCCAGGGCAGAATCCGCCGCAAAGCCAGGCCCCCGCACCGGCATCACCACCACCACCGCAGTAGAAAGCTGACGCAGGCAGCTCTCGCGGTTTACACTGGAATGTGAAAGTTGCCCTGGGACAGATCAATCCAACCGTTGGCGATTTCAGCGGTAATGCAAAAAAGATCATCGATTTTGCGCGGCGGGCCCATGCCTCCGGCGCAAAGATGGTGCTTTTCCCCGAACTCGCCGTTTGCGGTTATCCTCCGCGTGACCTGCTGGAAAAACCCGCCTTCGTCGGCCGCAGCCAGCGCGTGACCCAGGAGATTGCGGCTGCCGTGCCGGAGATTGCCATCGTCTGCGGCTTTGTTTCCGCGGCTGCCGTGGAGACAGGCAAGTCGGTGATGAATTCCGCAGCCGTGCTTCACGGCGGCGAGATCCGGTTTGTGCAGTCCAAAATGCTGCTGCCGACCTATGACGTCTTTGACGAGCTGCGCTACTTCGCACCCGCGCCCCGGCAGGAGGTCTTCCCTTTCGAAGGCAGACGGCTGGCGCTCACGATTTGCGAAGACGCGTGGAATGACAAGCATTTCTGGCCACGGCGTCTCTACAGCATCGATCCGGTGGAAGAGCTGCTCCACGCCGGATCGAATTTGGTGCTCAACATCGCCGCGTCTCCGTTTCATCTGGGCAAGCGCGAGCTGCGGCGCAAAATGCTGGCCACCATTGCCCGCGATAACCAGGTCACCGTGGCCATGGTCAATCAGGTTGGCGGAAACGATCAGCTGATCTTTGATGGTTCCAGCGTGGTGATTGCTCCTGACGGCCGTATCATTGCCCAGGCGAAATCCTTCGAGGAAGACCTGGTCCTTTTCGATTCCGAGACCCTGCAGGGAGATATTCACCCGCAGGTGGAAGACGAGGAAGCCAGCGCTTACGCCGCGCTGGTTCTGGGAACGCGCGATTACGTCCGCAAGTGCGGCTTTGAGCGCGTAATCATTGGACTCAGCGGCGGAATCGATTCGGCCCTCACCGCTGCCATTGCCACGGACGCGCTTGGCCCGGAGAATGTTACAGGCATTGCCATGCCGAGCCAGTATTCGTCCGAACACAGCCTGAAAGACGCACGCGATTTGGCCTGCCATCTCGGCATCCGCATGGAAACGGTACCCATCGCCAGCATTTTCGATACTTACCGCAAAGCGCTGGCGCCCGTCTTTACCGGCAAGCCGGAAGATGTGACGGAAGAAAATATTCAGGCGAGGATCCGCGGCAACATCCTGATGGCGCTCTCGAATAAATTTTGCGGGCTGGTTTTGACCACCGGCAATAAATCCGAACTGGGAGTTGGTTATTGCACCCTTTATGGCGATATGGTGGGCGGACTTGCGGTAATCTCCGACGTGCCCAAGACGCTGGTGTACCGCATCAGCCGTTATTTAAATTCGCGGCGTCAAGTGATCCCGCAATCCACACTGGACAAGCCGCCTTCGGCGGAGCTGCGTCCCGGACAAAAAGACAGTGACACGCTTCCACCGTACGAGGTACTCGACACGATTCTGGAAGACTACGTGGAGGAGTACCACACAGCCGAACAAATCGCCGAAGAACACGGGTATGATATAAAGCTGGTTCGCGACGTGGTCCGTATGGTGGAACGAAGTGAGTACAAGCGCCAGCAGGCCGCGCCCGGTCTGAAGATTACACACAAAGCCTTTGGCCTGGGACGCCGTTTCCCCATCGCACAGAAATCGGAAGTCTGATAATGAACCTGAAAAACAAAAAGATTACTCTCGTCATTATACTGGCATTTTTACCATCGTTACTGTTTGCACAAACCTCCGTCCCGCAGTCCGCGCGGAATTCCGCGTCAGCGCCTGCTCACTCTTCGGCCAAATCATCCACGGCGCTCCCCAGCAGCGAGGACATCAATGGCGCGCTCAAAAGGACGTTCGGTTATGACGCCGCCATTTCGTGGGAAGTCCTGGACATTCGCCCTTCGCCGTTTTTAGGCGCGGCGGAAGTGCTGGTTTCGCTCAACAAGCAGCCCCCCAACCGGCTTTTGATCTCGCCCGATGGCCAAAACGCCGCCGTGATTGCCGACGTGATTCCTTTCGGACTGAATCCGTTTGCGCCCGTGCGGGAAAAACTGCAGGCGGCCGATGGCCCTGCTATGGGTCCCAAAACTCCGGTTATCACCATTGTTGAGTTCAGCGATTTGCAGTGCCCGCACTGCAAAGCCGCGCAGCCGGTCATGGAAAAAGTACTGGCCGAGTTTCCCCAGGTGCGCTTTGTATTCCAGCAGTTTCCTCTCCCGGCCTCGCTCCATCCCTGGGCCCTAAAGGGTGCTGAATACGCCGACTGCGCCACGCAAACCAACCCGGAGCTATTCTGGAAGTATCTGGCCAGCATCTTTGAAAACCAGGGCGGAATTGCGCTGGCTACAGCGGACGACAAATTAAAGGAACTGGCCACGGCTGCCGGTCTGGACGCCCAAAAAATTGCGGCCTGTGCCGCTACTCCGGCAACGGAAGCAAGAGTCAATAAATCAGTCGAACTGGGCCATTCGCTGGAAGTGAATGAAACCCCCACCGTCTTTATCAACGGACGGCGCGTGAAATCGGTCGCCAGTATTCCCTGGGACCAGCTCAGGAACCTGGTACAGTTCGAGATTGATCACGCAGGCAAATAGGCGATAGATTGGTAAAAATCCTTGCCGCCCGGTCTGACGTGTCAGGGGGTTGCCCCAAAAATTGATCCAGGCTTTACCGCACAGCTCCCGGAACCATCGTTGTGCCGGAATCGTGGAATGGCTTTCGGATGATGCGGGGCGTAACCACAATCAGAATTTCCTGGTGCATTCGGTTTTTCGCATTGAGGTTAGTAATGCCCTGCACCAGGGGTATCTGTCCCAGTCCCGGATTACCTGAGGATGACCTGGTGTCCGAGTCTTCAATCTCCCCGGTAACCACCGCGGGTTCGCCATCTTTGAGCGTAATGGTCCCTTTGTATTCACGCGTGATGATTATCGGAATCCCGTTAGACTGTACCGCGCCCAGCGTGTGGATGGAGAGTTCCATATTGAGCGTGACCAGATCGTCGCGATGATAATGCGGCGTGGACTTGAGCGTAAGCCCAACATCTTCATACTGCACAGATGGCACAGGACTGCCAACCAAAGGCTGTCCTTGATTATTGAGAGTTACTCCCTGAAAGACGCTGTTCACAATGGGAACGCGCGTTCCCACTCGAAAAGTAGCGGCCTCTCCGTCCTCGGCACGCAGGTGCACATGCTCCAAATTGACGGATTCAGAGGAAGTCCGGCTCAGCTGCGCGCCCAGATTAGCGGGAAAGGTGATCCCGATCAGCGCGTTTCCTGTACCAAAAAAGATGAAAGGCGAAAGCAGAGGCGATCCTGCCAGCTTGGCCAGCGCATCGGGCGGAATCAGAGCAGGATCGATGGTGCCTGTCCTGCTAAGTTGGTCGATCACCGGCTGGGCATTTGGCCCCAGAATTCTGAAAATTTCCGCGGCAATGCTGAAAATCTGAAAGTCTGTGGGCAGCGTCAGTCCGGCTTTGAGTGCTCGTTCGGAATCCAGCTCATACGCCTGCACTTCCAGCATCACTTCCGGGCGCGTATCGATCAAATTGTCCAGAATGACCGCCATTGCCTCTATCAGGTCTTTGGGGGCGCGCACCGTAACCTTATTTTGCGCAGACTGGACGTTGATCAGACGGATATCGAAAACGCTCCGCATGAGCGCGGCAATGTCATTCACCTCGGCGGACGTGGTGACGTTCACGTAAAAAACCCGCATCGCCAGGCGCTCATATTGCAGACGCATCTCCAGAGTGTCTGGCGCCACAATGGCCTGGTGTTCGGAAAGCGGCGCCCAGAAAGTTTTCCCCAACTTCCCAACCAGGGCCATGGCGGTATAGAAATCCGCGTCATCGGTGTCAAAGCGAAAACGGCGTGATGGCAGCGAGGCATCATACTGCACGCTTACTCCGAAAGCCCGGCCGATCTGGTCGTAGATGGCGCGAGTATCGCTGTTGAGATGGAAGTTCTGCCTGCCTGGTTTGGGCCTGACCTCAATCTGGTCAACTCCGGCCAGCACCTCCAGCAAATTGCGTTTTCCGGGGGCCTTTTCCGGTGCTACATCCAGCAGACGCTGCCGGGTAAACGTATTCTCCGGATCCAGTTCCTGCGCTGCCTGAAACTGGGCCCGGGCGGCGGCATTATCTCCGGCATCCGCCAGCATGTTGCCCCGCGCCACATACTGCGCTGCCACTTCATGGAGAAGAGAATCGTGCAGTTGGCTGTACTTTTCCTTGCCAGGATCAAGAACCGCGGCTGCCGCGGCGGACTTCAGGGCTCCCGGAAGATCGCCATTTTCTTTCAGCGCTACCGCTTTGCGGTAATCGGCCTCAGCCTCCCTGCGGTCATGTTTCGCTATTTTGCCATGGCCATTCTGCTCCCCTGAACAGGCAAGAGCGGCAAGCATAACCATGATGGCGACGCGCAACTTCATGAAAGACAATTCTACCGTCTCTAAGAACGCTCTGGAGAACGATCCTTGCATGCGCACGTTGTTTATTCGAGATGGAGCATGTCCGTAACGCAGCCAAAGCAGGCATCCGGACCGAGTGACAGCAGCTCGCGAAAGCTAAAAATGCCCGTAGCCAGCGCAATTACCGGCAGCCCAACGGCTTTTGCGGCCGCAATGTCTGCCGGCGTGTCCCCAGCCACGTAGACGATCGCTGAGTCATTCAGCATCTGTCGTACCGTATTCACTCCATGACGGAAGATATCGGCCCGCTGCTCCCGTGGAAATGAAAACGATCCGAAGGAAAACAGGGGACGCAGGCCCGCCTTGTCCAGCTTGAGCCAGCCAATAGTTTCCAGATTGCCGGAAGCAGCGCCAATCAGCTTTCCCCGGGCATGAAGAGTGGAAATCAGTTCGTCAATCGAGGGGCAAAGCTCGGGCCGCATCTGCTCGCAGTGCTTTTGTGCATGGGAGCACATTTCACGGGCCATTTGCGGCATGAGAGCGTCAATTTCATGGTCTGCCCTGCCTTCGCGCCGCAGCACCGCCCGCAGAATGCCGGGATCGGTATTCCCGTGCACCGGAACATTGTCGATCTTCATTTCCACGCCAAACACCCCGCGCAGCGCGGCATGGAACGCGTTGTAATGCACGGCATCGCGGCTGTTCAGGAGCGTGCCGTCAATATCAAACAGATAAGCGTCCGCCGCGTCCCAGCGAAAGCCGGTGCGTACAAAAGCCTCTCGTAAGCGGGCAGGCTCGGCGGCAGAAGTTGAGTCCTGTATAGACACCTCAGGTTAGATTCGGGGTTGGAGGGAAAGTGTGCTGCAAAAGCCCCGTCAGCGCGCGGCTTTTTTCTCCATCACCAAAGGACGTTCGCTGCGCACAGGGCGGCGGCCGTCGCGAAACTGGCGCACGTCCAGCTTCAGGTCGTCGATGGTGCGGCTCAGAGTATTACGGTGCATGCCGAGTTCGCGGGCCGCCTTGCACTGGTTGCCGCGGTTTTGCTGAAGCACGTTCATGATGAAACGCTTTTTGAATTCCTGCACCGCCTCGGAATAAAGAATGCCGCTGGTGTGCATCTGCGCCACTAATGTCTCTAGCTGGTCTTTCACGAAAAAACCTCACTTTCGCAATGCGTACTCTTAATGTTTTTGTTTATTTACTTTGTCTCTTTTATTCCCGCAGCAGCATGCCGAAGCTTGTTGGTTCCTTCACGAAACTTTTGCCGGACCTGCGATGGAGCGAGCCAGCTTGCTGCCCGCCCCGCGATTAAAAAATATCCGGCCAAATGTGAATTCTCCAGTTGCTGTGTTTCGGGCGCGAATGCCGTTACCGCCATCAGTCCCGCCGAAACGAATATCAGCCCCCGCAACAGACCAAAAGCGCCGCCCAGCAGACGGTCCGCCCAGCGCAGCCCGGATTCACGCATGGCCCATCGCGCAATTCGGGCAATCGCTCCCGCCAGCAAAACGACTACAAAAAAAATGGTCAAAAAACCTGCCAGATCGGCAAAAGCCGGCGCCTTCACATAAGGCAAAAACCACGGCGCCAGCTTTCCGTATCCCCAGGCCGCCATCAGGAACCCTAGCACGGTTCCTGCCAGCGAAATTACTTCAAACAGAAACCCCTGTGCTGCCGCAAGCAGGACTGAAAGCACCACAACCGCAACAATCGCCCAGTCCAGTAGGTTCATTCTTCAGGCAACTCGCGTCCGGCCAAAAGCTTGTATGCCTGAATGTACTTTTCGCTGGTCTTCTTCGCCACTTCTTCCGGCAGTGGCGGCGCTGGAGGCTGCTTATCCCAGCGAATCTCTTCCAGATAATCTCGAACAAACTGCTTGTCGTACGATGCCTGAGACTTGCCAGGCGCATATTTGTCCGCCGGCCAGAAACGGGACGAATCGGGGGTAAGCACCTCATCCGCCAGCACCAGACCTTGCGGCGTATGCCCAAATTCAAATTTGGTATCGGCGATGATGATACCGCGCGAGGCCGCGTACTCCGAAGCTTTTTTGTAGATGCGTATGCTGAGATCGCGCAGCTGTTCGGCCAGCTCCGTTCCCGTGCGCTTGCACATTTCGGCAAAGGAAATGTTCTCGTCATGCCCGCTCAGGGCCTTAGTCGCCGGCGTGAAGATCGGCTCCGGCAGCTTGTCTGATTCGCGCAGCCCCGCGGGCAGAGCGATGCCGCAAACCGAGCCGGTGCGCTGATAATCTTTCCAGCCCGAACCAGAGAGATATCCGCGGACGACGCACTCAATATCCACCATCTGCGCCTTGTTCACCAGCATGGAGCGTCTGCGGAGTTGCTGAGCGTATTTTTTGAGTACGTCAGGATATTCATCCACCTTCGCGGTGATCAGATGGTTTCTAGTTACGTCCTTCAAAAAATCAAACCAGAAGAGAGAAAGCTGAGTCAGCACGCGCCCTTTTTCCGGAATACCGGTGGCCAGAACGTAGTCGAATGCGGAAATTCTGTCCGTGGCTACGAACAGCAGTTCGCCGTTCAGGCTGTAAAGGTCACGTACCTTGCCCCGTGCATGTAAGGTCAGCTCGGGAAAATCGGTCTGCAGCAAAATTCGGTTTAAAGTCGGAGAAGATGTCATGTAAAAACCCAGAAAGAGGGCAGAGGCGTATTCTAGCGCCTCGGACAACATTATTGTCAATCGTACAAAATGCGACGCGGCAGGAAAAGTTTGCTCTGCTCTCCGCGCCGCCGCCATCGCTCAAAGTGGAAAACGCGCCAACTTCTCATCGCACACGGAGTTGGCCAGCATTGATTTTCAGAAAATTCTGTAGTAGCAGTGGCTTAGACAGCGCTGAAAAAATATTTTGTCACGCGATCCATTTCAGGCAAAACACCCCGGATGACCCGGGGTGTTGAAAAAGCATTTTTCACGGCGGCTGACTCAGCCAGTCACGAAAAAAATCGTTATGCGGAAGCCGCGCGCTGTCCAGCTTCTTCCTGGCCGAATTTCACCGAGACAATCTTCGAGACGCCTGGCTCCTGCATGGTGACTCCGTACATCACCGGCGCCACGGACATGGTCCGCTTGCTGTGCGTGATGATGATGAACTGCGTCTGCACGGCCATTTCCCGGATCAGGCCGGTAAAGCGCCCGATATTGGCTTCGTCCAGCGGTGCGTCCACCTCATCGAGAATGCAGAACGGGCTGGGCTGATACTGGAAGATGCCCACCAGCAGTGACAGCGCCGTAAGCGCCTTTTCTCCACCGGAAAGCAGCAGCACGTTTTGCAGCTTCTTGCCCGGAGGCGATGCCACCACGTCAATGCCGCTTTCCATGGTGTTAATTTCGTCCGTTAAGCGCATGAACGCCTGGCCGCCGCCAAACAGCTTGCGGAAGGTGAACTGGAAGTTCTCGTTAATGCGCTCAAATGCTTCCTGGAATTTCTGCTTCGAAAACTCGTCAATCTCTTTGATCGTCGCCTGCGTGTTTTCGATGGAATCCAGCAGGTCTTTGCGCTGGGTCTCGAGGAATTCATGCCGCTGCGCCGTCTCTTTGTATTCTTCGAGGGCCATCATGTTGACCGGGCCCATGTTGTCGAGCCGGGTGCGCATCTCGCGATACGCGGTCTCTTCCGCCACCAGTTGCTCGCCTTCGACCAGCGGAACTTCCTGATTGGCGCGCAACTCCTCCGCGCTGACGCTTAGCTCGTTGAGGCACAGCTCGCCCATGTGCGCAGTGTCAGACTGCAGCTTGGCCAGTTGCTGCCCCAGCTCTGCTTTCTGCTCGCGGGCGCTGTCCAGTTCCAGCCGCTCGGCTTTGAGTTCCTGCTCGATCTCGGTAATGCGCGCGCGCACCTGCACCGATTCTTCCTGCAGAAGCACACCAGCCTCTTCGGCCATACTCTTTTCCGCGACCAGCGTAACCAGCCGCTCTTCAATCTGCAGGTTCTCCATTTCGCGCTGCTGTTTCTCCGCCGCCGCCGACTGAATCTGCGTCCCGAGCGTTTCCACCCGCTTCGCTGCCTCAAGAGAGAGCGATTCAATCCGCTCCAAAGCCGCCGCTGCCGACCGTCGCCGCTCTTCGAGGCCCGCCAGTTTGGCCGCCGCGTCGGACACCGTCTGGGCAGCGGCGTCACGCGCCGCCTTCAGCGTATTCAGTTGCTCCTGTACCGAGGCGAGTTCCGCTTCCATCGCCTGCCGCTGCTCCTGCAGTGCGGCTTCACGCTCGCGCTTCTCCGACAACGCCGATTCTTTCTCGCTCTTCTGCGAGCGCGTGCGGTCCAGTTCAATCTGATACGAACTCACTCGCTGCGCGGTCCGCGCCAGCTCCGTATCGAGCTGCTTAAGTGCATGGCTGGAAGTAAGCGCCATCTTTTCCGCTTCGCGGCGCTCTTCTTCGATCCTCTCCACCACTCTCACCAACTCGGCCAGCTCGAAGCCCAGTGTCTGGATTCGGGCCTGTTCATTCTGGATCGCCGCTTCCAGCTCCTCGGCCTGCCGGGTGATCTCGCGCAGCTCGCGCTTGAGCGAAAGAGGCCCCTCGGTGCGCTGCTTGCCTCCGGTCACGGTTACATTGTGGAAGCACTCGCCGGTGGGTGAAAGGAAATAAGCCGAAGGGTTTTCGAGCGCCAGTGTGCGCGCCACGGTTGAATCCGAAGTAATGTAGCCATCATGCAGCTTGGGCAGCACCACTTCCAGCGAGCGGCCAAATCCGTTCAGCACGCGGATGCAGTTCTTAAGCGGCACCAGCTCATCCTGGCGCGGCGTCTGCGGCATGGGAGCATCGTCAACTTTGAAGGAAAACTTCGCCTGCGAGTCTTCCGGATGCACCAGGAAGGTCGCGCGGCCCTCCACGTCGGTTTGCAGCAGCCGCATGCCCTCGTTCGCCGAGTCCCACGACTTCACCACCACGTAGTTCAGCTCATCGCGCAGAAATTCCTCGACTACGCTTTCATACCGGTTCTCGACCTCGAGAAAATCCGCCAGCACGCCCGTCGGCGTAAAGCCCTGCCCCACGGCATTCGACTGGAAGAGCCTCCGCACGGATTCCGTGGAGTAGCCATGCTCGTTGATCACCGACTCGAGCGAATTCTTCTGGCCCAGCGCCGTCGCGAATTGTGCGCGCAGCGTATCCAGATTGCGCTTGGCTGCGTCTTCTTCCGCGCGCTTGCCTTTGATCTGCTCGCGGAGTTCCTGAATCTGGGCGCTCAGTGACGCTACCGATTGCGTGACGGACTCAAACTCGAACGCAATCTGGCCGCGCTTGCCGCCAAAATTTTCCATGTCCACCTGGGCGGCGCCGATCTCCCGCTCCAGACGGTGCGCCTCGCGATCCAGCGACGCCATGTGCTCTTCCGCCTGGATGATCTGGTTGCGCACCTGCGAGGCCGAGGACATGATCTCCAGCACCTCGCGGCGGCGGGCCTCCTGCCGCTGCTCCGAACCGGAGAGAGTGGCGGCCGCAGCCTGCGCGTCCTGCTGCCGTGCCTGCCATTCATACTGCGCGGTCGCCACTTCCGTGGCCGCACTCTCGGTGAAGGCGCGGTTTTCCTGCAACTCCGATTCGAGCGACGAGAGCTGCGTCCTCGCCCGCTCCAGCTCCGCCTGCGCCGCTGCCGAACGTGCGTCGAGTTCCGCGCAGCGCTCTTCGTTATTCGCCCGGCGCGATGTGGCCCGGTCCGTCTCCAGCGCCAGCGCGCTCACCGTTTGCCGGTTCACCGCAATTTCGCTCTCCACTGCGTAGCCGCGCTGCGTCCGCTCCGACTGCTCGGCTTCTTTCGTGGTCAAAGACTCCGCGCGCACGCGGATGTCCTCGCTGAGAGTCTCCACGGAGCCCTGCAAAACAACTTCTTCCGCCGCCATCTGGGCAAATTTGCTGGCCAGCACCGTGCGCAGCTTCTCCCGCATTTCGTCGCGAAGCTTCGCATAACGCTCGGCCTTCGCGGCCTGGCGCTTGAGCGAGTTCATCTGGCGGGTGACTTCGTCAAAAATATCGTTGATGCGCGCGAGGTTCACCCGCGCTGACTCGAGGCGCGCTTCCGCCAGGCGCTTGCGCGTCTTGAATTTGGTAATGCCTGCGGCTTCTTCAATGATCGCGCGGCGGTCATAGGGCTTGCTGCTGAGAATCTGCCCGATGCGTCCCTGCTCGATAATGGCGTAGGATTCCGGCCCCAGCCCCGTGCCCATAAAGATGTCCTGAATATCGCGCAGGCGGCACAGCTTGCCATTGAGCAGGTATTCGCTCTCCCCGGTCCGGAACAAACGGCGGGTGACAACGATTTCGCCCTTGGAAAAGTTCATGGACTTGAACTTGCGCCGGCGAATCTTCAGCACCACGGAATTGGCATCGGCAGTGACCGCTGCGGAACCGTTCTCCTCCGCAGCCGCATCGGCTTCGGCAACCTCTTCCGGCTGACCTGCTGCCTCGTCCCCGGCTTCGCTTTGCCCTTCCACTTCCGTGCCGGGCTCGGCATCGCCTTCCTGAGCTGCCTCAGCCGCCGCTTCCGCATGGTCCAACGGCCCGGGCTGCACTTCAGCTACGAAGGCATCCGTGGCCTCCGCCGCTGACTTGCGGATTCCAGCCTCGTCCCAGTCGTCTTCCGGCATCTCGTCCTGAATATCGATCTCAGGAATGCCAGTAACCTGGCCCTCATACACTTGCGGGTCCACGAGCGTGAGTGAGACTTCCGCCATTCCGGTGGGCTTGCGGTCGCGCGTGCCGGCAAAAATTACATCTTCCATGCGCACGCCGCGCAGACTTTTAGCCGATTGCTCGCCCAGCACCCAGGAAATCGAATCAGCAATGTTCGATTTTCCGCAGCCATTGGGGCCTACGACCGCGGCAATGCCTTCGCCGTGGAACTTCAGCTCGGTCCGGTCGCAAAAAGACTTAAAGCCAAGGATTTGCAGTTTTTTCAGTTTGAGCAACTTGCTACTCCTTCAGGAATGAGGGCCACGGCTGTACCTCTGCATTGGCAGGATACAACTGGTTTCGAAACCGGTCACTGGCTGGAGGGTATGACCCGTTTCTCTGCTTCTATTACCCATACTGTACCCAGAGAGGAATCAAGGGTCAAGAGACAAGCACACAATATCTTGTGGATAACATGTCCTTTCCACAGCATATTGCACCACCATTGCAGCAACTGGACGAAACACACCTCATATATGTGAGAGTGAAGGACAGGAGACAGGGACAGAGCTTCAGCAACGGTAGCGTGGAAGGTGCAGTTTTTCAATTCAGTAAATTACTTAGGCCCAGAGCGAGGCGAAGCCCTTCCGCCGGAACCTGAGAAGCAGCATATTCAATATGCAGGACCCGCCGGGGTGCTTCTGTTTGGAGCCTGGAAAGAATCATGAATTAAGCAGTGGACATCAAAATACAGATGTAGATGGCATATTCTGGTGGTAAATATTAACGGGAATATGCCATCTTGCTTGCATTACCGAAGTGTTATTTGTATCTCGCCAGCTAAAGCACGTTGCGTAATTAAACAGCTTTAACCCTCAACAACTATCCCAGCTTCTCAAAAAACCGAATAATCGATTCAATTCCGCGATAGAAGTTGGGAATGTGGAACTTCTCATTGGGCGCGTGGAGATTGTCATCCGGCAAACCGAAGCCCATCATCACGCTGGGAATTTTCAGCACATCCTGAAAGTCGGTCACAATGGGAATGGAGCCGCCGGAGCGGATAAACACTGTGTCTTTTTTAAAGACCTCATGCAGCGCCACGGTGGCCGCCTGAATAAAGCGGTTGTCCGTGGATACCACGCACGCTGGCCCTTTGCTGTGGACTTTGATCTTCGTCTCAATGCCCTTCGGCGTCAGCTTTTTTACGTAAGTGGTGTAGCGTTTGAATATCTCATCGGCGTCCTGCCCCGGAACCAGGCGCATGGAAACTTTGGCCGAGGCGCGCGCGGGGATGACCGTCTTGGCTCCAGAAGCGGTGAATCCGCCGGGCATGCCGTGGACTTCCAACGTGGGCCGCGCCCAGGTGCGGTACAGCACCGAGTATCCCGGCTCGCCGGTCAGAACTTTAGAGCCAACCTCGGTCTTGCGGTAATGCTCTTCATTGAAAGGCAACCGCTTCCAGGCTTTAAGTTCGTCTTTGGTGGGCTCCTTCACGCCTTTGTAGAAGCCAGGAATCAGTATCTTTCCTTTCCCGTCTTTGAGTTTGCTGATGATCTCAATCAACGCGAACAGCGGGTTCGGGGCCGCGCCGCCGTACATGCCGGAATGCAGATCGGTCTTTGCGCCCTGTGCCTCAATCTCCGTGTACACCAGGCCGCGCAGCCCGACGCAGAGTGTCGGCAGGTTGGGCGCGAAGAGTTCGGTATCGCAAACCAGAGCAAAGTCGGCCTTCAGTTTGGACTTTTCTTTGCGCACGTACGCGGCAATCGACTCGCCGCCCACTTCTTCTTCGCCTTCCAGAATGAACTTCACATTGATCGGCAGCTTGCCATCGTTGCCCTTCATGAGCGCTTCAATGGCCTTGATTTCCATCCAGAGCTGGCCCTTGTCGTCCACCGCGCCGCGGGCATAGATGTTCTGTTTGCGCTCCGTGGGCTCGAACGGCGGCGAGAGCCACTCGTTCAGCGGATCAGGTGGCTGCACATCATAGTGTGCGTAGCACAGCACGGTCGGCTTGCCGGGTGCATGCAGCCAGTCGGCATAGATCAGCGGATGGCCTTTCGTGGCGATGACTTCAACGTTTTCCATCCCGATATCCCGCAGATTACTGGCGACAAATTCCGCCGCGCGGCGAACATCGTCTTTATGCTCAGGCGAGGTGCTGATGCTGGGGATGCGAAGCAGGTCCTTGAGTTCGCCCAGGAACCTCTGCTGATTCTCTTTTGCGTAACTGACTGCCAATGAAGCCATAGAAACTCCTCCGTACTGATAAAGGAACCAGAAAGTATATAGCGTGGTGCGGTTTTCAATCGAGGCCCGGCGAACTGATATCGGGAAGAATCGTCTTATCTATCGTCCCAGCCGCACATAAACCGCATTTTGCCCGGTGCGTAAATTCTTGCCATACGAGAGCACGGCGCTGAATCCCAGCGCTCGCAGCTTGAGCTGGCCGCCGGTGTCCCACAGCCATTGTTGCGTATTCAGAGTAGATGCCAGGCCGATGATGCGGCCTGTGTCCACAAACGGCCCAACCTTCACTGTGACCAGTCCATTGGACCAGACATTCTTGTCCGTCTCCCAGTTGGAAAGGAAATAATCGCGGCCCAGCGGGGCGCTGCCTTTGCGCCCGTTCCGTGTGCCGATGTGGGCACGCAGCCAGAGATCGTTATCGCGCTCCAGCCCCAGCATAAACAGCTCGTCAAAGGGAAGCTGACCAAAGGTTTTACCTGCGCCAAGCTTCCAGCCGGTTTCAAAATCGTCGCCCCGCGCTCGCGGCAGCCAGTGCGATTCCACCGCGCCTGTCAGCTTTTCAAAAGTTCCATTGGATTGCGACCACAAGCGCCCGGTTTGCGCGCTGGCGTTGCTGGTAACCGTGAACCTGTGTTCGGCAGAGCGCCACAGCTCATAATCCAGCCGCGCACTCTGTTTCAGCAGATTGCCCGCCAGCAGTTGCGGCGTGAGCGCGCTGCCTGCCAATACATTGCGGTAATCACGATGCGAAAACTCCGCCCCCAAAGACCATTTCCAGCGCGCGCCCATCAGGCGCGAGATTTCCGCAGCCAGAGCTTCGCGGCTCAGATTCAGTTCCGCCAGTGCTGGGCCGCCATTCATGGAGCCAGTAATATCCCAGTTCTCATTGCGCAGGTCCGTGCCCAGGCGCACGCGCCATCGCGGATCACCGCCCAGAGGACCAGACAGGCTGGCTTGCACGCGCCGCTTGTCCGGGTCCCAGCGAAAAAGAGAGATCAGATTGATGGCCGAACCATGAAAGTTGAAATAATCCGGAGTGATTTCCTGAAAGGGCAAGCCGCCAAAGGCGCGCAGCAGGGCTTCTGCTTTGGTGCTTCCCCAGACATTCATCTCCTGAGCATGAAACACGGCGTCGAATGTGCCATCGGGCTGGGCCACGAGATCGATGCGGTAGCTGGGAAAAACTTCCAGAGATTGCAGGCGGGCATCACTGGCGCGCAACTCTTCCAGCTTCAGCGTGCTGGCCGGAGCAAAGGCAAAGGCGTGATCGAGCAGCACGGGCCGTACGTGCGGCGCGGGCGTGGTACGTACCTGACTGATCCGCGGCTTGCCCACGCGATTCCAGTATTGGACCGCAGCTTCCAGATTGCCCTGTAGAAAGTAAAGCGTGGCCAGAAAGTCATTCGCATACTCGTCCTGGGGATCGATGCGCAGCGCGCGCCGCAAAAAGGCTATGGCCTCGCCCTGCTTTTTTTGCCTGTAAGCCACGCCAGCCAGTTCGATAAAAAAGCGTTTGTCTTCGGGAGCGAGCCTGCTTCCATGCACCAAAGCTGCCCGAGCATCTTCGAGTCGCCCAAGGCGGGCCAATTCCAGCCCGGATTGGTATTCCTGTTCAGCGGAGCGCGAAGCCGTGGTCTCCCCACCAGCCAGATGCTCTGGCGGACGGGAATCAGTTTGCGCGGGAAGCCACGCACAGAGCAGCAGAAAGCACAGAGCTTGTGGCAGACATGTTTTCACATTTGAGTAAGGGATGATTCCGCGGGACCTACGGTTTTTCCGGCAGCGCCAGCAGCGTCCAGTTCCCTACTGCGCTCCATTTTTTTTCAAAACTGTTGCGGTCTTCTTTGAGCAGCTTGCGCTGGGCAGCGTCATTGACCAGCACCACGTTTTGCTGCAAGTCGAAGCCGACAACTACAACGTAATGCAGCGTGTCTTCGGTCGGCAGAGGCTTGAGCGCAACAATCAGCGGGCGGCCCTTTTCGAGATGCTGCTTCAAATCTTCCCATCGTCCGGGAAAGGTAAAAGCACGAAAGCCGTGCCCCTGAAAATAGCGCTCCATGTCAGAGGCATATGTACCCCGCGCACCGCGCGAGTAGATGGCCTGCTGGATAGTTCCCATACCTGAACCTGCAATTTCCGCACGGCCTGGCTGCTGCTGCCAGTACTGCATCACCATGGCAATACTGGCAGCTCCGCAGCCATTCTTTTCCTGGCGGACAAAAGGAACGTCAAGCCACACACCGGAATTCTGGGCAGCACAAATTACGCAAAAGCAAATCGCGCAAAGAAAACGCGCTGCTCCAGCACGGTAACGAATGCTCTTCAGCATAGGCTGCTCTTAGCGGACAGCCACAATAATCAGCACGAGGGCGGCAATGCCCAGAATGATGAGGATCAGGTCGCGATCGCTAAGCGAACCGGCGGCAAAATCCATCTGGGCTTTGTCGGCGCGTGCGGCCAACTGCGACAGTTCCTGATTATCCAGTGTGGCCACGGCCGTCTTTACCTGCTGGGGATTTACCTGGGCGGATTTCATGGCCCGCTCCGCCGTGGGCGTGGACAGAAACTGCTGTACCGTTTCAATGTTATGCTGGCGCGCCTGCGAGGCAGACATCACTTCTTTTTGCAGGTCCGCCGGGCTGACGACGTGGTCCTGGGCGAGCATGGTTACGGGAACAAAAACGATGAGCAGAAAAACAGCAATCAGCTTGCGAACATGCATACTTGAACAGTTCTCCTTAGTTGAGCAGGTATATACAGCCTGCATAGAGATGTGAGTTGGAAGACAAAGGTTGCCTGAGATGAAAATTCAATGCACCTGCTGTCATTGCCGAACTTCCTGCCGGTTATCCCCGGTCGTGTAGGCTCAGCGCAACGTCAATCAGCTCCTGGCTTACGAAGCTGGTTTGCGAAATGGCTTCCACGATGGGAATAGAGCTTATGTGATTTCCACGCAGCACGACCATATTTCCAAAAGCTCCCTGATGCACGAGATCAATCGCGCCAATGCCATAGCGAGTGGCCAGAACGCGATCAAAGGCAGTAGGCGAGCCACCGCGCTGGATGTGTCCGAGCACTACGGCGCGGGTTTCAAAGCCGGTGCGGTGCTCGATTTCATGCGCCAGCATGTTGCCGATTCCGCCAAGGCGCACGTGGCCAAACTCGTCTTTAGTGGACTCGCTGGTCAGTTGCGCCCCGCCTTTCTGATCACTGCTGCTGGCCAGCGTGGCGCCTTCGGCCACTACCACCACACTGAAAAAACGTCCGCGCGCGTGGCGGCGCTTGAGACTGGCCGCAACTTCGTCCACATCAAACGGACGTTCGGGAATAAGAATCACGTCAGCGCCTCCGGCAATGCCACTATAGATAGCGATCCATCCGGAATCGCGTCCCATGACTTCAACCACGATCACGCGATTGTGCGCCTCGGCCGTGGTATGGACGCGGTCAATGGCTTCGGTTGCGATGTTCACCGCGGTATCGAAGCCAAAGCAGAAATCGGTGCCGCTCAGGTCGTTATCGATGGTCTTGGGCACGCCAATCACCTTCACGCCGCGCGTAAAAAGCTCCTGGGAGACGCTCTGCGTATCGTCACCGCCCAGCACAATCAGCGCCTCAATGCCGTTGCTGTGCAGATTTTCCAGGCAGCGCTCAATGCCGTTTGGTTTTTTCGCCGGGTTGGTGCGCGAGGAGCGGAGAATCGTCCCACCGCGCGGAAGAATACCGGAGACGGCTTCCAGGTCCAGATCACGGACCATGTTTTCCATCACACCCCGCCAACCTTCCAGAAAGCCCACAAATTGATCGTTGTAATGAAATATTCCCTTGCGCACAACGGCACGAATCACAGCATTCAGGCCAGGACAGTCACCCCCACCCGTGAGAACACCAATTTTCATCTGTAAACTTGTCTCCTGCTCAGTTTATGAGCGTCTTGATTAAATTCTGCAGCGTAGTAGAATCCGGCAGCATGACCTGGGGCAAACACCGGAGCCTTCTGCTTTCTCTTATATTCAACCACACAGGAGCTGGTTTTCAAGAAACTGGAAGTGGTTTGTTCCGGCAACAATCAGTGGGCAAGTGGCATGATGAAAAAATTCAGCTTTGGATCGATGGCCAGCCGGGCGGTCTCGATCTCCTGCATCACACCACAGTGGCTCCGGAAGAGAGATAGGTATGTCTGAACAGCGTTTTGCCAGCTATGAGGATTTCTTTTCCTTCTATCTGAAGGAGCACAGCCATCCGCGCAACCGCGCCCTGCATGCGGTGGGAACCGTGCTGGGATTGTGTACGGTGATCGTGCCGTTTGTGATGGGACATCCGTGGTTCGCACTGGCCTGGCCGGTGGTGGCGTATGGATTCGCCTGGACAGGACACTTTCTGATCGAGGGCAACAAGCCGGCGACATTCGGACATCCGTTCTGGTCATTTATCAGCGATTTCCGCATGTTGGGCCTGATGCTGACGGGAAAGCTCCAGGCGCGAATGGAAAAGGTAAGCAGGGACTGATGATCGTCGCTGCTCTTCTGCACGAGGTTTTGATTTTCGAAAGCGCCTGAATTGGGAGAGCCGGAATAATGAAAAAAATCGCGAAAATTGCGATCTGGCTGGCCGTTGCTCTGCTGGGAGCGCTGGCCCTGGCCACCATTGCGTGGAGCCGCAAAGAGTCGATCAGCGCCCTGTGGCTGGTGGTGGCGGCATTGTGCTGTTATGCCCTGGGCTACCGCTTTTACAGCAGTTTTGTGGCAGCCAAAGTTCTGGCATTGGACGCCCTGCGCGCCACTCCGGCGGAGCGGCTGGAAAATGGCCGCGATTTTGTCCGCACCAATCGATGGGTAGTGTTTGGGCATCACTTTGCCGCCATCGCCGGTCCCGGTCCTCTGCTCGGCCCCGTGCTGGCCGCTCAGTTTGGCTATTTGCCGGGAACGCTCTGGATCATTGCCGGGGCGGTGTTCGGCGGATGCGTTCAGGATTTCGTGGTCCTGCTGTTTTCCGTGCGCCGTGACGGCAAGTCGCTGGGCGAGATGGCCCGCGATGAAGTAGGCAGGACGGCAGGTGTGGTGGCGTTTATCGCCGTAATCAGCATCATTGTTGTTCTACTTGCGGTAGTTGGACTGGTAATTGTCAATGCGCTCAAAGCCAGTCCGTGGGGCGCCTTCACCATTGGCATGACCATTCCCATCGCGTTGCTGATGGGAGGCTATCTGCGGTATCTGCGACCAGGAAAAGTACTGGAAACCTCGGCGCTGGGCTGTGTGCTGGTAGTAGCAGCCATTTTCGGCGGACAGTGGATTTCGCATTCTTCGGGGGCATCGCTGTTCACACTGAGCGCGACTACGCTGGCCATTCTCATCATTGTCTATTCGTTTGCGGCATCCGCACTGCCGGTCTGGCTGCTGCTCGCGCCTCGGGATTATCTGAGCACCTTCGTCAAATTGGGGACCATCGCCATTCTGGCCGCCGGTATTCTGGTGGTTCATCCCCATCTGCGGATGCCCGCGCTCACCCGATTTGTGGACGGCACAGGGCCGGTCTTCGCGGGAAATCTCTTCCCTTTTGCCTTTATCACTATCGCCTGCGGAGCCATCAGCGGCTTCCATTCTCTGATCTCCAGCGGAACCACACCCAAGCTGATAGCCCGTGAGACCGAGACGCGCATGGTAGGTTATGGCGCCATGCTGGCGGAATCATTTGTCGCCATCATGGCCATCATCGCAGCCTGCACGCTGCAACCGGGGCAGTATCTGGCCATCAACAGCGGCGCCGGAATGGTGGGCGGGACGCCGACGGCTGCAGTGAGGATCATCACCGACTGGGGCTTTCCCGTCACCATCAATGAGATGAACACGATGGCGGACGCTGCCGGGGAAAAAACGCTGTTCTTTCGCACCGGCGGCGCACCGGCCTTTGCTTTGGGCATGGCAAAGATTTTCTCTGACAGTTTGGGCGGAACTGCCGTGATGGCCATCTGGTACCACTTCGCCATCATGTTTGAGGCGCTGTTCATATTGACGGTGCTCGACGCCGGTACGCGTGTCGGAAGATTCATGCTGCAGGACGCGCTGGGCCACATATGGAAGCCGCTGGGGCGGACCAGTTGGTATCCCAGCATCGTACTTTGCAGCGCGCTGATCGTCGCCGCGTGGGGATATTTTCTCTGGCAGGGCATACGCGATCCTCTGGGAGGCATTAATTCCCTGTGGCCTCTGTTCGGCATCTGCAATCAGCTGCTGGCCGCGGTGGCGCTGTGCGTGGCCACCAGCATCATTGTCCGCATGGGCCGGGCGCGCTACATGTGGGTCACCTTTGTCCCGCTCTGCTGGCTGGTGGCCGTGACTTTTACTGCTTCCTGGCACAAAATCTTCGATCCCAATCCCCTGATCGGCTTTCTCGCTCACGCTCGCCAGCTCGCGGCAGGTACGGCCACAGCGGAGTTGCAGCGCCGCATCTTCAATGACCGCCTAGACGCAGCAGTTGCCGGCCTGCTGGTGCTGCTGGTCACGATCATTGTGATCGAAGCAACCATTCAGTGGACAAGCGTGATTGCCGGGCGCAGGCAGGCAGTCTGCAGCGAGTCTCCCTTTGTGCCGACACAATACGCGGAGGAGGGAGCATGAAGGTGCTGCAGGCGGAAGAATCATGTGGCACAGCCGCCCCCGGCTGTGCTCCTGCTGTTCGATGGCTTACTGCTCTGTTCCAGATCGTTCGCGCCACCCTGCGCGAGATCTTTGATGAAAACGCCTATGACCGCTTTCTTGTCCGTACGCACGCAGCACGCTCGGCGGAAAGCTACCGTGCCTTCATACACGAGCGGGAAGCCGGGATGGCAAAGCGCCCTCGGTGTTGTTGATCTGATATTCCAAAATCACTGCCGAAGAATCGCCGAACGGAATACCCGCGCCAGGCCTGCGAAACAGAGTACACTTTACTTTCATGCGTGTTCTGGGCATAGATTGTGGCAGTGAATATACCGGCTATGGCGTGGTGGAGCAGCGCCAAAACCGGGAGCTGCTCTGCTGCATCTCCGGCGCGATCCGGCTGAAATCACGGGACGCCATGGCGTACAAGCTGCAGCAAATTTTTACCGGCCTTACCGCCATCATTGCCGAACATCAGCCGGACCTCGTGGCGATTGAAGATGTCTTCTATGCGCTGAACGTAAAGTCCGCGCTCAAGCTGGGGCAGGTGCGGGGCGTGGCCATGCTGGCGGCTTCTTCCTGCGGACTGGAAGTAGCGGAGTACTCGCCGCTCTCCATCAAATCGGCGGTGGTAGGCTATGGCCGGGCGGAAAAACAACAGGTACAGCAGATGGTGATGCGGTTGTTAAAGCTCAGCGTAGCGCCGGAGCCTGCCGACGCATCCGACGCGCTGGCCATTGCTATTTGCCATATCCACACCGCAGCCACCCTGAATCGTTATCAGGCTGCAACTTCATGAAACACCTCATTCTTATCAGTGCGATGTTCCTGTGTACTTTGGCTGCACCGGCCCAGAGCATGGGAGCACCAGTCGAGCCAGATCGCTCGGTCATCACTTTTGAACTGGCATGGGAAGCCGTTACTCCGCAGAACTTCACCATCACCGTTGATTCTTTGGGAAACGCGAAATATCTTTCTCGCGGCTCGGCCAAACCGCCGGAGCCAGCCACGGAGGATCAGCCGGCTGAGGCCGAACCGGATTACGTGCTGGAGTTCGTGATGTCCGGCGCCATGCGGGACAAGATATTTCAGCTTGCCCGGAACGCCAACTACTTCAACGGCAACTTTGACTATACGGCGCATCGCGTAGCCAATACAGGAAAGAAGACGCTGGGCTGGAATGGTTCCGGAAGGAAATTTCAGACCACGTATAACTGGTCGGAAAATAAATCCGTGGATCAGCTCACCCGTATTTTCCAGGGAATTTCGAACACCATTGAGCACGGGCGCAAATTGCAGTTTCTCCACCGGTTTGACAAGCTGGGTCTTGAAGCGGAGTTGAAGGCCATGGAATCTCTGGCGCAAAGCGGCTCTCTGGCGGAAATACAGATCATTGCAGCGTCACTCGAGAACATAGCCAACGATACGGCGGTGCTGAATATCGCCCGCCAGCGTGCGCGCCATTTGCTGGCGCTTAATCCTTCTTAAGACAGCCCAGCGATTCTTTAGGCAATAATTTACTTGACTCGACCGGCGTTCAGGTGGATTATGGACGTAGCGGGGGTGCGATGTGACCCGCCATGCACTCGCAATGCAATCTCTGTTTGCTGCGCTGTGCCTAGGAAGGATACGGCCATTCTTTATGCTTTCATCTTACTGTGATGAAACTGGACACGCAAAAGATCCAGCTAAGTCGCATTTGGGATTAGCTGGAATACTTGCTAATTCTAACGCCTGGGAACAATTTGATCAGTCATGGAAATATATATGCCGCGAGGAAGGGGTGTGTGAACCATTCCACATGACGGATTTTGCTGCATTCCAAGGGCAGTTTGCAGATAATCACTGGAAGAATGAAGATAAGCGCAGGAAACTTATAGGCAGATATTTAGACGCCATTGAAAGTGCAGGCGGTATTCCAGTTGGTGCTATTATTGACATTCCAGCATTCAATTCTCTAACGCAAGACCAGAGATCACGCCTTGGCGGAGATAAAATGGAGCCATACTATGTGGCTTTCCAATGGGTAACACGTGAATTAGCTTTCGCTTCCGCACTTACTGATTGGCCGCCAGAAAAAGTTTCTATGGTATATGCCAAGCTCAAGAAATTTACAGGCGTTGCGGAAGAGCTGTGGATAGGCATGAAAGAACAGACGTATCTTGGTAATTTTATGAGTTCCTATGCTCGTGGTGAACCAGCAGATTACACTCCATTGCAGGCAGCCGATTTATGGGCATACGAGCTTGGACATCATTTTCACCGCATTATCCCAGAGCATCGCAAATGGAGATATCCATTTACTAGATTCGTGCAGATGGGAATGAACGCATCGCAGGGGCATAAATTCTTTGAATATTTCGACAGGGCAAGATTACTTGGATGTTTAGGAGAATTTGATGAATAAAACGGAAAACCTAAGTGAATCTGAAAAGTTTGATGTGGTTGTGCGAAGGTTGCTGTCTGTATCTCATGAGGAAATACAGAAGCGAGATAAGGAATGGAGGCGCAAGCGAGAGCATAAAAATAGGACTAATAAAGTTACCCAAAAAAAGGTGACCAATTTATGACGGAATGGGTAAAAGAACGGTCTCAGTGTTCGCCGGCATTTATTTTCGATAAATTAAAGGCTGAAATTGAACAGGATGTTAAATCCATAAATGAATTGCGAGTCGATAAGGACTTTAGTTTTTATTTTTCTTTGACTAGTGACTTAAAATGTATAGTCGTAAGCTTGCATGGTACGTCTACCAATTTGCGCAACCCGCGCGAGATTCACGAAACAATTACAGTGTGCATCGACGGAAAGGCCATTGTTTACAATCGTAATACTGAAGAAAAATTAAGAGCAACTCTGACGCTCAATGAAAAAGGAGAGTGTCGCTTAAAAGTAAATGGATCTGAGTGCGAACTATGGAGATTTAGGCAGATGGTGCTGGAAGAATTATTCTTCGATATTGTGTAGAAAAGCGGGCCTAAATATTAGCCCGCTTCCCGCGCTTCCGGCGTAAAGGGTTAGTTACTCGTTTCTCCAACTTTTCCGGTTAGTTGGGCAAAGGTAAGGCGCTTGCCCACGATCTGGGAAACGGCAAGATTGAAGCGCCCAGCGTCATCGAGGTCTTTACGGTTATTAAAACGGAACATCTGCTCATCCAGGTAGCGGAATAAATGAAACGGCTCCACGCTAACATAAGTGCCCGAAATGCCGCGCTTGAGCAGGCTCCAGAAGTTTTCCAGCCCGTTCGTGTGGACGCTGCCGCGAACGTATTCCACGGCATGATCCACGACTTTGTGAGCGTACTCAGATGCCAGTCCCTCATACGAAAGCAGGAAATCGCTGTACAGGGCCGCGCCAGCCTGCACGTGCTGTTTCACTTCTGCCTGAATGGTTTTCTTTTTGCGGTTCGGGATGACGGCAGTACGCACTTTGCTGTGAGTGCCTTTGCTGCTGTCTCCGCGCTCCAGAATGCCAATGACGGCGGTTTTATCGCCAGGACCGCTGCCAGTGATGCGGCGCTTTTTCACATCAATGTGCATGTTCCGCGCTTTGCCGCCGATGAAAGTTTCGTCCGCTTCGCACTCGCCACCGAGTTTGCTGCCGAAGAAATCATCCTGCATTGCAAGGCGAATCCTATGCAGCATGAACCAAGCCGACTTCTGGGTAACCCTAACGTCACGAGCAATCTCATAACTGCTGATTCCATTTTTGCAATTGGTGACCAGCCAAGTTGCCGTGAGCCATTTGTCCAGACTGATAGCGGAGTCTTCCATGACAGTTCCAACCTTAATGGAGAATTCTCGTTTTGCATGATGCTTAGCGCAAGTCCAAGTGCGTCGTTTTGGATTAAACTTTGCATTATCCAATCCGCAACTTGGGCATATGGCGACCCTATTTTTCCAGCGCCGGACAGCAAGGTAATCAATGCAGTTATCAGGATTAGAGAAGTAAACAATGGCTTCTTGCAGGCTTTTCGGTTCGGTCATGGCTTTGATCTCCATGAACAAAACTATAGCCTAAAACGCCAGTCGAGTCAAGTATATTATTACCATTCTTTAAGTACGGCAAAAGTAACTTATCCTGCGCCAGAGTGGCTGAAACGTAGAATTGAAGCAGTATCACGGTTACGGACATCTAAATAAGTACCGGGATCAGGCAGCTTAAATCCTGAAAGAGGTGCGTTATGCTGCGTTATTTCAGGTTGTTAATCGCTTCGACTTTTCTTCTGGCCCTGCTGGTTTCCCCAGCGTGGAGCCAGTCCAGCGCGCGCATTGTGCGCATCAGCGACGTGGAAGGCCATGTGGATTTTGATAATGGCCACGGCTACGACCACGCAACCATCAACATTCCGGTAACTCAGGGCAACCGGCTCTCCACGGCAGAAGATGGATGGGCCGAAGTCCAGTTTGAAGACGGCAGCACTCTTCGTCTTGCCCCTGAAAGTGAAATCGTCTTTAGCGAACTCATGCGTTCTTCTGAAGGCGGGACGCTCACCAGCATTGATCTGAATCGCGGTGAAACCGAATTGAATGTCTCGTATCACAACGACAGCACGTTTCAGATCAACGTAGCGAGAAAAGAAATTCTTTTGCGGCAGTCGGGCCGCTTTCGCGTCGGCACTTCAAATTCTGGTCCGCTGGACCTGGCTGTATGGAAGGGCGAAATAGCCGTCCGCTCTCCTGATGAAGACCAGGAAGCCGCTGTTCGAACGAGCGAAAGCTTCTCTCTCGATCCTAATGATCCGGGCCGTTATGATCTGGAAAGTGGTATTCAGCAGGACGATCTCGACCAGTGGAGCGGCCAGCGTGACGAGTATCTGCAATCCTATGCCAGCAACACCCTGCCTTCGGAGCAGGCCCCTTATCAGTATGGCGTCAGCGATCTTAATTACTACGGCCAGTACTATAACCTGCCGGGCTATGGTTACTGCTGGCGTCCCTATGGCGTGAATCTGGGCTGGGACCCGTTTGCCAACGGTTACTGGACTTTGTCCCCTGCCTATGGATACATCTGGGTATCCGCCTATCCGTGGGGCTGGATGCCTTATCGCTATGGCCACTGGGTATTCGTGAGCGGATATGGCTGGCTGTGGCAGCCGGGCCACTGGCATGAATGGCGCCGCGAACCGAATTTCGTCCATGCGCCACACCATTTCAGACCGCCAGAGACACCGCATGGCGGAGTGCTTCCGCCCAAAATTGTTGCCAATAGCAGCGGACCCATCAAACCTCCGGTAAGAATTGGCCATGACCCTCAATGGCGGCGTGACGGAGAAGGCGACAACGGAATTCATGCGCTTCGCCGCATTCCCGCAAATCCACCGGCTAATAAACAGGATTCGCCGAGATTTAGCCCGCCGCAGCCCGGTAATGACGGAGCCATAGCGAATCATCCGCCTGCGAATTCACCGCCCGACAGGCGTGAATCGCCACGCTTTGGCCCAGGGATGGAACCGGATGCTGAGAAGCCGCAACAGGCCGTGCATGGCTCCGGATTCGTAAAGCCTCCGGCTACGAGGAGCGCAGAGACGCCTTCGGCGCATTCTTCCCCCGCGCCGCCGACGACGGCGCCGCCAGTACCGGCGAGGAGCTACAGTCCACCTCCACCGCCGCCAGCACCGTCACACACGGAGCCATCAAGGTCCGTCTCACCACCTTCGCCATCACATACGGAGAGTCCGCGGTCATCGTCACCACCCGCGAACTCTAGTTCGCATTCAGACGATGGAGTGGGTAGGCCTAAGCGGTGAGACGACGCAGGTTTTCTCTCTAACTTCGGATGGGAGCTGCATCTATGCTACACTCGCGAAACTTCCACTCCTTTTTCGAGGAAGGTTTTGCTGATGTTCAAAGATCCGGCTCCCAGGCTACTGCTCGATCAGCTGGAGAAAAACTTTGCTGACATTCATCCGCCGCTCACGCCCGGCCAGGCCCTGGAAGAAGCCTCGCGTTGCCTCTTCTGCCATGATGCTCCCTGCATCAAGGCCTGCCCCACGGGCATAGACGTTCCCCTGTTCATTCGCCAGATCATCACCGGCAATCTGCGTGGCTCAGCCAAAACCATTCTGGAAGCCAATATTCTCGGCCAAAGCTGCGCGCGGGTTTGTCCGACCTCAGTGCTGTGTGAAGGCTCGTGTGTTCTCAATATGCAGGGCAAGAAGCCGGTTGAGATCGGTAAACTTCAGCGCTATGCCGTGGATCCAGTCATCGCCAGCGGCACTCCACTCTTCCAGGCTGGTCAGGACAATGGTTATCGCGTGGCCCTCATTGGCGCAGGCCCAGCAAGCCTTTCCTGCGCTGCGGAACTGCGCAAGCGTGGCTGCACAACGGTGATCTTCGATGCCAATCCACAGCCTGGAGGCCTCGATACCTACGGCATTGCGGCTTACAAAATGCGCGCCCAGGATACGCTCAAAGAGATTGATATGCTGCGCAGGCTGGGCGTCGAAATCAAAAGCGGCGTCATGATAGGCAAAGATGTGAGCATGGCCGATCTAGAGAGCGAGTATGACGCCATCTTTCTTGGCATCGGACTGGGCGAAACCGATGATCTAAGCATTCCCGGTGAAGACCTGTCCGGCTGCATGGACGCCCTCTCATTCATTGAACAGACGAAAAACCGCAGCCTCGACCAGATCGCGATTGCCGGCAGAATCGCCGTAATCGGCGGCGGCAACACGGCCATTGACGCCGTCACCGCCGCACGCCGCCTGGGAGCGGAAGTGGTTTATATGGTCTATCGCCGCTCTCAGGAAGAGATGTCGGCCTTCGATTACGAATTGGAACTGGCCCGGCATGACGGTGTGAACTTTGTCTGGCAGGCACAGCCGGTGCGCGTAATCGATGACGGCGCAGGCCATGTTTCCGCGCTCGAATGTGTGCGCACGCAGCCGGGTACCAAAACCTCTGGCGGACGCCGCAGCTTTTCCCCTGTCCCCGGAAGCGAGTTTCGCCTGGGTGTGGAAATGGTGATCAAAGCTCTGGGACAAAAGCGCAAGCTCGACTTCTTCAAGCAGATTCCGGGCCTGCAACTGGCAAACGGCTGTGTGTCCGTGAATCCGGATACCATGCAGACCAGCAATCCGCGCTATTTCGCTGGCGGGGACTGTGTCAATGGTGGCGGTGAAGTGGTGGATGCCGTCGCCCATGGCAAGAAAGCCGCTGCGGGAATTCATCACGCACTGGAAACTTCCCACGGCAGGAGGGTCAATGCCTGATCTCAGCATCAACTTCTGCGGAGTACGCTCGCCCAATCCCTTCTGGCTGGCCTCCGGACCGCCCACCAATACCGCATACCAAATCATGCGCGCCTTTGACGCTGGCTGGGGCGGCGCCGTGTGGAAGACCATCGGCGAACCTATCATCAACACCGCCTCCCGCTACGGCTCTATTGATTTAAAGAATGAGCGCATGATGGGCCTGAACAATATTGAACTTATCAGCGACCGGCCCATTGAGGTCAACCTGCGCGAGATTGCGGAGGTAAAGAAGCGCTTTCCCCAGCACACGGTGGTGGCCTCGCTTATGGTGGAATCCACCCAGGCGGCCTGGCATGACATTGTGCGCCGCACCGAAGACGCTGGCGCAGACCTGCTGGAGCTGAACTTCGGCTGCCCGCACGGCATGTCTGAACGCGGCATGGGCGCGGCCGTGGGTCAGGTGCCGGAATACGCCACCATGATTACCGGCTGGGTAAAGGAAGTGGCGCGCACGCCGGTGATCGTAAAGCTCACGCCCAATGTGACCGACATCGCGCACATGGCCCGAGCGGCCAGAGCCGGCGGGGCCGACGCAGTGTCACTGGTCAACACCTTTAACAGTTTGGTGGGCGTGGATCTCGATACCTTTGCTCCACGCCCAGCCGTCTCAGGACGTGGCAGCCATGGCGGCTACTGCGGCCCTGCGGTCAAGCCGATCGCTCTGCACATGGTTTCCTCGGTGGCAAAGGCAGTGGATATTCCCGTCTCCGGCATTGGCGGTATCGGCAGCTGGCGCGATGCCGTTGAATTCATGCTGCTGGGTTCGACATCCGTGCAGGTCTGCACTGCCGCCATGCACTACGGCTTTCGCATTGTGCGCGACATGATCGAAGGCCTGGAGAATTACCTGCGGGAAAAAGGCTTTGCTTCCGCCATGGATATCGTGGGCAAGTCCGTTCCCCGCATTGACGACTGGGGCAATCTCGACCTGAATTACAGGATCGTGGCCAAAATTGACGCGGAAAAATGTATTGGCTGCAATCTGTGCTACATCGCCTGCGAAGATGGCGCGCACCAGTGCATCCGCGTGGATGAGCGGCCACAGGGCGACCTGCGCCACGGCGTTGAACTGAAGCACGTGCCTCGCGTGCTCGAAGATGAATGCGTTGGCTGCAATCTCTGCGCGCTGGTCTGCCCGGTCCCCGGCTGCATCGCCATGGCCGAGGTCAATACCGGACGCCCGGCCATGAGCTGGAAGCAGTTACAGGAAGCGCGGGGAAATAGCCCGCAGTGCAGTGTGGAGGAGTTGCTGGCCAGGAAAGCAACAAATTGACGAACAGGATGCTGGCCGTAGAGACGCGGCACTGCCGCGTCTAACTCTTCACCCCAAAACAATTGCAGCCACTTGAAATGGCTTGTGCGTTTCATAGGGGATGCAGTTTAAGAATAAATGTCATGCCGCTGGAATCTTCTAAATCGCAATCTTTGAGACGCGGCAGTGCCGCGTCTCTACGCTGGCTTGCGTGAGCTTCCCATCAACACCCAGTACACCCCAAACGCCACCGCAAATCCCACGAACCAGGAATAGTCATAAAGAAACCTCACCGGCGAAATCACCAAGCCCATCAGCGCCACGGCTGATCCAGTCACCAGCGCTGCAATCGCCCGCCAGTTGAAGCCGCCGGAATATTCGTATGCTCCGCCGCGCAGGTAGAGATCGTTCGTCAGTAATTGTTTGCGGCGGACCACAAAATAATCGCAGATCATGATTCCGGCCACCGGTCCGAGCACAGCGGCATAGCCACCCAGCCAGCCAAAGATGAACGTCTTGTGATTGGCCAGCAGCTTCCACGGCATCATGGCCACTCCAATAAAGCAGGTGATCACGCCGCCAGTTTTGAAAGAAATTTTGCGCGGCCAGAGGTTGGAAAAATCATTGGCCGGCGAGACCACGTTGGCCCCGATGTTCACATTCAGCGTGGCCAGCAGGATGGCCAGCAAAGAGATGATCACCGCCACCGGCGAATGAAAGCGGCTCAACAGCTGCACTGGATCCCAGATTGCCGTGCCATAAATCACCACTGTGGCCGAAGTCACGGCCACGCCGATGAACGAGTACAGCGTCATGGTCAGCGGCAGGGCGATTGCCTGGCCCACGGCCTGTCCGCGCTGGTCTTTGGCGAAGCGGGTGAAGTCCGGGATATTGAGTGACACCGTGGACCAGAAGCCCACGGCGCCGTTCAGTGCCGGAACCAAAAATTTCAGAAAATCAGCGGTGTTGAGAAATTTGGAAGGCGCGGAGAGCATGGGCCCGAAGCCGCCCGCTCCGAAATATGCCCAGCCCAAAAGCAGCAATCCCACGCCCAGGAGAATGGGCGCGCTCACTCCCTGAAGAAAGCGTATGTACTCGATTCCCTTGAGAATGACCAGCAGATTGATGACCCAGAAGATGGCAAAGCAGATCGCCGTGCCGTTAGGATTGCCACGCCATGCCGGCCAGACTGTCGCCAGCAAAGTGTTAATTGCCTCGCCGCCGATCCAGCTTTGAATGCCAAACCATCCGCAGGCCACCAGTGCGCGCAGCACTGCGGCGACATTCGCACCCAGCACGCCAAATGAAGCTCGCGCCAGCACCGGAAAAGGCACGCCATAGCGTGCCCCCGGATGCGAATTCAGCAGCATGGGCGCCAGCACAATGGTATTGCCCAGAAAGACGGTGAGGATGGCCTGCTTCCAGTCCATCCCGCCCTGAATCAAACTGGCGGCCAGCACATACGTAAGTATGTTCACCGACATTGAGACCCAGAGCGCGGCGTAGTTGTAAGTGCTCCAGGTACGCCGCTCCGCGCTTACAGGCGCGAGATCGGCGTTATAGAGCGGACTGGACTGAATGTCTTTGGCGGATGCAGTGGTGGACATATTTGTTTTCTGAACATGCCGCCCCCGCAAAAGCGGGGACGTAATGCTTTCTAAACCATTAAATATCTGCAGGCAATAGAGACCTCTCGCTGTGCTTCGAGGTTTCTGAAGATGTCTAAGCTCCAGCGCCCTTCCCTGTCTGTGCTGCGAGCGGCCCATAGCTGTCCGGACGGCGGTCACGGAAGAACTGCCATGTATTGCGGACCTCGGCAATCATATCCAGATCGAGATCGGCCACCACCACTTCGTCCTTATCCCGGCTGGCCTGGGCGAAAATTTTGCCTCGCGGGTTGCAGAAATAACTCTTGCCGTAAAATTCGCCGATGTTCCAGGGCGCCTCTTTGCCCACGCGGTTGATCGCACCCACAAAGTAGCCGTTAGCCACGGCATGGGCCGGTTGCTCCAGTTCCCACAGATATTCGGAAAGACCAGCCACCGTCGCCGAAGGATTGAAGACGATTTCCGCGCCGTTCATGCCCAGAATCCGCGCGCCCTCCGGAAAATGGCGGTCGTAACAGATATAAACTCCGACTTTCGCATATTTGGTATTGAACACCGGATATCCGGTATCACCAGGGGTGAAATAGAACTTCTCCCAGAACCCAGGAGCCACCTGCGGGATGTGATGTTTGCGGTATTTGCCCAGATATTTTCCGTCCGCATCGATCACCGCGGCCGTGTTGTAGTAGAGGCCGGTCATTTCTTTTTCGTACACCGGAACCACGATCACCATGCGGTGTTTGGCGGCAAGCTTTTGCATCAGTTTGACGGTGGGGCCATCGGGAACAGGCTCGGTCATCTCGTACCAGCGCGTATTCTGCTCCGCGCAAAAATAGGGGCCATAGAAGAGCTCCTGCAGACACAGCACCTGGACTTTTTTCTTGGCCGCATGATCAATCAGCTTTAAATGCTTGTCGATCATGGCCTGCCTGATTTTGGAAAGCGGCTGGGAAGGACTCAGGATGTTGCTGGCCTGAATCAATCCTCCGCGAACAATTCTGGACAATCTGCACCTCACGGATGAAAAACGTGGTCAATATACAGGATAAGCGAGGGGAGGGCCAGCGGGTTGGCTATTGGCTATTGGCCTTTAGCTCTTAGCCATTAGCCTTTGGCTGTTAGCCTAAGCCTTACAGGGCCGTGAGTCTTTGCCAAGAGCCATAATGGCTGTAAATCCAGCCAGGCTGGATCGGGCGTCGGGAAAATGCTGAGACTCAAGGCTAAGGGCTAAAAGCTAAGAGCCAAAGGCCAAGAGCTAACGGCCAACAGCCAAGAACCCTCATCTCGCAGCCGCGGTCTTCTGCTGCCCTGCGAAATAGCCGCTCTTGGTGCGGACCTGAAGATCCTTATAGCCGGAGCCGCGGGCTACCACTTTGACTTTGCGATAACCGCCGTTGATTTGCGGGTTGCTGGACTTATAAACAATGGTGTACTGATTGCGAATATCGCGGGCCACCTGCTGGCTGACTTCGTCCACTTCGTCCAGGTTTTTGGGGAAGAAAGCCACGCCGCCCGTCTGCAGAGACAGGGATTCCAGAGCGCGCTTTGCGCGGTGCTGTTTGCCTTCGCTGCCTAAAATGCCAATGCTGTAGATGATCGGGCCGCTCTCGTCCTGAACCGAGCGAATTGCCTGCTCCAGAGAAAGACGGCTCTCGTTGTCCTCACCATCGGTAATCACCAGCAGGACCTTTTTTCCCCGCTGCGCCATTTTGGCCAGATGGTCGGAGGCAGCAAATACCGCGTCATAGAGCGCGGTGCCGCCACGTGAATCCAGGCGGTCCAGTGCCTCGCGCAAAAGATTGACGTTCCCGGTGAAATCCTGGTCGAGATACGGCTCGTCGTTAAAATTCACCACGAAGGCCTCGTCCTGAGGATTGCTGGCCCGCACCAGATTCACCACGGCTTTGGTTACGGCAGCGCGTTTTTGCCGCATGGAACCGGAATTATCCACCAGGATGCCGATGGAAACCGGAACATCTTCCCGGCGGCAGATCATGATGTGCTGCGGCTGGTCATCTTCATACACCAGAAAATCATTCAGAGTGAGTGAGGTGACCATGTGCTGCTTGTTGTCCACCACCGTCACCGGCAGCACGACCTCGTCGGTATGTGTTCTGAAGGTAAAGCCCGATCCGCTTTTGGTTACCTCGGACGCGCGATTTTCAGGCGCGTTGTCCGTCGGATTCGCGGGCTGGGTGGAGGAAGGAGTGCTCGTGCTGGCAGGCGCGTTTTTGGGGCGCAGCCAGACAGGGATTGCCGGATCGCCCGGATCAACGTCCGCGGGCAGTCCGGAAGGCTGAACCTGCTGCGGTTGCTCGTTCTGCTTCGGCTGCGCCTGTCCGCTGGGGTTTTGGGCGTACAAAACGCCCGTATAAAGCAGTGCGCAAACAAAAAAAAGAAGGGTCCCTGCAATCAGTTTATTGCGACGGAGCATAGTATCCGGTTCTGGAATACACATTGAGATGCGGCAGCCCCTTGGGCGGAATCAATTTTACCTTGATCTTGCGCCAGTGACCGTCCTTGGTCTTGTTGGTTGGACGGTACCCAAGTACATATTGGTTGCGCAGCTCTATTCCAATCTTGGTGGCCACATCGGCCAGGTCGTTGACATTATTGATGGTAAAAAGGCGTCCCCCCGTGACTTCGGAGATATTGGTCAGCAATCCGGGGCCAGCCACCTCTTCCGGTTGGTTGGGATTGAGAAAAATTCCAATCGAATAGATTTGTACGTCCGCCTCTTTGACCACGGACTTGATTTCATTTTCCGTGTAGCGGCTGTGATTGTCGCCACCGTCGGAGATAATCAGCAGCGCCTTTTTGGTGTTGCGGGCGTCTTTCATCTTGCTGACGCCCAGATAGACGGCATCCAGCAGCGCAGTGCGGCCCTGGGGCACGGTGAACACCAGCTTACCCTGGATTTCCTCAATGGATTTGGTGAATTCAGCCACAACGTGCGGACGGTCGGAGAAAGCCACCATGAAAAACTCGTCCTGCGGATTGGCCGTCTTAAAAAATTCAATGACGGCGCGACGCGACTGCTCGATCTTGTCCGCCATGCTTCCGCTTATGTCAAAGATCACGCCCAGGGAGACGGGGGCATCTTCACTGGAAAAGTGCCTCACCTCCTGTACGTTGTTTCCTTCCACGATGGCGAAATTTTCCTTCGCCAGGCCGGTAACGATGCGATTGTAATCATCGGTAACCGTTACGTTGACCAACACAAGATCGACCGGCACCACGAAACGGGGCTTGCGGAAAGATTCCTCGCTGGGAAGTTCCGTGCCTTTGCCCGGGGATGCCGCATCGCCTGTACCCGTGGCCCCTGGATTGTTGGGAGGAGAAGCGGTTTTTGCGGGATCGGCGGGCTGGGTACGTGGCTCGATGTGGACATTCACGTCCTGCCCGCTGCACCAGAGCGCGGTTATCAGCACGATTACAGCGAGAAAAGCAAGGCGTGACATCGCCATGCGTCGGGACGCATCATTCAACAGCCCGGGTAACCGAAACGCGCCATACCCGCGGTTTTCAAGGCGGGCCATAAGGGAAACCTCTGATTCGGCGATACTACCGCCGATACTACCACAGGCACTGCCGGGGTTAAAACGTAACATGGTTGAAAGGTGTAACTTTGCCGCCGCAATTTTGGATGTGTGAAAGCCGGGCCCGGTTTTCCGTTTCCACTTGATAGAATGCAGGAGTGGCGCGAAATTGCATGAGATTCGCGATTACACAACAGCGATGGCAGAAATTCTCCCTTTCAAAGCTCTTCGTTACGATGCGGACCAGGTCCGGCTGGAAGATGTGGTCACACAGCCGTACGACAAGATCACGCCGGAGATGCAGGGCAAGTACTATGACCTGAGCCCGCATAATCTGGTGCGAATCATTCTGGGCCGGTCGGGCGAAACCGATACTCCGGCCTTCAACGTCTATACCAGGGCAGCCGAGTACCTGCACGACTGGCGGGCCGGCGGAATCCTCAAACAGGATGCCGAGCCCTGCATTTATGCCTATTCGCAAACCTTTACCATTCCGGGAACTCGCGACCTGGCCGAGCGCCGCGGACTCACGGTCCTGGGGCGCATTCACGACTACTCTGAAGGGGTGGTCTTCCGCCACGAGCAAACGCTTTCCAAACCGCGCGAAGACCGGTTGAATCTCCTGCGCTCCACGCGCGCCCATTTCGGGCAGATTTTCATGCTGTACAGCGACCCGCGGGCGGAACTCGATGCGCTGATGAAGACCGAAGAAGATCCCGACATGTCGGTGCTGGACGAATATGAGGTCCTGCACCGCGTCTGGCGCATTCAGGATCCTGCCATCATCCACTCCGTTCAGCAGCACATGCGTGAGAGGAAGCTGATGATTGCGGACGGCCATCATCGCTATGAAACCGCACTTGCTTACAGAAACGAGTGCCGGACGCAATCACCCGAGGCAGGAGCAGGAGCGCCACACGAGTTTGTAATGATGACCCTGATCCGCATGGAAGATCGCGGGCTGGTCATCCTGCCCACACACCGCATTGTGCACGGACTTCCCACCTTTGACCGCGAGCGGATGCTCGAAACCGCAAAGCGCTATTTCGATATCAGCCGCATTGATCTGCGCGCCGAGAGCCGCAGCGCCACTACGCTTCTCGGAGAGGCAGGAGAAAATGGGACCTCGTTTGTCGCCGTTACCCGCCAGGGGCCGTATCTGCTGCGCGCCAAAAAGCGCGCGATACAGGACGCATTGAAGAGCATCTCCGGCCTGCAGAGTTCCATGGATGTGGTGCAGTTGCACAAAATCATGCTGGAACGGGTGCTGGGCATTTCCGAAGAGGCCATTCGCGATCAGGTACATGTGAAATACGAGCGCGATGCATTTGAGGCGATTTCCTGGGTGCGCCAGGGAGCGAATGTCGCCTTTCTGATGAACCCGGCGCGCATCGAGCAGGTCTGCGAAGCCGCCTTTGCCGGCGAAGTTCTGCCACAGAAATCGACCGACTTCTTTCCCAAGCTTTTGAGCGGTCTGGCAATTTATGCGCTGGACTAGCTGGACAAAAAAAACGCGGCTCGCGTTCTTCTGCATGCTGCTGATCTGTCTGGCCCCTCTTATGGCTCCGGCCCGGCAGATCACCCAGCAGGAAACTCAGCCTCCCGCTACTCAGCCGCAGCCGGAGGTCCCTGCTGAGTCACCCCCAAAGGAGACCGAAGCGCCCAAACCATCACCACCCGAGTTTCTGGTAGTAATCGACCCCGGCCATGGCGGTGACGATCACGGGGCCATTCTCGGCGGCCAGCTGATGGAAAAGGACATTACTCTCAACTTCGCCCGCCTGCTCCGCTGGGAACTGGGAAACCGGGGCATCGCCGCGCGGCTGTTGCGCGACTCCGATGTCAGCATGGGCCTCGAACGGCGCGCGGAGCTGGCCAACTCTCTCCATGTAGCGCTGTACATTGCGCTCCACGCGGGCGAAGCAGGCGAAGGAGTACGCGTTTATGCGCCTTTGCTGCCATCTTCGCCGCCGGCAGGCCGTTTTCTTCCCTGGGAAGCCGCCCAGTCAGACTCTCTGCCGCGCAGCCGGGTCCTCGCCAGCGCCGTAGCTGCCGAGTTGCAGAAAACACAACTGGAAGTGACCAGTATGAGTTCTCCACTGCGCCCGCTGAACAACATTGTGGCGCCGGCAATCGCAATTGAACTGGCAGCCAGCGCGGATGAGCCACGGGGCATTGCCACACCAAAATTCCAAACCAGCGTGGCGCTGGCCATTACTACCGCAATCGTGAAATCGCGCGGCCAGGGAGGCCAGCCGTGATTCCCCGCCACTTACAAATCACCATTGGCCTGCTGCTGATTGCGGTTTTGATCAGCGGAATTTATATCGTCCGGATCAAACACCGCGAGGAAGCAAAAACCGCGCAGGAAGCGGAGGACCGCACTCTCGCTCCGCCGGCAGAGGGAAAGCAGGAGCGAATTCGCATACTGGTGGCCTACGATGACGAGCACGCCCTGCGCTGGCGCGAGGCCAGTGTTTTTATGCCCGAGGACCGCAGCCTGCGCGCGCGCGAAGCTATAAAAACCGTTCTGGCGGAATACCTGCAGAAGCCGTCGCCTCACTACCTGGCCAAAGGCAGCGGTATCCGGGACGTTTATCTGATGACGAACGGCGCCGTGGTCGTGGATACTACTCCTGAATTTGCCGAAGGACATCCTTCCGGCATCTTGCCGGAGGAACTGACGCTGATTTCACTGATTGAAACACTGGCGGCCAATGTGCCGAATGTGTCGCGAGTAAAATTCATTGTGGATGGCAAAGAGCGGGAAACTCTTGCCGGCCACGCCGATCTCATGTCGTTTTACGAGGTCCAGACCGTCCACGAACTGGCAAAGGAGTTCGAATAATCCATGCCGTCCATCGGAGTGTTTGACTCAGGATTTGGCGGACTCACGGTTTTGCGTGAACTTTTGCGCGTGCTTCCCACTGCCGATTACCTCTACTTTGGCGATACCGCTCATCTTCCCTACGGGGCCAAATCAGTTCGCACGGTGGCCAAATACGCTTCAGCCAGTGCGCAGTTCCTGGAGCAGCAGGGCGCGGAGCTGCTGGTGATCGCCTGCAACACGGCCAGCGCACTGGCTCTGGATGAAATCTGCCAATCCGTGAGCATTCCCGTGATCGGCGTGATTGAACCAGGGGCGCAGAAGGCCCAGGAAATCTCAAAGGCAAAAAAGGTCGCGGTGATCGCAACGGAGGCCACGGTCGGCAGCCATGCTTATCAAAAAGCCCTTGAGCGGCGCGGCATTGAAGGAATCGAAAAAGCCTGTCCGTTGTTTGTGCCGCTTATCGAAGAAGGCTGGGTTGAGCATCCGGTCACGGAACAGGTGGCGCACATTTACATTGACGACATTTTCAAGAACGGCGCGCGCGGCGCGGACGTCCTGGTGCTGGCATGTACCCACTATCCCTTGATTCGTCCGCTGCTGCGCCGGGTGGCGCCCTCAGCGGTGCAGATCGTGGATTCCGCGGAATCCACAGCGGCAAAAGTGTTAGAGTGCATGGACGGCTCCACCAGGCTCCAGGGCTCCGGAAGTTTACGCTGCTTCACCACGGATTCCGTGGAAAAATTCCGGGCGCTCGGTGGGCCATTTCTGGGCCGCCCAATCGAAAATATCGAGTTGATTGACATTGAAAAATAATAAAGACGTGGTGTTTCGTTCTGATAATCGATCTCCGGAGCAGATGCGTCCGGTCAGCATTACTCCCGACTTCATCTCCACCGCCGAAGGCTCGGCGCTGATCGAGGTCGGCAACACGCGGGTGATTTGCACCGCTTCCATTGAGGAGAGCGTGCCCTCGTTCCTGAAAGGCTCGCGTAAAGGCTGGATCACCGCCGAATACAGCATGTTGCCGCGATCCACGCTGACCCGCACTCCACGTGAAGCCGCGCGCGGACGGCAAAGTGGACGCACCCATGAAATCCAGCGGCTGATCGGGCGTGCCCTGCGGGCCGCCGTGGACCTCGAAAGGCTGGGCGAGCGCACGATTACCATCGACTGTGACGTGATTCAGGCCGATGGAGGCACGCGTACCGCTTCCGTCACCGGCGCTTTTGTCGCACTGGGCCTGGCCATGGAAAAGCTGGTGAAGGCAGGCACACTTTCCGCCGCGCCCCTTCGTCACTTTGTAGCAGCCGTGAGTGTAGGCATTGTGGAAGGCTCCATTCTTCTCGATCTCTGCTATGAAGAAGATTCCCGCGCCGACGTGGATCTGAATTTTGTGATGACCGGCGGGCGCAAGATCGTGGAAGTTCAGGCCACGGCCGAGCAGCACCCCTTCGAGGAAGCCCAGCTTAAGCGGATGATGGATCTTGCGGCGCACGGGATTGAATCGCTGATCTCGCGGCAGCGCGCTATTCTCAAGAAACTGCCGCTGCTGCAGTGATGTTTAAACTCGCGGGTTTAGTACAATAAGCTGTACTGTTGCTTGCCTGCAAACAGCGCTGCGCAAAGTGCATCCAAGTCTTCGGTCTGTGCCGGGACTCTCTTGCAGCCATAATTGCAAACCAAAATCATACGGAGGAAATAACTATGAATCTCACTCCTGGGAAGCTAGCCGGAATGAAAGCTGTCTCCAACCAGCGTGGCGTAATTGCCGCCGCCGCCATGGACCAGCGCGGATCGCTGCAGAAATCGCTGGCCAAAGAAAAAGGAGCGGAGATCAGCTCCGCCATGATCGAAGAATTCAAGGCCATTGTGAGCGAGGTGCTTACGCCCCACGCCAGCGCGATCCTGCTGGATCCGGAATGGGGACTGCCGGCGGCAAAACGCCGCGCCCGCAATGCCGGCCTGCTGCTGGCCTATGAAAAAACCGGCTATGACAAGACCGGCCCCGGACGCCTGCCCGACCTGCTCGACAACTGGTCCGCACGCCGCCTGAAAGAGGCCGGCGCGGACTGCGTGAAAGTGCTGCTCTACTACACTCCAACCGACGGCCCCGCCATCAACGATAAGAAACATGCCTGGGTGGAGCGCATTGGCGATGAATGCCGCGCCAACGATATTCCCTACTTCCTCGAATTCGTGGGTTACGAAGAAGGCGCCGACGAAAAGGGACTCGATTTCGCGAAGAAGAAACCGGAGATCGTTTCCCAGTCCATGGCGGAATTCTCGAAGGAGCGCTACGGCGTCGATGTGCTCAAGGTGGAAATTCCGGTCAACATGAAGTTTGTGGAAGGCGCGAAATCCTTCGGCGGCCAGAAAGCATATTCGAAGCAGGAAGCCATGGAACACTTCCACGCGGCCGCAGCCGTCACGAAGAAGCCTTTCATTTATCTTTCCGCTGGCGTGAGCAATGCGGAGTTCAATGAATCCCTGGCTTTGGCGGCTGAATCCGGCGTTAAATTCAATGGCGTGCTGTGCGGCCGTGCAACCTGGAAAGACGGAATACCGGTTTACGCCAAGCAGGGCGCAAAGGCCTTTGAACAGTGGCTGCAGAGCGAAGGTGTAAAGAACATCGAAAACGTGAACGAAAGCCTGAAGGCCGCAACGTCATGGCACTCGATCTACGGCGTGCGGGAGCCGGCCATGGCTGGCGTTTAGGAAAATAACGCGCGTGCCTGCGGCATACTCAAATTGAATAAGCCTCAGGCGCGCGCACTGTGCTAATGATAGTGAAACTCGAAAATCGCCTGTTTTTTGTAGTCATCGTAGAAAAGCCTGTAACCGCCCCGATTGTACTGATCAATGCAGAATAGTACTTCTGACTTGCCGTCATTGTCGTAATCGCCGGCATCCACCAGCCACATTCCTTCGCCGAGCAACTGAACACGCCCTTGTGGATTCATAACGAACCACTGGTTATACAAATTGAATCCCCTCTCGTCATCGTCACATTCCACGCCCTTGATATACAGCTCTATCAGTGACCACCCATTTTTTGAAGAAAACACTTTTCTCACTTGTATGTCATGGTCGTGATATTGAAATGGTCGTACTTCTGTCTCTGTTTTTTCATCCACGCTGCATAATTTGGGAAACTTACGACGAAATTCCTGCCGGACAACGGTAACCTGGGCAGAAGACAAGTGAGCAGGTTTCCAAACATCAGGGTCTTTGAAATATGGCGGCGATACAGCAACCAGCGGGCGATATGCCGTGTCATTCAGGAATGTACCGAAATCAGACGATCTCTTTCCTATGGTTGGTACCGGTCCCGCACCTGCAATAAATTGTTCGCCGAGGCTTGAATAAGATTCAAATTGTTCAGGAGTACGGCTGGAAAGCTGACCAAGATTTCTGCCATCAAAAGCGATGGTCCAGTCCATCTCAGAAGGATATTCAGCTATCACTTTCTTCAGGCACTCCGGATCAGAACAGTCGCTGGAATACGGCTGCCACTGATTTCCATTCTTTTTGAACACAACACGAACGGAGCGATGTCCCGGATCTTCAAGCGGATTCCCCGGGAAATCTTCGACTACACCGAGAATGACTGTTTGCCCTGACGATTTCAGCCCGGAAACGGCAAACATGAAAATAATGAGTGCGCGAATCAACATTCGCCTTGCTCCAGTTTTACAAAACACTCCAGAGATTCAATACCCAGCGCAAACTTACGCAAAGCCATCGGGGACATCAGTGCTGTTCCTCTGAGCGGATGAGATAGGTCGCAACGGTCGCGGCAATTCCGACGATTAACTCGACTTCTTTCTGCGCAGGCTCACCACCCTCTTTGATGTGTCGGCCTTTGTCGGAGGCAAACCCATAGAGCTTGTCGATCGCAACGTCCAGCGGTGGCGGGAATTTATCCGGATGCCGCTTCGCCATTTGGCCCAGTGTCACTTTACCTTCCTCGCCGCACACATCCTTGGTCACGCATTCCAGCGCGCCCATGGCATGATGTACAGCCCCGGTCAGGTCCGGGGAAGGTCGTCTTGACAAGTCCTCCAGGGCTTTGTGTATCTCTTCTCTAGCTGTGGTCTTGCCAGCCGCATCCAGAGCGCTTTTAGCTGTTTCTACGGTTATTTCAAATGATTCCGTCCCGCGATACTCCAGCAGACCGCTCGTCATCTTCCAGCCGATATTCTCGTGCTCAAGCATGATGTTGACGTTTTCTTCATAAGTGCCGGCTGCTGTAAGCCCCCCTCCTGGTGCCGTCGTTGGTAATCCTATAGAGCACCTCAAGTACCTCATAAACTTGATACCACGGACATGTGTTCAGCAAGTTGCGCACAGATCCCCAAACGCTTGTCGACTCATAAGTTGGAACTTTATGAAGTACCGTACAGACAAATTTGTAAGCTCCCTCTCCCGCTTCTAAAGTGGTGGAGTATTCACTGCTTATGAGGGAAGACACAAACTCGTAAACATAGTGGCGGACGACTTCCGGGGCATCCTCGCGGATTAGCTCTTGGCGACGAACGAAGCCGTGGCGTTGGGAGAAGGGGACGGTCATCGGCTGAGTGTAGCGCGCTTTCTGTTTTTACGCATGATGAAGGACATTATCATGCGTAAGAGCGAAGGGGTGTTTATGTGAGAAATGCAAAACAAACAGGAATCCTGCGTTCACAGCCGGGTATCAACAGGCCTCGCTCTCCAGCGCCAGTACACCAAGGACGCGCTCATGCCCCCGGTGCGACGGCTCAAATTTTACAAGCGCACCAGTGCTTTAATACGCAAAGCAAACTCGCGCAGGGCCAGAGAGCGGCTGCGTCCAACACCCATGCGACGCAAAATATCGCCGTTAACATTGTCCATTCCCGCCCGTCTTAAGAATCAGGCCCATTTTTGGAACTGCCAGCCCTCTGGCAGCGTATATGCTTTAAGCGTAATTTAGGGGTTGCGATACAAGGAAACCGGGGCCGGGGAGACTGCTTGGAAGACCAACAAACAGGGGCATTGGTCCGCAAATGCCTGACGGGTGATTCCCGGGCATGGGAAGAGATTGTGCGGCTGCATCAGCGGCGCATCTACAACCTTTGCTACCGCTTCACCGGCTCGCCGGACAATGCCCAGGACCTCACCCAGGACGTGTTTATTCGCGTGTACCGGACATTGGCCAGCTATGACGTGGAAAAAGGGGCCTTTACCACCTGGCTGACCACCCTGACCCGCAATCTGCTGGTGGACCATTTTCGCCGCAGCCGCCAGGACCGCGTGACCGATTCCATGGACGCCGGACTGCGCGAAGAAGACGATTCCCTCTCCCTGAGCGACCGTCTGGAAGACCACGGCCCTTCGCCCGACGACCGTCTGGCCAGCAAGGAAACGCAAAAAATGGTCCAGGCAGCACTGGCCCGGCTCTCGCCCGATCTGCGGGAGGCCGTAATTCTGCGCGACCTGCAGGACATGGACTACCGGGAGATTGCCCAAACCCTGAATGTACCCGAGGGGACGGTCAAATCCCGCATTAACCGAGGAAGAATGGAACTAGCGCGATTACTTTCGCGTAATAAAAGACAGGTGAGCAGTCAATGAACAGCCAAAATCGCCAAAACGAACTCCAGTGCGGCCAGTTCGAAGCCATGCTGGCTGACGCTCTGGACGGCACACTCACCGCCGCCGCGCGGCAGGCCTTTGACGCTCATGCGCAGAGCTGTTCGGTGTGCGCTCCCATGCTGGCCGAAGCCCACCAGGGGCTGCGCTGGCTGAAGACCCTGGAAGAACTGGAACCGCCCAAAAACCTGGTGCACAATATTTTGGCCGCAACCAGTATGGCGGAAGTCCGCTCCCCGGCAGAAACCGCGGCCCGCGGAAGAAACACCGGGGTTCGCCATCTGCTGGCAGGCCTGCTCCATTCGCGTTTTGCCGCATCCTTCAGCATGGCCTTTTTCTCGCTCACGCTCACTTTGACGGTGGCGGGCGTGCGCATCTCCGATCTGGCCAATGCTGTCACCCATCCGGGCTCGCTGCGCAAAGCCATTGTGCTCGAGTACACCCAGGTCGAATCCAGCATGGTGAAGTATTACGAAAACATGCGCCTGGTGTATGAAGTTGAATCACGGGTAAAAGCGCTGCGCAAAGCCACTGCCCAGCCGGAAGAAAAAGACCGCGACAAGTCCAAAAACAAAAATAGCCCTAATGACACCAGCGGAAATCCGCAACAGCATGAAGATTACAGCCAGGAGCGGGATGAACACATTCTTGCCTGGTCCATTGTGACACCCGAAGGAGCCAAACCATGAACTGTGCCGTACACCCTGACCGTCCGGCCGCGGCCTACTGCCGTACCTGTGGCAAACCATTGTGCGAAGACTGCAAGCGGGACGTGATGGGGGCCATCTATTGTGAACCCTGCATTGCCGCCCGTCTTCAGGGCCAGCCTGCGGTACGGGCGGGAATGCCCAATCCGTCAGCCGCCGCGGTCCTGGGCCTGATTCCCGGTGTGGGCGCATGGTACAACGGCCAGTTTGCCAAGGGGTTTGTGCATGTGGTGATCTTCGTGCTGCTGATTGCGGCCGCCGACAGCATTCACGGAGCGTTCGGAGTGCTGGTGGGTCTGTTTCCAATCTATTGCGCTTTTGAGGCCTGGTCCACGGCGAATGCCCGGCTGCTGGGGCATCCCGCACCCGATCCGCTCGGAATAGACAAGTTTCTTGGGGTGCAGGAACCACAGCCGGTTCATGCTTACGCAACTCCGGCCCCGGACGCAGGGGCTGCGACCGCTCCTGCTCCACCCGCCGAACATGCTGGGTTGCGCAAAGGGGAGCCGGTGGGAGCTTTCATCCTGATCGGGCTGGGCGTGCTCTTCCTCTTTTCGAATCTTGGCCTGATTCCGCACGCGCGGAATCTTTGGCCACTGGTCCTGATTGGAATGGGTGTGTGGATCGCTTACAAACGCATGGAAGAACGCAGATAAGGGGACATGGGATGAACGACTATGTGAAAGACAAATCGTGTGGGAACAAATCCAGCGGGCTGATGGGCGCTGCCGTTCTCATCACTCTGGGCGTGCTCTTTATGATCCAGAACTTCACGCGTTTCGACTTTGGCGAAACCTGGCCTGCGCTGCTGATCGTGATTGGCGTGTTTTTGTACCTGAAACGCTCCGCTCCGGCCACTGACTATAGTCAGCCATATGGACCGCAGGCAACGGTCCCGCCTCCCCCGGCTGCTGCTGTTCCGCCCCAACAACATGATTCGAAGGTGAACCAATGAGCACCGCACCCAATCCGGCCCCCAATTACAAACCACGGCGTCACCGCTCGATTTTTGGTCCGCTGATGATGATCATCATCGGCGTCTGCTTCCTGGCCGCAAACTTTGGATGGATTTCCGGCCGCTCCCTGGCCGAGGCTTTCACCCGCTACTGGCCGGCCCTGCTCATCCTGTGGGGCGTAGTGAAGATCGGCGAATATTTCCTGGCCCGGCAAAAAGGTGAGCCCTCTCCTGGGATTGGCCCCGGCGGCGTGGTCTTCCTGATCTTTTTTATCCTCTTCGGACTCACCGCCTCGGGGGCCCACCATGCATGGGACAGCATCCGCAACAATCCGGATTTTGAAATGGACAACGACTGGTTTCCCTTTCACAATCATTATGAATTTTCGGAAAATCTGTCCCAGCCGGTCACCGATGTCTCGCAGATGCGTGTGGTGTTACATGCCGGCGACGTCAATATCACGGCAAGCCCGGACAATCAGACGCATCTGTATGTCCGCAAGAGCCTGCAGGCCGACTCGCAGGACGCTGCCAACCATCTCAACGAGTCCACGCATTCCCGTTTTCAGGCGCAGGGCAGCGTGTGGGTGCTGGATTTGACTGGTGGTGATTTTCAGCATGGGCGCTTCAATCTTGACCTGCAGGTACCGCCGAAGCTTCCGCTCACCGTCAATACCCGCCATGGCAATGTGACCGTGGATGGCCAGGCCGCGAATTTGGAGCTGACATCCGAGCATGGTGAACTGAACGCGAAAAACATCACGGGCAATGTGGTCCTTCTGCCGCACCATGGCGACGTGAGCGTGGACGGCGTGACCGGCAATGTGGATATTCACCGCCTTGGCGGGCTGGTGAACCACGGCGACATGACCGTCAACGGCGTGACCGGCGCGCTGAATATTGAGTGCGAGTGCTATGGTGACAGCAAATTCTCCCGCATCAGCGGGCCAGTACACTTCAAGTCCAATCGCACCGACATGCAAATGGGCCGGCTGGATGGAGAGTTGAATCTGGATTCAGGCGACCTGCGGGCGAACAACCTTGCTGGTCCATTCAAACTGATTACCCGCTCCAAAACTGTGAATCTGGAAGGTATCAGCGGCGACATTCATATTGAAAACAGCAATGCCAGTATTGAGGTTGCGGCCAAAGCGCCCCTGGGAGTCGTGGATATCTCCAACAAGCATGGTGGAATCGAGATCTCTGTCCCGTCCTCTGTGGGCTTCCAGACAGATGCGGAAAGTACAAACGGCGACATCACCAGCGACTTTGCACTGGCGGTGGACAATAGCCACCGCGATGCCACCGCTCACGGCACGGTCAATAAAGGCGGCCCGATGATGCACCTGCGGGCCGACCGCGGAACGATTCAGATCAAAAAGCAGTAAGCCTGTCTAACACAGAGCGAGGGGTCAGATCGCAGCGATCACCCTCGCTTTACTTTTAGGATTCCAAAGCCAGTTGTTCTGATAATGCCCGGTCAATCACCGAGATTGCCTGTTCTATCACCTGGTCCAGCGTCAGATGGGTGGAATCAATCAGCACCGCATCGGGCGCGGGCGCCAGAGGCGAATTGGCCCGCGTGCGGTCACGATGGTCCCGGCGGTGCAACTCTTCAAGTGATGCTTTATGGCTGGTCTGTACTTCAGGGTTCTGCAGAAAGCGGCGCGAACCCCGGACTTCCGGCTCGGCATCCAGGAATATCTTCACCTCGGCGTCAGGAAAAACTTTGGTGCCAATGTCGCGCCCTTCCATCACCACTCCGCCTCCCGCTCCCATTTCCCGCTGCCTCTCTACCATCCACTCGCGGACGGGCGGATGCACGGAAACTTTGGAAGCGCCATCGGTCACGTCCTGCTGGCGCATGCGCTCGGTTACGTCAGCTCCGTCGAGCAAAACGCGGTTGCCATCAGGGCGCGGCTGTAGTTCGATCCGCGACTGGCTGGCCAGCGCCATGAGGGCCGTATCATCTTCAAGAGAAACACCGCACTGCATGGCCTTGAACGCCAGAGCGCGGTACATGGCCCCGGTCTCAATATTGATGTAGTGGTATTTCTTTGCCAGCAGTGCCGCCAGCGTGCTCTTGCCGGAGCCGGCGGGGCCATCAATGGCAATCACGATTTTTCGGGGCGCGAGCGCCGTCTTTGCCTTATCCATGATTGTGCCTTTGCGGTTCAATGGGCGCGACAGCCGGCGTCATTTGAATCAGGGACCGTGCGCCCACGGTAACAAAGTTTAGCTCGCGCGCGGCCAGAAGCGCATTCGTGGCTTCGCGAATTTTGGAGCGCGGCACGAGATAAGAAAAGAACTGCTCCATCTCTTCCTGGGTCGCGGCAATGGCCGCCTCAAGATATTTGCTGAGCAGGGCGGAAATGGCCTCGGGCACGGAGATGTCGATGCCATCTTTCACTGCGTCCGCGGCCCAGCGATAGAGCACGTCCCACGAAGCTCCCTGCTTCTGGGTATAGCTGACGCGGATGATTTTCAAAATGGACCACAGCTCGCCCAGAGCGCGATCCATGGCGGCCTCACTCGGTTCTCCGCCCACCAGTTCACGCAACTCGTTCTTGCTGACGGGACCGTTTTTCTGGATGGAGGCAAACAAATTGCCAGCCAGCAGAGAAACTTCCGCTCCCTGGGCTTTGATTTTCGGCGGCGCTTTGGGATTGTGGTCGCTCAGCAGCGCGTAGAAAAACGGAAACACCTGCGCGGAGACGATCAGTTCGGTCTCGGCCAGAAGTTTAATTTCATACGCGCCACGCTCCCGCAGGAGACGGACCATCAGATCGGTGGCTTCCTGAGAGCGCGCATCGGAGAAGGCGTGTTTTGCATCCGGCAACCCGCTGGACGAACCGCAGTATGCACCCATAAAACTGGGCACCAGCGGCAGCAAACGCACCGGATACATTACGCAAAAGCCGGCAGCGTCCAGAAAGCTGCGCGCGGCATCCACCGTGCGGACCGAGTTGCCGTCCAGCCGCCAAATCTGCGCTCGCTGCTGTTCAAGTTCCTGTTCAGTCATATTTTTATTTTCGCAAATGGCGGGTATTGATATTCCACTGGAATCAGCAATACTGATCTAAATCCGCTTGAAAGCTTTTTGAATCTCCTTAACAGAATATCGCAATACCACCGGACGCCCATGCGGACAACTCATGGGGCACTCGGTTTTTGCCAGCTCCTGAATAAGCCACTCCATTTTGGCCTGTTCGAGTGGCATGTTGATCTTGATGGCGGCATGGCAGGCGATGCTGGCCGCGATTTGCGCGCGAATCTTCTCCAGATTCAGGGCCTGCTCTTCCTGCTGGAACTGGTCCAGCAGTTCGATCAGCATCTTCTCCACCTCGGCGGGTTCCACTCCAGCGGGCGAGGTTTTAATGGCGATGGTACGGCTGCCAAACAGCTCCGCTTCAAAGCCGTTGCGGCGCAGCTCCTCGGAAATTTCCGCAAACACCGCCTGCTGCCCTGGTGTGAGTTCCACGATAAGCGGCATCAACAGTCTCTGGCCTTCCTGCGCGGCCTGACGGGCCAGAACTTTCTCGAACAGAATACGCTCATGCGCCACATGCTGGTCGATGATCCAGAGTCCATGCTGGTTCACGGCAAGAATGAACGAATCGCGCACCTGGCCCAGCGGCTTGAGACTGGAAAGGGCCATCTCTCCGGAAACAGGCTCCGGTTCTTCCTCAAGCACGCCTCCACAGGAGCGCGCTGCGGACTCTCTTCTTTCGAGCACCGGCGCGGCTGCCGGACCGAATCCGCTCACCGCCGCATTGGCTTCCACCGAAATGGGCGCTTCATTGAACTGCAAACTCGCATTACGCAGAGGCGGTGGTGAAGCCTGCAGCCGGAATACCTCGGTTGCATTCACCTGCGGTGTCTCCGCGCCGCCAGCCCACGCCCCCGGACTCAGTCCAGGGGCGGCATTGGGCTGGGCAGAGATTTCGCGGGTGAACTGCGGCACCGGACGCGCCTTCATCAGCGCGGCGCGCACTGAATCGCGCACAAAGTCATGCACCAGCGAGTTCTGGCGGAAACGCACCTCAGTTTTGGAAGGATGCACGTTCGCATCCACCTCATTGTTGGGCAATTCGATGAACAGCAGCACCACGGGATAGACCGCGGGCGGAATAATGTTGCGATAACCTTCCGTCAGCGCATGCTGCACCAGACGGTCGCGCACCAGGCGTCCATTGACGAAGATAAAGATCGAGTTGCGGTTCAGCTTTTGTATTTCCGGTTTTGAAATAAAGCCGTGCAAACGAATGTCGCCAGGGACGGGCGGCTGGTAATCCTCTTCCCTGCGCCACGGTGGCGGTTCGGGAATGCCCACGCGCTCCAGTTTCATGGTCGCCGCAACTGGCACCAGCTGGTCCAAAGTCTCACGTCCAAAAACCTGGTAGATACGGTCGCTGTGCGACTGCACCGGCGGGGCCACCAGCATGGCTTCGGTGGCGGAGTGTAGCTCAAAATGCTTTTCCGGATGGGCGAGCGCGTAATGCGTGACCAGCGTGGCGATATGCGAGAGCTCGGTGGATTCGGCCTTCATGAACTTGCGCCGCGCCGGAGTATTGAAGAACAGATCACGCACCGCAATGGAGGTGCCATGAGGCAGGCCGGCTTCTTCCACCCGCAAAATCTTTCCCCCGGCAATGTCGATGACGGTGCCGCTGGACTCGTTGGCGTCACGGGTTTCCAGTAATACGCGGGCCACCGAAGCAATGGAGGGCAAGGCCTCGCCGCGAAAACCCAGAGTGTGAATGTTCAGCAGATCTTCGGCGTCCTTGATCTTGGAGGTTGCATGGCGCTCGAAGGCCAGCAACGCGTCATCGCGCACCATGCCCCATCCGTTGTCCGTGACCTGGACCAGCTTTCGCCCTCCGGCCTCCACCTGCACCTTAATGCGCGTGGCGCCAGCATCCAGAGAATTTTCGAGCAGCTCCTTCAGGACGGAAGCCGGACGCTCCACCACCTCGCCTGCGGCGATTTTGTTGGCGACATGCTCGGAAAGTATGTGGATGCGACCCATCGGGAAATCTCATTTAAACACAAAGGCCGCCTGGCAACACAAAAGCAGGAAGCCCCAGGGAAAAGATTTAACTCCCTGGGGCCTTCCTGCTGTGTGCGCTTCGGCATCCTCTGCCGGCGCAGCGGCTGCGTTGCGTTGTTCTTATTTCAGCGGCGGCGCTGGGTATTCCGGCAACTTTTCCTTGCTGCGGCTGGCGCGTTGAATCTCCAGGTCGTCAAACAATAGCGAAGGCGCAATGATGGAGCTGGCCAGCGGCTCCGTACGGTTATAGACATAGTCATCGTTGCCAGCAGCCACGATTCCATTGCGGAGAGCGCGCGCGTCCAGTTGATGGAAGACCGCGCCGCGCACCAGTTCCATGTGGCCATCACTGGTATAGACCCGCCACAGAAGCCGCGGAGCCAGGCGGACGCCCGTGGTCTCCACGTAATAGCCGTATGGACGGCCCTGATCTTTGCACAGCTGAATGAATTTTTTCTTCAGCTCTTCAAAGGGAACGCCATTGGAGGCTTTGAAAATCAGATTGGAAATTTCCGGCCGGGGCGCCGCAGCCAACGCAGAGCGACCGCGTCCGTTGGAGTGGGGAAAATCGAGAATCGGTTCGCGTCCGACCAGGTAGTTGACCAGAACTCCCTTGTCGATCACCTTGACGGAACTGGCGGGAACGCCCTCGTCATCCACGTCATAGCCACCCATCAAAGTAAGACCGTCGGTCTTCTCTGCTTTGGGATCATCCACCACAGTAAGAAAATCCGGAAGCACGCGGCCCTTGTAATAGGAGGCAAACTCGCCGCTGGTGCGGGAGGAAATTCCCAGTTCGGGGCGAATACCCAGAATATTGCGGACGATCAAACTCTCAAACATCGAAGCAGCAGCATCGGCGGAAAAAAGTACCGGGCCGTGATAATCGTCCTCGACAATCGGCGCTTTCCGCAGCTGGGCAAAGGTCCCGATCAGCTGCTTTGCGTCTTTTTCGATCTGCTCCGGTTTGGGCAGCTCTTCCGTTTTGTTCACCACGTAGCTGTGGCTGCGATCAATGCGCATTCCGTCGTGCGCCTGCGAGCTGCCAAAAATGGAGTAGGTATACTGCGTCTCGCCGCCTCGCGTAACCGTGCCCTCGGTATTCACGAAGTACCGGTTCAGAATCCGGAAATGCAGGAGCGCGCCGGAGGCATCCAGCTCAGGATCTCCGCGAAAAAGGTCCGAGGTGGAACGCAGCACGCTTTTCCACTGGTCGAGATTCACGCCGAGTTTGGCGGGATCATGCACGGACTGCGCGGGCGCTTCCTGGGAAAAATCCGCCAGATTGGCCATCTCGCCTTCGATCTGCACGTTCTTGAGCGCCGCCTGTTTTTCTGTATATCCGCTGAGCGCCGCTTTATAAGCTTTGTCCGTGGCCAGCCATAACTGGCGGCGCAGCGCCATCACGTCGTTATCGATGGGCAGCACTTCCAGCGTGCCCTGCCCTTCGCCAAAGTAGCTGTCCTGCTTGTAATCGCCAATACGGACAACCACGCGGACCAGCCGGCCAATGTTGGTTTGATCGCTGCGAATCGCGCCCAGCACCGCATCAGTGGCGTAGTCCTGCAGCTCCGTGACCTGATAGTCAATGTAATAAGGCCGCTGCAGCTGGCCCAGCTGGAGTTTTTCCTGGGAGCGCCGCAACTCCGCGATCATGGCCCGCAACACGGGGTCGCCATGATCGTCCATGGCGGCCAGACCCGCTGGCCCGGCATTATCGGCGTGCGCGGCCAACGTGAAGGAAAAAGACAGTGTGAGAACAATCGCGATAAGAGTAAATCGGCGCATGTTAGCGGGCCTCCGGACTGGGACTCTGCTGGCTTGCGGTTTCCGTGTGGTCAAAGCCGGGTGGCGGCAGGACCGGCGGGCGGTCATGCCCCTGCGCCTTCTTCTGCACCTCGATTTCGGAAAACAGCATGGCTGGCGCGGCCGCCGATACCGGGACGGAACCCGATTCCGCGCCGCACTCGCCATTGAACACGTCAATTTTTTCGCCGGTCAAAACAATGCGGTTCAGAGCCGCCAGCGGCGTGCCAATAATGTCCACGCCGCGGACCAGCTCATCGGGCCGGCCATCGGGATATACCTTCCACACCATGAGCGGCGTGACCTGAAATGCCTGAGGCAGGTTGCGCATGGTCAGGGTGAAGCCGCCGGCGATGTCTTCAAAATAAAGACCGTAGGGCTTCTTTTGTTTCCTGATTTCATCAATCAGTTTTTGGCGCAGTTCGCTGTCGGGCACGGTCTTCGAAGACCGGACAATCAGATTTCCCTGGCGGCCCACCGGCATCAGGCCCTCCTGGGCCCGGCCATGGCCGTTGGACTGCAAAAAGCCCTTGACCGGCATGCGCGACATCAAAAACTGCTTGAGTATTCCATTGGCGATCAGCTCGGTGCGCCGGGCCTTCTGGCCTTCCTCGTCATACTCATATTTCCCGCTCAGCTCGGTCGAGCCCATCAGCGAAAGCGTGGGATCATCTTCCACACTCAGAAAAGAAGGCAACACCGGCTGGTTGATTTTTTTGGTGAAGGTCTGGCCTTCGTTTTCTCCGCGCTGCCTCTGGCCTTCCAGGCGATGGCCGACTACCTCGTGGAAAAACACCGCCGCCGCGCGTCCGGAGAGCAGCGCCGGGCCGCTAAAAGGCTCCACGGTGGGAGAGACTTTCAGCTTCCGCAGGTCTTCGGCGATCTTGGCGATCTTGGTAAAAATCTCCTCTTCGGAAGCAAGCTTGTCGAAGGTAGAAGCGTCAAAGGTCTCGGAGCGCGCCAGTTCCATTCCATCCGCCGCCAGTGTGCTGCCCAGCGCCAAAATGCGAATGAGCGGACGCGAAGTGACGATGCGCGAGCCTTCGCTGGAGACGAAATAGCGCGTCGGAGTATCCACCAGCAGGATGACGGAGGAGCTTTCAATGCCAGGATACTTGCTGAAAATGGCGGAGTAGCGGCGAATCCGCTGCTCCCATTCCTTCTGGTTGAATTCGGGAGGAACAGCGGCCTGGCCGATATGGACCTCGGGCTTCTCCATCGAGAAATCGGCGGAGGAATCTTCTTCCTGGGCATGGACCCGGGTGTCGGTCTTTACTTCGAGAAATCCCTGGGCCGCTTTTTTGTACATCCGGTCAGTATTCAGCCAGAGGACGTGCGCGATGGCGTCCGGACGGTCTTCGAGCGGCAGCGCCGCCGTGATTACGCCATTGGAGTGATGGTCGCCATGCGTGTTGTCCAGCTCGCGGCTGCCGGTACGCACCGTGATATCCGCCGTGCGCTCATGCCGGGAAATGCTGGCCACCAGCGCGCCATTGCTGGCGATAATCGCCGTGCTGTACTGGTCATTGGTCCTGTAGCTGATGTAGTAAGGCGCGGGATCGGCCTTGCTCAGTGACGCCATGGCCCGCTGCACTTCCTGCTGCATGACGGTCAGCAGAACAGGATCAGCGGCGCTGTTGGCGCTGGATTGTGGCGCCGCGGGAATTACAGGAAGAAAAGATAGAAACGAGATGAAGACAAAGGACTTCAGGAAAGACATAATGCCCTTGAGTGTACCTGAAGTTTAGACACCGCAACACAGAAGAACGCACCTGGGAAGGTGCCGAAAGTAAGTGGCAAAAAACGCATCTGCCCGGCGCAAAACCAGGCAGAAAGCCTGACTTTCCCGAATGGCGTCAAACTGGCCGGTAAATTCTCCATCCGCGTTCACGCGCAATCGGCTCCAAACCGGGATTGGGATTCACCGCGACAGGGTGACCGGCCAGCGCCAGCATGGCGGCATCGTGGATGGAATTGCCGCAGCATACGTCTACCGGGCGGGCAATTACCTCGCGGATGGCTTTGGCTTTGCCTTCGTCGGTGGGGACGCGAATCAGGCGGTCTGTCGCCAGACCATCTTCAACATGAACGCAGGCCCCCAGCACTTGATTGGGAGGGATGCCGAAGCGTCGCACGCCGGCGCGTATCGACCAGACATTGGTGGAAGAAACGGCCCACACCTCACAACCCTGGGCCTTCAGGTCGAGCGTGAGCTGCTGCATCTCGGGAAAGATCCGCCCGCGCGGCTCCACTACGGTGGCGAAAAACTCCTCCGCGGCTTCTTCCAGCAGACTCTCCGGCACACCGGCATTGAGAGTCACCATTTCGCCGCACATGGTTTCTTCGCCCACCTTGCCGGCCTTGTAATCGGCATAGCGGGCGATGGCCTGCCTGCCCAGGCTTTCGGGCACCAGGCCGCGCTCGATTTCAAAGTAGAAAAAGTCGGCGCCGGTGTCGCCGAGCCACAGCGTATCGTCGCAGTCGAATACGGCCAGCGCCGGTCGGAGCGCCAAAATGGATTCAATAAATTCCTGGGCAGTCGCGGGTAGTTTAATCTCAGCCTTCAACGGTTGTTCCTGTCTCTAAGTTTTTTAAGGTCTTCAATTTTTCAAGATCTTCGGGGGTGTCCACGTTGAGAATCACCAGCGGATCGCTTACGGGGACATAACGGATGTGGTTCTGATGGGCGTGCTCGATCTCGCGCGCCGAACTGGTAACCGGCGCGGAAAGAAAGGCCTGGATCATCTCGCTGCCAATCACAATGGGATGGCCATGTTTGCCGCCGAACTCCGGCACCACGGCCCAGGTCTGGTCATCTGCCTGCAAAAATGCCTGGCGGAGCTGTTCAATCGTGGCCATCGCCGGCGCAGGACGGTCCACCAGAGTGAGAATGGCCGCGTCGCGTCCTCGGGAAAATACATTGCGCAGCCCGATTTGCAGCGAGCTGAATTGTCCCTGGCCGGGATCGGGATTGCGCACCAGAAATGCGGCTTGCGCATTCACCACGGGTGCAATACTGGCCTCGTTTTCGCCCGCCACCACAATCACCAGATCGGTCGCCGGCTGCAATGCCCGGATAGCGGCGGAAAGAAAGGTGCCGCCATGCCACGGGAGCAGCGCTTTATCGCGGCCCATGCGCGTGGAAGCGCCGGCGGCCAGGATTACGCCCGCGAATGATGGTGAAAGTGCCATGCTGAAGTATAACGGCTTATGCGCCAGGGGGTAAGGAACCCGTCCAAACGTGCTGCACGATTTGCCAACTGCCGTTTGGCTGGCGTTTGAAGATGATTATGTAGCTGCCTTTGGTGGTGATTTTAGCGCCGGTGGCGATGGTAGTAAGGGTTTCCTCGAAGTCGCCGCTGTCGTAGGCGAGATCGCCGGATGTTTCAAGGTTCTTGTTATGGAGTGTGAGGTCGCTGTTGAAAGCGGCCATTACGGTTTGGAAGAGGGTGCGCAGTGCGGCGGAGCCGGTGATGCGTTCGCCGGTGGGCTGGAGGAAAACGGCGTCCGGAGCATAGAACTTCAGGATGGGTTCGAGCTGTTTGGTGCGCAGGTCCTGAACCCAGGCTTCCCGGATTTTGGCGAGGGTTACAAGAGTCGAGGCCTGTGGAACCGCGGTAGGGGAAAGAACCGGCGTCAGGATAGTGGTGAACACCAGCAACGTTATGGCGGCACGGCGCGAACCGGGGAATAGATGCGATTTAGCTGGCGGTACTGGTTTAGCTGGCTCTACAGAAGTTACGTTCATTGCGGGCTCCTGTGAATAACTACAATTGTTTCAGGATTTCGGCGGCTTTGGCACTCTTCATGTGGGGCAGCGGAGATTCCGACTTGCGGCGCACGGCGATGAGCTCGGCGGTAATGGCCACGGCAATTTCTTCCGGCGTAATCGCGCCAATATCGATGCCCACGGGCGCATATACGCGGGCCAGCTTTTCCGCAGCGATGCCTTCTTTTTCCAGCTCTTTATAGATGGAAATCACCTTGCGCTGCGAGCCGATCATGCCGATGTAGCGCGCCGGAGTCTCCGCCGCCCAGCGCAGCACGCGCATGTCGTCGCGATGGCCGCGGGTGACGATCACGATGTAAGAAGTCTCGCCCGGCGCAAGCTGCGCCATCACCTGCTCATATTCATCGGCATAGACGTCGCGTGCCTCGGGAAAGCGCTCGCGGTTGGCATAGGTCTCGCGATCGTCGACGACCACTACCTCAAAGCCGGCCAGCCGCGCGACTTTGTAGAGGCTCCACGCAATATGCCCTGCGCCAAAGATATAGAGCGTGGAAACCGGCAGCACCGGCTCGATAAAGATCTCCAGCGTCCCGCCGCAGACCAGGCCGGAATCGTATTTGGGATTGTTGTTGAGATTGAAGGAGAGCGTCTGGGGCTTCTCCGTCTCCATGATCTCTTTGGCCGCCTGCCAGACCTCGGCCTCCACGCAGCCGCCGCCAATGGTGCCCACAATGGAGCCATCATCCCGCACCAGCATCTTGGCCGACTCAAACGAAGGAATGGAGCCACGGACGTTGATAATGGTGGCCAGCGCAGCCTTGCGCCCCTCCCGCCGCAGACGGATGATCTCTTCGTAAATGTCCACGGACATATTGTAGCTCGGGGGAAGATTGGTCTTTGTATTTCAGGTAAATATCGTGAGCGCCAAATGGCAGACCACCGCCAGCTGTCTACGCATAGTTGCCGCTGATTTGCCCAGAGGGACGCAGATTTGTTTGGCGCTCATGGATATCCAAGCGGGGAGGAAATGAGGTGCACAGTGTGCCAAGCTAATCAGCACTGCTCACTAACTGACTGTACTCTTTGCCTTGGCCACGGCTCATCACTTCGAATGAGATTCACATTCTGCTCCTGGTCGTACAATACAGCAGTGCGCTGCAGGGAGGAAAGAATGATAGCCGACTTTTCGAACCCGAATTATCCGTTGTAGCAATAGCAGCAAGCGGGAGCGCAAAGAGCTTTCGCTCGATGCGCCCCATTTTGCGTGCACTATCCAGAAGGTAGACCGGATACTACAGACGATCAGTCAATCATAGCTACGTCGCCATTTGCCGGATCGTTCAAAACTGCGTTTCCCGTGTTCCCTCTACTATGCCGCAAGTAAACACAGCTGCCAGTGTTCTTCCAGATACTGCCTTGCTCGACCGGATATGTTTCATCGTAATTTGGGCCCACAATCCGGAGTGTCACATTTCGGCCTGCGACAATAGGGTAATCGACAGCCGCTGTCTGGCCCGCAGGGACTGTGCATCCCGCTTTTTCGCAAAAACCTGAGCCTTCGCTGCCGATGACAGTCCATTGAGCGTGACTTTGATTGTAGAAATGCCGAGTACATGGAGTTTGTACCAGGCTGTCGATTTGAGCGCCGATTGCAACACCAACATCGATTGCAGCTTTTGCCTTAGCGGCGTTTTGTGACAAAGCAGATGCAGTCAGAGATGCTGCAATGCTGCCTATAAGAAATATGCGGTTTAACTTCATCATGGTTTTGTTCTCCTCTACTGAATAAGGCGGTAAATCGCCACATTCCGGACTATTTTTTTTAAAAAAAGTGCAGACATGTACCAACGCCTCAATCAGGGCGTTTTGACGAAAGGGAAATTAAAGAGGGCGAGAATTTCATGGATAGCCCGAACCGCCGCCGGCTGAATGCCGCGCTTGTGAACTCCGAGCAGGAATGCAACAAGGCCTCGGCGGCGTTCCAGAAAGCCGATCCATACACCTTCCTCGTTGTCATCCCCGCGGCGATGGCCAATTACAAAACAAGTGTTTGATACCAGATACGCTGAAATCAAAGTACCAGCCGAAGTCCTCTTGCCCCGGCGCTTCATCTGCCTGATGCCCCTTGCCGCGCAACTCCCGGGCAAGCCACCTGGTTACATCATCTCCGAAGCAACAGGGATTGATGAAATATTTTTTCGGCTCAGACATGTTGAAAAGCGAGTTCCTGAATGTGACCACCGTTTTGACAGTTGTGTCCATTCTTAACATCGTACGGCGCGATTCAAGTCGTGCCCTGATTATGGGCCAGGCAGGAAAAAATTGCCGCTGATGGGGATGAACAGTTTCCGCAAATTGCGGCGAATGGAAACTGGAGATTTACGATGGGCCGCGGCCCGAAGCCGCAGCCTAACCCAGCGGCTGAAGCCGAACATTCCCTGACCTGAACCGGATGGCTTAAGCCATCCCCTGACACTCCTCGATAACTCTGCCGGTATGGGGTGGGAATATCTTCGAAATCCCACCTTTCGCAAACCCCGCGAAAGATGGGCCACCCTCGGTTATCGAGAGGGTGAAAAAAAAGCGGAGGAAGATTTGTAATTTTTTGGATGTTTCGCTATTTTTTCGTTGCATCCTTTTCCAAATACATTTATAAAACCAAGCGGGCGCGCCCGGTGCTACTAACACCGAACGCGCCCTAACCAAAGCACCGCACAAGGAGGCGCAATGGCTGCACTTGATTGTAAATGGAAGCTCTCCGTCTACCGCGCGCTGTACCGGGTCAACCTGGGTTTTGCGCGCATTCAGTCCAACCTCGACACTCTGCGCATTGAGCAGTTCTTTAAAGACGACAAACCGCACGAAGACCACCCGGTTGGCTGGCAAGCCCGGCTCGAAGAAGTCCAGACGGCGATCAATCGCCGTCTCTGTGAAAACCTGCACAACCTGGAGCATGGAGACTTGAGGCGTCTTGGGCGCGTCATGGAGATGGCTCCGCACATCCGGGAAGCGTTGTTTGTTCTTTGCCAGCCGCGCAGTATGCCTGAGCGGCGCTCTTATCGGCACGACTGAAGTCGCGCGCCCTGATACAAACATGTTTCAAAACACTTGCTGATCATGAGCCAGGCCAGGAAAAAATTGCCGCTGATGGACGCGGATCGAATTCAAACTTGCCTCGCAGCCTGGATGATTTACAGCTTCAGCGCCGTCGGATGTTTGGGCTGGTAAAGCCCCAGATCTCCGCCGCCGGGCAGACTGATGGTTGTGACCGTGCCCCACGGAGCTTCTTTCACTTCGCCGCACTGAACGCCTTTTTCCGCAAGCTCCTGCATCGTTGCTTTGATGTCGTCACACATGAGATAGAGTTCGTGCGAAGGACGGTCGGCGGGATGGATCGCCAGTTCAGCCGGCGGGGCGGCGAAGATCAGCCAGCCGTGGCCTGCGTCCACGGAGGGAAATTTCAGGACATCGCGGAGAAAGGCCCGGACTTTGTCGGCATCTTTCGCGTAAATGAGGGCGTGGACTCCGTTGATCATGCAGAGAACTTACCACTGATTCACACAGACAGCACTTTTTCAGACAGTCCAGACTTTCAACTTCCTGATTCGGCCAAACTCGCGATACGCCTTTCCATGGTCGTATAACATAGCGCAAGAACTTCTGGAGTTGGCATTGGATATCCATCTGGTTGACGGCACATACGAACTTTTCCGGCATTTTTTCGCTCTGCCATCCGCGACGGACGCGAACGGCCAGGAGGTGGCGGCAGTACGAGGTGTGCTCTCCTCCGTCTTATCGATGATAGAAGGCGGCGCGACCCATACAGGCGTTGCGACCGATCACGTGGTCGAGTCGTTTCGGAATGAACTTTATCCGGGGTATAAGACCAGCGAAGGCGTTGCGCCGGAGTTGCTCTCGCAATTCCCTGTTTTGGAAGAGGCGCTCCAGGCAATGGGAGTGGTGGTTTGGCCCATGGTCAAGTTTGAGGCCGACGACGCGCTGGCTTCAGCTTCAGTAAAGGCGGCGCAGGATGGTCGCGTGGGGCAAGTGCTGATCTGTACTCCCGATAAAGACCTGAGTCAGTGCGTTTCGGGCACACGGATCGTTCAACTTGATCGGCGGCGCGAGGTCCTGCGCGATGAAGCCGGTGTGATGGCCAAATTCGGTGTGAAGCCACAATCGATTCCGGATTTTCTGGCTGTGGTGGGAGACAGCGCGGATGGTTATCCTGGTATTGCGGGATGGGGATTGAAGGCCGCCGCGCTCACCTTAGGCCAGTATCCCCGACTGGAAGACATTCCCAAAGACTGGCAGCAGTGGCATCCTTCGATTCGCAGGGCGCGACTGCTGGCAGAATCGTTGTTCGGATCATGGAACGATGCCTTATTGTTTCGGACGCTGGCAACTTTGCGGCTTGACGTGCCGGTGTTTGAAAGCATTGACGAACTGCGCTGGAATGGGCCGCGCGCGGATTTTGAAGAGCAGTGCCGGCGATTGAAGGCCCCGCAGTTGTTTCGGAGGGCCATGGCGGCAGCACACTGAAAAACATGAATTTACAGGTGATTGAAATCTGGCGCGCCCTGAGCGACGATGTTAGAACTTTAGCATTTTCGGCACCCTGAGGAGACGACGTTAGAATCCTTGTAATGTCGCGACTTGGTTTGCGTGCTCTCTTTTCGCCTCACGGCTGAAGGACCTGCAAGCTTGGTATGCTTTGAAAGTGACGGACGTTCAATGTAGCCAAGGCATAGCCCAGATATAGCGCGGTTGCGCCAATCAGTAAGTCTTCGAATGCAATGCTGACACCGGCAGCCGCTTGCTCTCCTTCTATTCGGCCTGCAAGTTCCGCAATCTCCACTGTCACCGGATGCACCACTATATCCCGGCGCAGTTCCTCGCAAAAGGCCCGCCGTCGTTCCCGGTCCGAATCATTTTTGGCCCGATAAATTCCGTGGGTTAGTTCGACGATGGTTACCACCGACAAGGCGGACTCGATATCTCCCTTCCAAGCTCGAACCCGGTGCAGGATTTGTGCCACACTCTCACGCTGACGCTCCCCTGCAATCAGGATGCTGGAATCCAGAATTACTCCCATGACGAAAGATCGCGCGGCTTGCGGCTCCTAATGATCTCTTTCATATCCTCAGCGAAATCCGGGTCCAGTGTGGGTTCGTGCCCGGATTCCTTCGCGTGCGCCTCGGCCAGAGCTATCGATTCAGAGATCGTCCGGCGCATGGGTTCAGCGAGATGGACCACGGCCACGGGACGGATGTCGTCCTCAATGACGATTTCTTCCCCGGCGCGCAGATGCGCCAAGAGGGCGGCAAAATGACCAGCCGCCTCCAATTCCGAAATGTGGATTATGTGCTTGGCCATCGGTTGATTATAGCGTGGCTCCTGTCGCTTTGAGTCGCCATGGCGAAATGCAGACGAAATTATGGCCCCCTGTCCCTTTCAGTCCCTAGAATCATCCCCCGGACGCATAGCCGTCCAGACCCAGTCCTGTCAATCCTGTGATTGCACTGACGCTTACGGTCCATCGGGCCGTGGAGAGTTATTGGCGCAAAATGTTGAGCAGGCGGAGTTGCGACGGCACGATCTGGTGGGAGCAATCCAGCGGATCAAGGATCAAGAAACAGTTCCCACTGCTTCGACCAAAGCTGTATCTCCCCTGCGGTTCCCGAGTGATGCTCCAAGTTCCATCCAGATGCTGGTGTACGGTTACGGTGCAGCCGGCCAGGGTGGCGCGCTGGCGCACCGGTGCGATCTGTAAAGTGTGATTCTGGAAGCTGACGGTATTGTCCTGGTTCACCCGGCGCTCGAATTGCAAAGAGAAGACCCGATCCAGATTCCTGCTGCTTGTGGGAACGAAAGCCGTTCCACGCTCGGAGGCTTTGACCTGGAAGCGGTGATTGAATTCGGCCACGTAATGCTGGCGCAGGAAGTCATTGGCGGCCTCCAGGGTTCGTATCCCTCGCAGACGTAACTCCTGCGGCAGACGGCCCTGCCAGGTACCAAAGTTCCGTTCACTTCTTCCCCGCGCCTGTGGGGAGTAGGCCGGAATCTGAATGCCCAGCTCCCGCAGCGCCCGTCCTACCTGGGTGAGGCGGTGGGGATCGACCTTGCCCCCGGCCTTCGGCGTCAGCCAAAAATGGCTGCCCCGGTCGCTGTACAGAGCGCAGAACACTCCCTTGTTCTCGATTACGGCTTTCAGGCCAGCCATCACCGTCAGGGTTGATTCCTATTCCACCAACTGGGCATAGTAGATCTCGGTGGTGGCATCGTCGAGGATCACAATCAGGTCATACCAGCGCTCATCCTGAAACCAGCGATGGCGACTGCCATCGATATGCAACATCATTCCGGGCAGCGGACGCCGCTCCCGCCGCTTGCGGTGTACCCCGCGTTTCCTGTCCGCCGCCACCAGTCCTGCCCCCTGCAGGGCCATCTTGACCCACGTGTATCTGAGCTCGATTCCGTGCTCGGAGCGCAGCTTCTCGTGGAAATGGCGTACGTTCAAATCGAAGTACCTCTCCCGGTACTACCCCAGCACCTGCTCCACGACCGCCACCGGTACCCGTCGGGGAAACGGCTTTCCGCGTCGGCGGTCAAACAGTCCGTCATAGCCAAACTTTTCATAGCGCTCCCGCCAGCGCCGCATGCTCCGGTCGCTGATGCCCACAATCTCGGCTGCCTGACACCAGGTAATCCGCCTGGCCATCGCCCGTAAAATCACTTCCTGTATCTTCAATTGCCCGCTCCATCGCGGTCTTCGAGTAACAAACCATGGCTTTCATGGTCTCCCACTCTCACCGCCCGTTTTGCGGACATATCATGTGCTAACGACACCTCGGTACCCGACCACTTGCGAAATTGCCTCGGTCGGGTGTACTGTTTCCGCACTCACCTCTAGCAGAATTCTCTTCCGAAGGAGTGTCAAAGGAGTATCAGATGAGAAGGACTGGCGGTCGTGCTGTCACCAAGAATGATATTCAGAACGGTGGAATGGAGAATGACACGCAGCAGAGATGGGACATTCCTGTCTATCTTGCACCAATATTTTTTGCGCTAGCAGTATTCCTGTTTGGCGGGGCAGCAAATTCGGAGACGATTTTTCTCCACGCCAATAACATTCAACACTTATCAAATAACGTAACAGTTAATGACATTATTCGCCACGTCGTAATTTACACACTGATTCCCCTCCTTCCCGTGATTAGTCTATGGCTCGGGCTTCTGTTTGGACTTTGTATACTGCTTCGCATAATACGTACGGCAGTTGATACCGACTCGAAGCCTAGAGTGGATCAGGTGGCCGATCATATATACCGGTTTGCTGTTCGCAATGGTTTGCTGCTGCCTACGGCAATGGTGTTCATTGGGCTTTTCGTCGTGACTTCGACAGTATTTGATAACGGTGCCTTGAATATTCAGGAAATTGCAATCGTTATCATGAGCGAAACTCTAGCGGTTTACGGATTGTGGACATTACGAGCAGCTCGTATCTTACAAATTCCTGTGCTACGCTGGATATACAGACTTCTTATTGTTTTGGTTATTGTCCTGCCCTGGATTGATGAGTGGCAGCTATGGAGAAGTGGCCAGATGAACGTCATAACATCCTACCTCAATTGGCCATTTTGGTTTGACAGGCACAGCAGAATTGCTGGTTTCAACGCAGTCTTTTTTGAGGCTGAGGGCTTTGGCTACGAAATTGTCACAACTATATGGTTTAGCCTACTGAATGCACTGTTCTTGTTTTTGATAGGTGTGAAGTTTTTCCGGGTGCTGAGGAGCGTGGCGAAGTGGCTCGGTGTTGAGGCTTTATTTGTAACACTACCAAAGACTCGGTTTTATTTTGTGAACATATTGATCGCAATCGTTGTGTTGGCGGGCACTTTAATTCTGTGTTCTTACGCAGCGAGGGGCGAAGACGTCTCCGAGATGCTGGAATATGTACCGGCCCGGTTCAAAGTCATTCGTCACGTGCGTCCCAAACTGAGTTGCGGGGGTTGCGATCATATCGTGCAGGCCGCCGCGCCCAGCCGTCCGATC
>WNFP01000110.1_pt1 | contig 97998 bp, 91 predicted proteins | sample 5400201 | NCBI WGS metagenome assembly WNFP01 (sample SAMN13153355, study PRJNA577476) | soil metagenome | isolation source: 115 cm saprolite under Madrone tree | place: USA:California | collected 2016-06-14
GCTCCGAAAGTCGGACCGCCCCCGTGTGCCGGCGGAGAGACTGGGTGATGATGCGCCGCGTCGTGGGTCCGCCCACGATCTCTTCCGAGTCGATGTCTTCGCGACCGTCGCTGACGACCTTGAAAGCGTCCCCCGGAGGCTCTTCCAATTCCCACAAGTACCCGGCCGCGCTGTGCTCGGGCAACCGCATGACAAAGTGATCCGAAGGACTGCCCTCAATTCGCATCCCGGCATCCCGCTCGGTCAGCAACCAAACGTCGCCAAAGTCGTCATGCGGTCGGAACTCTCCGAGTAGGGTCTGCTTGATTCTTCTTGGCTCGATATCTGCCATCCGGCTGGCAGCGGTCGGGGTCAGGATGTTGTATCTATGCAAAGTCCAGCATGCGGCCGTATAGCTGGTGCCTGTGCGCAATGCCAATTGATAAACAATTTCAGGCCGATGCAATGCCTCGTCGTCCCAGCCCTGCCGTTCGCAATGCCGACCAACCAGCCAGCGAGGCAAGAGGAACGCCGCAGCGAAGGCTTCGGCTTCAGTTTCCTGCGCATCGTCTTCGCGCCTCAGGTTGAAAGGGGTGCGGCTTATTACGGTTTCGTCATCGAAGCTCGGTTTGTGGCGCAATTGGTGGTGGCCGAGCTCATGGGCGGCCGTAAAGCGCTGAACATTCAGGGGCTGCTTCGTCGTCACCAGGATCCCGGGCGTCGGATCGCTAAGGTAGGAACCGAGTAATCCCTCCAAAGGCTTGAAGATGAGCGGCACACCGAGCCGGGCGATGGCGTCGAATACGTCGATCCGCCCGCTTTCATTCTCGGCGTAGGCTTGAAGGCCCAGGTTCCGATGCAAGCGGGCGGCGGCGAGCGTCGCCCTGCGGATCGCGCCTGCAGCGTTTTTCACCGCCCGCCCTGTTTGGCCAATGACTTGACGCGCAGGTACTCCGCGAAGCGACCGAGCTCTTCTCGATCCTTGACCGAGAGCTTCGCGGCCGCCCGAGCGAGATGGGTTACGTCGGCGGGCAGCGCAGCAGCACTCTCGTCTTCGTCTCCGGTGAAATAACTGACGGCTTGGCGGTAGAGGTCGGCAAGCTTTTTGAGCTCGAGTGCATCAATCCGGCGCTGACCGCTTTCGATGTTCGTCAGCGCCGTCCGTGGCACCCTTAAATGGCGCGCCACTTCGTCCTGGGACAAACCAAGATATTCGCGAGCTTGGCGCAATTTCTCGCCCAACCTGCGGCGAGCGTTGCTGTCGCCCGTTGGGCCGGGCCTTGTGCTCTGTTTCATGTGCGCACTCCTCCGTGGTGGTGGTTGATCCACTCCTTTTCGACGCTGGCGGTCACGTCGTCGACCGCCTCCTGAATTGAACCGTAGCCGCCGGCCCGCACGACAGATTCGCCGACCTCGAACGGCAGAATCTCATCGAGAACGCAGAGAATCTCGATAACCGATAGGGAGTCGATCTCGACGTTTGCGGCGACTAGACTGCCGTCGTTCTTCGGTACCACCATGCCATTGCGCCGGGCTATCGCGCGAATCGAATCGATGAGTTCCCTCTTTAGGGCGCTCGCAACGTGGATCGCCGGATAGACTTGAATCCTCGTCGCGTGACCAGTCGTCCCTGAACCCATGACCACCTCGTGAAGATCGGACGTCAATTTAACACGTTATGTCCGAATTTCAAACTAATAGTGTCCGATTGTCTTATGAAAAAGCGGCTCTTCGAACTCGATGCGCGCACTGCAAGCCGTAGCTGCCGCCCGCGCGTTTGAACCTTCTTCGATCCCGGAGCCTCTTACTCCAATACCAGATCTCGCCTTTCAGTCGAAAAGCTCCTATCAATCGAGCTTAAGAACCAACAATCAGACGCTGGCATTCGGTCCGTGTGCTGTTGCGTCGTCAACAAGGAGGGCGTCGTGACACTGATTATCAGAAGAACTGTTGCCGCTGCATTTGGGGGATCGCTAGTTGCGTTGCTGTCGAGTCCGGTCGCCCTCGGCCAGACTCCCGCGTACTCGCTGAGGAACACCCTCTATTCGACAACCAAGGCAGACGGCCCACAGGGGGCTCGCGCCGGCTATGACAGCCAGGACAACGCGGTCGGCACCACGCAGCAGGGTGCGGCTGCTGCTTTCAAAGCCTTGCCGCTCAGCCAGGCTGTTGCTCAGAAGTGGGATTTTCTTGGACCGACCACGGGATCGGTCGTCGGCCTGGCCACCTTTACCGGGCGACCGACTGTGGTTTCCGGCCGCATCACTGGTTTGGCGATCTCGCCCAGTTGCAACGCGGATTCGTGCCCGCTGTTCGTCGCCGCGGCAGGCGGCGGGGTCTGGCGCACGAAGGACGGACTGTCCCGAACGCCGCAATGGACGTCGGTCAGCCAAGGCATCCCGACCAACTCGTCCGGTTCGATCATCTTCGATCCGACCGACTCCTCGCATCGGACCCTGTACTTCGGAAGCGGCGAGGTCAACGGCTCGGAGGACTCGGAAGCGGGCCGCGGACTGTTCAAGTCGACGGACCTCGGCGACACCTGGGCCTTGGTCCCTGGCAGCTTCGCAGTGGCTGTCGATCGTGCCATTGCTGCGATCGCGGTCGACCCGGTTAACGCCAATCACCTGCTGATCGGCACCGGTGTGGCGCGCCACGGCACCGGAGGAACCGTTGGCGGGCGCTTCACGCCCCCCGGCGCACCGCAGATCGGACTCTACGAGTCGGTCGACGGTGGCCAGACCTTCACCCGGGCTTTTTCCCAGCCCAGCGATGTCGTTAATCCGAATTCGGCGAACGGGAGCGACTTTTTCCGCGGCGGCGTTACAAAGATCGAGGCGTATCGGCGTGGAGAGGAGTCGGTGCAGGGTCCGACCCAGTTCTACTTCTCGATGATGGACTACGGCCTTTTCCGCTCCGCCGCCGGCGGCGGTTACGAGCTGGTATTCGCGTCGGGCGGCGGCGGAACGCCCCTCGGGTCTCTCAATTCCCGTACCGAGTTTGATCTCGTACCGATGGAGGAGGGCCTGCGAATCTACGTTGGCGATGCCGACGCCGGTGGGGTGGCCAACTTCTATCGGACCGACAACGCCAACGTTCCGGCCAGCCAGTTGACCGGGGCTGCGGGCAATACCGGCTGGTTGCTGCTGACCAATCCGACCAGCGGAACGCCAGGCTTTGGCCTGTTCGATTTCTGCAATATCGGCGGCGCCAACCAGTGCTCGTATGACATGTTCGTCGCGTCTCCCCGCGGCCGGCCCAACACGGTCTGGGTCGGAGGGGCGATGCGGTACCCCGACATCTTTCGCGCAGTGACCCTGTCCAGCGGGCGCGCGGTGATGCGCTCGACCGACGCCGGCGCAAGCTTTACCGATATGACAAATGACTCCCTGGGACCGGTGCCCAACGGCATGCATCCGGACCAGCATGCGATCGTGTTCGCGCCGGAGCACCCGAACGTGGCGTTCATCGGCTCCGATGGCGGCCTGGTGCGAACCGACGGAACATTCGTCGACACCTCGCAGACCTGCGGACCGGGCTTCCGCAATCTGACCGGCGCGGACCTTGCCAATTGCCAGCTCTGGCTCAGCTCGATTCCACGCGAGATCATCCCTCTGAACGACGGGCTCGCAACCCTACAGTACCGGGGCCTGTCGTTCGATCCGAGCGACCCACGCGGCACGCTGCTTGCAGGAACGCAGGACAACGGAAGCTGGGCTTTCGACGGCACCACCTGGACCCAGGTGATCGGCGGCGATGGCGGCCAGTCCGGCTTCAACACGTCGGGCAGCCGCATTCATACCTACACCGGAACCTTGGGGGACATCAACTTCCGCGGAAGCGATCCGTTCGGTTGGAATGTCTTCGATGTTCCAAACTTCCAGGCGCCGAGCAATGAGGCGTCCGGATTTTATTCGCCGATGATCCCCGACCGGCGAGCCTCGGGCACCTGGTTCATCGGACAGCAGCACGTCTGGAGGACCACGGATGACCTCGGGGGCCAGGCCTACATGGAGCTGCACTGCAACGAGGTCTTCGGCGACCTTGCCCAGCCCTGCGGGGACTGGGAGGCTCTGGGTGGCCCAGGTGGAGCCGGCAACGCGGGCGACCTTGTCAGCGCGCAGTACGGCACCGACAAGGGCGGCTCGTGGGTTTCATCGATTGCGCAGGGCGACGCCAACGCGCGCGAGGCCGCTGAACGCTCGCCGTTGTGGGTGGGAACGCGCCGCGGGCGGGTGTTCGTCTCGACCAACGCCAACGCAGCTGATCCGAACAGCGTCGTGTTCACCCGCATCGACACCTCGAGCCAGCCCCGGCGCTTCGTCAGCTCCATCGCCGTCGATCCCAGGCGCCCGACGCGCGCGTTCGTGTCGTTCTCGGGGTACAACGCCTATACGCCGGCCACACTCGGGCACGTGTTCGAGGTGCGCTACTACCGGGAATCGCGAACCGCGACGTGGACCGACATCAGCGCCAACTTGGGCGATCAGCCGATTACGTGGCTAGCCTTCGATCCGGAGACCGGCAATCTGTTTGCTGCGACGGATTTCGGCGTGGTGGTTCGCACCGGCGGCGCAACGACGTGGAGCGTTGCGGGTTCCGGACTTCCGCCCGTTGCGGTTTACGAGCTGGCGATCGATTCGGCATCGCGCACGCTGTACGCCCCCACGCACGGGCGCGGGGTTTATCGGCTGGATCTGTGAGCGGGGCTGCGCGCGCGTGAAGCGCCCGTAGCGACAGGAGGCTGGGCACCGTGCGCCGTTGACGCACCGTGCCCGCCTCGCGACTTTGCGGGTTCGGCGTCCGTTCCTAGTTATCGCGGCCGGGAACTCCTGGTTCGTCGGCCTGCGGCCTGTCATTGTCTTTGCCGTGCTGTACGCAGACCTCGGGACGGTGCCGGCAAAGCTCCATCCTTCTCCGGATGAGGTCGCGGTTGTCCGGTGTCCCAGCGGGCAGTGGCGCAACGCTCGAATCGGCCGGCTTGCCTAACGATGGCGCTTCGGTGCCATCGGGTTTCGCGCTCCCCGCCGACTGCGACGGCGGGTCCGCAGCGCGGTTCTCGCCTTGATTCGTCGGCGTGCCGGGTGGCTGCAACGTGCCGGCGATAGCGGGCAACAGTGAAAAGCCCAACAAAACGGTCCAGATTGGGAGCGCAGCCCACCGGATGAGAACATTTTTGATCGTCAACATTCGAGCCCCCGGGGCGAGATGAGTGCAAGATCTTTGATAGTTAACGTTCGAAGCCCGCAGCTGGGGTTAATGGAACCTCGTTGGGCACCCCGCGTTCACGGCGCAGAACAGCGCAAGTAGATCGCGGAAATTAAGTGCCTAAGTCTTTGATTCTATTAATTTAAACGTAAGATTCGTAATCAGTGGTCCCCCGTTCGAGTCGGGACAGCAGCACCATCTTCGTGACAGTACCCACTAACTTGTAGAGGAATTGTAGAGGCGCCTCCACAGACAGCACACAGATATCGTAGACAAGCTGCTCATCGCTGCCGTCGGCAACGTTCGATGTCATCGCGGCTTTCAGGCGGGAACTGCTCGACTTTGAGCAATGACGCTTGTCTGAGTTAACCGAATCAGCAAAAGTAGCCGGTGACAGGGAGACAAAGACGATGGCTGTGCATGGGTTGGAGATGGGAAAGGAGGCCCAATTGCGCAGCCGCTTGGTGATCGTCGGCTTCGGTTCAGTCGGCCAAGGCGCGCTGCCCCTGATTCTGCGGCACATCACGCTCGATCCAAATCATATAACGATCATCGCCGCGGAGGAGCAGGGGTGGGAATGGGCACGGCGCTGCGGTGTTGCCGACTTTCGCGTGCACGCGCTCAATCCATTCAATTTCCGGATGCTTCTCGAGCCTCTTCTCTGCAATGACTCGTTTTTGCTCAATATGTCGGTTGACGTCTCATCGGCTGCGCTAATTGAACTGTGTCACGAACTCGGCGCTCGCTACCTCGATTCGTGCATCGAGCCCTGGGCCGGTGGCTACACCGATATACGGCTGTCCCCCGCCGAAAGGTCCAATTACAACCTGCGCGAGCAGGTGCTGGCAATCAATCGCCGTTCCTGGCGCCAGCGGCCAACGGCTCTTGTTACGCACGGCGTCAATCCGGGACTGATATCCCACTTCACCAAGCATGCGCTACTCGACATGGCGCGCGACCTTGGCCGTGCTGTGACGAAGCCGAAAGCCCGCTCGGAATGGGCGCGTCTGGCGATGGAACTAGGGGTCAAGGTAATCCATATTGCCGAGCGCGATTCGCAGGTCTCCGACGAGCCCAAGCGGCACGATGAATTTGTCAATACCTGGTCGGTCGAGGCGTTCGTCAGCGAAGGAAGTCAGCCCGCAGAGCTGGGCTGGGGTACGCACGAAAAATCTCTTCCCTTGGGGGGAAAAACACATGCGAAAGGCGCTCACGCAGCGATCTACCTTGATCGGCCTGGGGTCTCGGTTTGGGTCAGGAGCTGGACGCCGCTCGAAGGTCCTTTTCACGGACTCCTGATCACCCACGCCGAATCGATCTCGATCGCCGAATTTCTGACGGTGCTCGAGGGCGATGTAGTGATCTATCGGCCGACAGTCCACTATTCCTACCATCCGTGCGACGATGCCATTTTGTCAGTCCATGAATTTACCGGCAGGGGTTTGCACCTGCAGTCTCATCGGCGTGTAATCAAAGAGCAACTTACGGCGGGCATGGACGAGCTGGGGGTGTTGCTTTGTGGCAACCCTGCCGGCGTTTATTGGTATGGTTCCCGGCTGACAATCGCTCAGGCTCGCAAGTTGGCGCCGTTCAATAACGCGACGACGCTGCAGACGGCTGCCGGCATTCTCGCCGGGATGGTTTGGGTTCTGGAGCACGATGGTTGTGGCGTAGTCGAACCTGAGGACGCAGATTTCGAACGTGCACTCGTCTTGGCTCGTCCGTACCTGGGTGAAATGGTTGGCGTTTGGGGCGATTGGACGCCGCTGAAGGCGAGAAGTCCCTTGTTTGCCGAGCCGGGGGATCTCGACGATCCGTGGCAATTTACGAACGTCCTCGTACGCTGATCGGGCAAGTCATACGTCGATCTAGCCGCCTCACTTGATCGTGGAACTAAAAATGAAATTGACTGGCCTTCCCTGATCAATCATGATTGGTTGGGGTTAACACTCTGCCACTGCTCATGCAGACTTTCCGGCAATGCGATTCGTTGTTGACGCGCTGGCTGCTTATTCAATGCCGCCGATGTAGTTCCTTTTCAGGAGAATTCTCGTGGCCCGAACAAGCCTTTTGACCAGCCTCCAGCAGTTGTATCGGGAATTCGGCGCGGCCGAGAAGACTGGACGCTCGGTCGTACAAGTTCAGCAGGAACGCATTCGCCGTGATGCGGCGCGGCGAGAACTGATAAAAGCCGGAGGCGCGTCTCTGGCCTTTGCGATGATCGCGCCTCCCGCGAGGGTTTTTGCGGCCACTGCTCCGAGGATAGCGATCGTGGGCGGGGGAATCGCTGGGCTCAACGCGGCCCTCACGCTGCAGGACGCCGGCTACAGCTCGACGATTTATGAAGCCTCAGGGCGTGTTGGCGGGCGCATGCATTCGGACACCAGTTCCTGGGTAAATGGCCAAGTGAGCGAACACTGCGGAGAACTTATCGATAGCAGACACAAGGTGATTCTTTCCCTGGCCAAGCGGTTCGGCCTCGCTGTGGACGATATCGCAGCTGCCGAACCGCTTCAATCCACCGAGACGTATTATTTCTTCAAGCAGTATTACACGCGAAGCCAGGCCAATGTGGACTTCAATTCCGTCTACAACGCAGTGAAGAAAGACCTGACCGCTGCCAGCTTTCCAACCCTCTACAACAGCTACAACTCGTCAGGATATGGCCTGGATCATCTGAGCGTATACGACTGGATTGAGTCTCGAGTTCCCGGCGGCCACCGACTCAGCATGGGTCAACTTCTTGATGCTGCCTACAATATCGAATACGGTGCTGAAACCAACGTTCAGAGTTCCTTGAACCTTATTTACTTGCTGGCTTATCAGCCAATGCCCGGCAACTTTCGCATATTTGGACGATCCGACGAGCGGTATCACATACGCGGCGGAAATGAGCAGTTACCCAAGGCGATCGCCTCCTCGCTGCAGACGACGAGCCCAGCAGTAACGATCGACCTTAATACTTCATTGACGGCAATCGCGAAAAACGGCGACGGGAGCTACACGCTTTCGTTCACGTCGGGACGTTCGAGCTTTGATGTCGTGGCAGATCGGGTCATCATGGCCATTCCATTTTCAGTGCTGCGTAATCTTGACTATTCCCTCGCGGGCTTTAACGGGGTAAAAGTGACCGGCATTCAACAACTGGGCTACGGCACAAATAGCAAGCTGCACCTCCAATTCGATACCCGACTGTGGAATGGTTCCGGGCCTTGGGGCATTAGCACCGGGACGACTTATGCGGACACCGGCTATCAAAACACTTGGGATGTCAGCCGCGCCCAAGACGGTGGAACCGGCATCCTTGTGGATTACACCGGAGGCAACATTGGCGCGTCCTTCACCGGAGATCCGAACGATCCTTCCGTGGTTCAGAAGTATGCGACGAGTTTCCTGAGACAGCTTGAACCCATATTTCCTGGCATTACGAAACACTGGAACGGGAGGGCAACTCTGGACTTTCCAGCCGGGAATCCGTATTTGCTGGGCTCTTACTCGTATTGGAAGGTCGGGCAATACACCCTCTTTAGTGGGTCAGAGAGGGAACGCTCGGCGAAGTGTCACTTTGCTGGCGAGCATTGCTCGATCAACTTTCAAGGCTTTATGGAGGGCGGAGCGGAAGAGGGAGCGCGTGCCGCGGGCGAAATCCTCAGCGACTACAAAGCTGGAGTCTTTCCTTGATCGATTTTTGCGGCTGATGCAACCGTCGCAATCTGCTGCGGCGTATCGACGGATGGGTCCCGGCCGAAGATGGCGCGACGCTAGGTCCGCGCGAAGCGGAAGTCGGGGAAAGTTGCTTCCAGCGAGACCTCCAGGTGGGGCGAATTGAGCCGGGCGAACTTATCGCAAGACGAAAATACCCGTTCCTTCCATTCGGGCTTCTCGGATGGGCAAGGCGCCAAGGGTACGAATCATTGCGATCCCGAAGGTCTGCGGCGTGGCATAGGGCAGCGCCAACTGGGCATGATTGCCATCGGGGGCGCGATCGGCACCGGGTTGTTCTTCGCCAGCGGCGCCGCGATTTCGCAGGCAGGTCCGGGTGGCGCATTGCTGGCCTACTCGCTGATGGGCCTGGCGGTGTACTGCATGATGCAGTCCCTGGGCGAGATGGCGACGCAGTTGCCCATACCCGGCGCGTTCGAAGCCTACGCCGAGCGTTTTATCGATCCTTCGCTCGGCTTTGCCTTCGGCTGGAACTACTGGTTCAGCTGGGGCATTACCCTGGCGGCGGAGTTCGTCGCCGGCGCCCTGATCGTTCAATTCTGGTTTCCCGGCACCAACACGACTGTTTGGGCGATGGGGTTCTTCGCGTTGCTGATGACCCTGAACCTGCTGTCCGTCAAGGCGTATGCCGAAGCCGAGTACTGGTTCTCCGGCATCAAGGTTGTGACGGTCATCATCTTCATCGCGGTGGGCGCGTTGATGATCTTCGGATTGCTGGGAGGCCGGGCGGTCGGGTTCCAGAACTGGGCGCTCACAAGTCCGCAGACGGGGCTGCATGCGCCCTTCGTGGGAGGCCTGCCCGCCGTGTTGCTCGTGTTTCTTGTCGCCGGCTTCTCCTTCCAGGGCACGGAAGGCGTGGGCCTGGCTGCGGCCGAGACAACGGATCCGGGCAAGTGCGTGCCGATCGCGATCCGAAATGTCTTCTGGCGCATCCTGATGTTCTATATCGGCTCGATTTTCGTAGCCGGCACGCTGATACCGTTCACCGACCCGAACCTTCTGCACGGCGAGGAGAGCATCGCCTTCTCGCCCTTCACGATCGTCTTCCAGCGCATTCCGAAATTCGGCTTTTACGCGGCCAACGTGATGAATTTCGTCATCCTCTCGTCCGTTCTGTCCTGCGGGAATTCCTCCTTGTATGTGTCGTCGCGCATGCTGTATGCGATGTCGCTCAGCGGCAAGGCCCCCGGGTGGTTCGGCAAGGTGAACCGGCACCAGGTGCCGGTGGCGGCGGTGTGGGCAACCGGCCTCGTGGGTGCTCTGGCCTTCCTCTCCAATGCCGTCGGCGGCCAGAAGATCTACCAAGTGCTGTACAACTTCTCGAGCCTAACGGGTTTTCTGATCTGGCTCGGTATCGCGCTGTGCCATTTGCGATTTCGCAAGGCCTGGGTGGCCCAGGGGCGGCGCACGGAAGAGCTGAAGTTCCGCTCGCGCTTCTATCCATTCGGTCCCTGGATCGCGGTGGCTCTGTTCCTGATCGTCCTGTTTGGCGCCAATATCGACATCTTCTTGCAGCCGGTTTTCTCCTGGTTCGATTTCATCAGCGGCTACGGGGTTGTTCCGTTTTTCTTGATGCTTTATCTCGGCCACAAACTCGTGAAAAAGACGCGCGTGGTTCCCTTACGGGAGTGCAATCTCGATCCGGATTGAGTGCGTCCGAAAGGGTCAGCAACGGCCGGCGGCGCCTGCCGGCCAGGGTGAGCGGTGCACCCGCACGGAAAGTGTCCTGAACAGTATCAACACAGATAGAGAGGCTCGGGGTAGCGTTGCAACGGCACTTGACTAAGCCGCCGCCTCGGAGATCGATTACTACGCTGCCATGCCAGAGATGCAAACGCCGGGGTTTCTTCCTTGCGCACATTGCGGCGGCACCGGCACGTGTCGGAACGGTAACGCGGGCGATAGCTGCGCAGTCTGTATTAAGAAGAACAGGATAGAAGGTGAGACGTCGACCGGGCTTGTTTGCAGCGTCTGTCGCGGTTACGGAGCGGTAGAGCCCAGGACGGCGCGCCTGCGCAATCTCATTGCCCCGGTTTTTGCTTTGCTGATTGTCTACACCGCTTTGGGCCTGGCGTGGTTCTTCGCGGGCGCTGATCACTTCACCGAAGTTCTGGCCTTCGCCGCCACGCTCATCGGGAGCATCACGGGCTACTACTTCGGTGGGCGCAATAGATAGCAACGCCGCCCCTGTCTCGTGCGCGATTGTCTGTCTGAACCGGGTCTAGACCGGCCGGGACGAGCGGTTGCAATTCAAATGGATATGCCGGCAGACAGCGGCGTCAGATCGCCCGAGGCCATGGTGGACCTTTCGGCGGTTCGGCCTTAGCGAATGCTCGTGGGCTAGGGCACGAAGCCCGACAAGATCGAGGAAAATCAGCGAGATTGGAGGACCTGCGCATGGCCGTTTATCTTTGCCACGAACAGCCCGATCTGTTCGAACACGAGACACAGATAATCGACAGCCGACCGGGTGCCGTGCGCCTGGCAAGATCGGCGCTCCATCCGGGCGGTGGCGGTCAGGAGTCGGACCACGCCATCCTCGAGTACGGAGGCGGCCAGTGCCGCATCATTGACGTGCGCGACGAAGACGGACTCTACTGGCACATGCTGGATAGCGAAGCGCTGGTACCAACCGGCGCCGCGCGCGTGAAGGTCGATGCCGCTCGACGGTCCGTCCTCGCTCAGCTGCATACAGCCACGCACATCATGAACGCCCTGGTGTTTCGAAGGTTCGAGGGCGCGCTCGTTACCGGCGCACAGATCAACGGCGATGGCACCGCGCGTATGGATTTCGACCTGCCCGATGTGGACAACAACCTCCTGCGCGCAATCGAACCCGAGATCAATGACGTGATCCGCCAGGCCATGCCTGTGCGGGCGGTCTACATACCAACAAACGAAGCTCAGGCCACGCCCGGGCTGCTGCGCTCCCTGTCAGTGACACCGCCACCGACGCCAGATGGCCGCTACCGAATCGTCGAGATCGGCGACTTGGATCGGCAGGCATGCGGGGGCACCCATCTGTCCAACACCGGTGAATCACGGCCCATTCGCCTGGTCAAGATAGAAAACAAGGGACGGCGCAACCGGCGGATTCGAATTGCCCTGGGCTAGGGCGAAGGCGCCGTTCATTGGCGCAGGTTCGAGAGACACAGTTCCGATGAGCGTCATGGATTGCACGAACGCTTCTCTGGCCTGCGGCGCGACCTCGATTGGAGCAGTTCGATGAACAGTGCTGCCAGCATTTGGCCCGATCTTTCGTATCCGGCTTGGCGCGACACCGCCGCAACTTTGCAGCTCTGGACCCAAATTGTCGGCAAGGTTCGGCTGGTGCTGAGCCCGTGGATCAACCACGGCTGGCACGTACCGCTCTATGTGACGGCGCGCGGCCTGACCACGTCACCGATTCCAGTCGGTAACGAAGTCCTGGATATCGAGTTCGATTTCCTGAGGCACCACCTGATTGCCCGTATCAGCCGGGGTGAGGAACGCAAGCTTCCGCTCGAGGCGCAAAGTGTCGCCGACTTCTATCGTGGGGTCATGGATCTCCTTAGCGCCATCGGTGTCGCCGCTGCAATAAACGAGATGCCGAACGAGGTGGACAGTCCGATTCCCTTTTCGATTGATCAAGTGCACCGTTCTTATGATGCCGAGGCGGCCCACGCGTTCTGGCGAGCGCTGGTGCAGGCAGATCGCATCTTCAAGCTCTTCCGTAGCGGCTTTGTCGGCAAAGTGAGCCCCGTTCATTTCTTCTGGGGTAGTTTCGACCTTGCGGTCACACGTTTCTCCGGGCGCAGGGCTCCGCGCCATCGGGGCGGCATACGCGGTCTGCCGGACGCGGTTACGCGTGAGGCCTATTCGCATGAGGTGAGCAGCGCCGGCTTCTGGCCGGGTAACGATGCTTTCCCGCGCGCAGCTTTCTTCTCCTATGCGTATCCCGAACCGGCGGGCTTCCGTGATCGACCCGTACCACCGGGCGCTTACTTTGACACAAACCTGGGAGAGTTCATCCTGCCGTACGACGCACTCCGTGCTGCCGGCGACCCCGACGCCTTGCTGCTCAAGTTCCTGTCGAGGACCTATGAAGCAGCCGCCGAGACCGCAGGCTGGGATCGTGCGGCGCTCGAATGCGAGATGGGTGTTCCGGGGCGCGTGCGTCGGTTATGAGCCGAGCAACCCGTAACTTCAGCGAACGCCTCTTCGGCGGAATGGGATGGGCATGCCTGCAGCGCTGGATCTGAACTTCGCCGGTTGTTGCACCCGGCACATTTACCCAGCAAATTTTCTAAATATTGGGTAATCAGGCGCTTGCTGATATACTTACCCAATAAATCGTATAAACGTTGGGTAACCATGGCCGCTCTGCTTGCGAAGCACGAGCTGTCCTTCCAAACGCAGTACGCCGAGGTGCGGGAGCGCGCGCGCGCTGCCGGTCGCCTCCTGCCTGGAACCCCGGGCACGCTCGTGCTGCGCGAGGGCACCGGCTATTCGTATTGGTACCGCGTGTATTACTTTCCCCCGGGAAAACAAAGGGAGGATCTTGTCGGCAAGGCTGGGGACGATGCCGTCCTGCATGCCATGCGGGAGCAGATCCAGTTCTCCGAGTGGGTCTCTCGCCAGGTGCCGACGCTTCGAAAGCTTGGCTTCCAGGTCGCCGACAAGCTCACCGCCCGAGTGTTGCTCGAGCTGCACAACGAGGGCGCATTCCAGGCTGGCCTGGTGCTCGTTGGAACGTTGGCTTACATGTCGTGGCTGAACGAACTTGGCGCCGTTGCCGTCAGCGCTCGCACGATGGACGTCGACGTGGCCCGAAAGCACCACCTAGCGATTGGTGCACCGGTGTCGTTCCTGGCAACCCTGAAATCGACCGGGTTGCCCTTTTCCGCCGTGGCTGGATTCACGCCTTCGGAGCCGGCGACGTCGGTGAAACTGCCAGGCATCGAAGGCTTGCGCGTTGACCTGCTTGTACCGGGTAAGGAGATCGGTGCTGCGGTTCCCGTTCCAGAGCTCGAATGGGCGGCGCAGGCGATGCCGTACTACGACTACCTCCTTGAGGCCCCGGTGGACGCCGCGGTGCTCGCCGGATGGCAATGCATCCCCGTGCGAATCCCGCAGGCTGCGCGGATGGTGTGGCACAAGCTGTATTCAAGCGCCAGCCGCCGCGAGGCCACCAAGCGGGCGAAGGACTTTCACCAAGCCACCGTCCTTGCCGCGGTGATCACGGAGAGCGAACCGGTCGCCCTTCGCCATGCCTTTGAGGCAGCGCCCAAGGGCATGATCACTTCGATTCGCGCTCTGCTTCCGCGGCTGATGGCCGCGCTCAAGGACTACCCGGATGTGGCCGCCGCGTTCGAGTCGTCTCTCCGAGGGCCTCGGCGAGGAACAAAGTCCAGTCGTACCGCGCGGGTGCGGCGTCGATAGACGTGCTGCGTGCTGCATCCCGACCCCTTCACCTTCAAGGTCGCTTCGTTCGCCGCGATGAACGCCCGGATGGCGTCGGACATATCGAGGAGCTTCAGCCACTGTTCCTTGTATAAGGTTATCGGGAAACGTCCCATTCCATAGACCGAGAGGCCGCCCTTCTCGCTGACTTTCATGGTGATACCGGTAGCAGCCCCCTTTTTGAGCGCAGCGTTCTCGTTTCGCAGGCGCTCCAGTTCCTTCTTCACATCATCGTCAGACATTGTGACCCCCTGAAAATCGTCACCGCTGCGAATCATTGCTGACCAATGCTTGTCAAAGTCAATGCCGTGTCTCTCGGTAGTCTCAACATTGTTGTCTAGCCACCCTTCAGACTCTCGCCGATTAGCGAAAGCAAGCGTGCCTGTTCTTGGGGCGTTGTGGCCCGTACTCTCGTGAAGTCAGCGTGATTCAATTTTACGTCGGCGTAAATTCCAGAAGGGTCTTCGTGGAAATGCAGATACGCCTGTGACTTCCGATAGAAGGAACCGGGTGTGCGTTCAGCCAGTGAAGAGTGTTCTCGGATCTTCTTAAGCAGAGGCGCAAGTGCTGCGAGCGCCTGTCGGCCGGCGTGCTTCACGTCATAAGCTTTCAAGGTCACTGCAGCAATTTTCTTTGTCGAGCATCACGCTAGTCGGTCGCCTACCTCCGCTTCTGGCCATCAGTGAAGTCGCCCCATATCCGCGCTCCAGGTTCCGGGCTGACCAGGCTGCGTAGCTTAGCGCCCGTCGTAAGCGTCAGACCAAGCGGCTCCAGCCCAAGGGCAGGCTCTGGATCGGCAACGGCGTGCAGAATTTGGCCGGCGGTCTCTCGCTTGCGCCCATCGCGCGCCAATCATCCGCGGGCCTCACGAATCCCCGATCCTGGATCGGGTGATCGCGCTCAGGTGATCCTGGCGACGCCCAGGCCCCTACGCCGCAGAACTGAAGGCAGGATCACGCCTGCGGCCTGGTCGCTTTGCCGTCAGCGACTCCTCGCGCGGACCCTTCTCTGTAATACCACGCGTCAGGGTCAGTTACACCAGAAGGCAGGGACGGCTTGCTTGGCACGCTGGTAGTTGCGCCAGTCACGCTCTGGTAGCCGTCCTTATAGCCCATGCTCCAGGGGTCTTCGAAGAGGTCTCTAGCTTGCATGCGTCCTCCATGCTGATGAGCGAGCAAATCGGGCAAGGCATGCAGAGTCTCGCGTCTTCCTAGCAGCGGGCATCCATCTCTAAGCGACGGTTTTAACCTCTTTTCTCGCGATTTTTCACGCAGTTGTGCGGACCGGGGCTGGAAGCGCAGAATGCCTTCAAGGCGACGCGGGGCGGCCCGCGCGGTCGTCGGACAGCGGCTCCCCGGCGCCGCCGCAGCGGATGAAGGACGTTGTTCCCGAGTCCGTCAGTGCGTGCGGTCGCATCCGGCGATAAAGGGGGTCGTATGTTCAAGTCGATACTCATCCCGACCGACGGTTCAAATCTGTCCGATAAGGCAGTGCATCAGGGGCTTCAACTGGCCCGAGCGCTTGGCAGCAAAGCCGTGGCGTTGCACGTAACTGCCCCGTTTCATGTGCTGGCGGCCACACCGGCAGCCATCACTGCCACGCGTGAACAGTGCGAGCAAAACGCCGCGACGTTCAACAAGGAGGTCTTCGATCGGGTCGCCGCCACGGCCCGTGAACTGGGCGTGCCCTGCACCTGCGTGTCGCGCACGGGCGAACACGTATGGCAGGAGATCATCATGGGCGCGGAAGCCAATGGCTGCGATGCGATTTGCATGGCTTCTCACGGACGCCGCGGTTTGGTGGGCATGATGCTGGGAAGCGAAACCGCCAAGGTGCTGACTCACACCAAGATCCCGGTGGTTGTCGTGCGTTGACGTCAGCCTTCGCAGTGCTGATTGCGATTCACGTCGCCGGGGCGCTGAAGCAGGCCCAAGCTCACGCACTACTGACTCTTCGCGGGCTCACCAGGAAGGACAGCAGCCACACCGTCCGGGTTGATGTTGAAAGCCAAGAATGTCAAGGGCACGGCCCCCGGATTTCCCCACTGATGCACAAGCCCGAACGGCTCGTAGATCAGCGAACCGGGCGTCTTGGCTTGTGAATTACCTCCGACCGTGTTTAGGCCCGTTCCAGAGATGATGTAATAAAGCGCCGCGCCAGATCGATGGTGCGGCGAGTTGGACGGCATCTGCGCCGGAAAGGTAATTCGGGTCAAGGTGAGGTCATAACCGCCGGGCTTCAGCGCGGGAATAGGTGCTACGGTTCGATAGAGCTCTTGCACGACGGCGGGTGGCGCTTCGAGCGGTTTATCGAGGTCCGCGGTCGGGGCGAGCAGGAAGTGCAGAAACGTGGAAGGCGCAGCGTCTTTCGCTTTCAGGGTCGCCGCGTTACCGCTGGCGATAAACAAGCCCTCACCCGGGCTTAAGGTCTTGACCTCTGCACCGACCGAAACCTCGGTCGACCCCGAGATCTGGTAAAGGATCCCGTTGGGCGAAGAGACGCGGCTGCTTGCTCCTGAGGGAATGGTGACGCTCACTGCCTTGAAGTGGAGCGGCGTATCCACGACCGTCGGCAGCTTGGTTGAGGTCACTACGGTTCGCACAGGTGCCGCTGCAGCGGCTGGGGTTTGTCCTGCGGTGGGGGTAGCGATTGCCGCTACGCAAACCAAGAGACTTCCGATTGTCGTGGATCGCATGCGCCTCTCCCTATCCAAGCCCATCCCTTGTTGCTAGTGGCTGGTGAGGTGATTCAGCGGATTTACCGGCGCCGTCTACTGTCACGCGCCGCAATGGCGAATCGCTCAGCTGAAGTGAAAGACCCTGCGAACAGTGTAATCCTCGGTCCTTTCGCGGATAGGGATGCGAACCGACTCTCCGACCGAGACTTCGCCCCGCTTCTTGGCGGTACGGTAGTTCCTCATTTCACGGCTTCCTATGGTCATTATGGAATGGATTAGAAGCCTACTAAGATGGCGCCTCGTCATGCGCGCATTTCATATCCGCTGCGGCCCCCGCCGTCACCTCGCGTGGCTGCTGTCGGTCGCACTGCTGTTGCCGATCGCGCAGACCGCTGCGACGTGGCACGTGCTATCGGTGGCATGCGTGGATCGGGGCGATGTGCATGGCAAGCCCTTGTCGCACCCGTTGCGCTGCGATTTCTGCCTGACGGTCGCTGGCCTGGGCAGCGGCGCGGCGACCGGTGCGCCGGCCCCGTCGGCGCATCCGGTGGCGCTGCACGAGTCGCCGGCATCCGTTTCAAGCCGCATCGTGTCTGCGTTGCCCGCATGGGCCTACCGTAGCCGCGCCCCGCCCTTCGCTCAGTTCTGAACGCTGTCTCCGCGGCGCCGGCCCTGCACCTCTGGCCAGGCCGGCGCAATCCAACGTAGTTGCCCGGAGCGAGAATCCATGCACAAGCTGTTGCCGACGGGCTTTGCGCTCGCGTTGGCCACGCCACTTGGCGCCGTGGCCGAACCGCCTTCCGACGTCCAGGCGTTGCGACAGGAGATCCAGGCGATCCGCGCCGAGTACGAGGCGCGCCTGAATGCGCTCGAGCAGCGCCTTCGGGCGGCCGAAGCGGCGGCAGCGACGCCCGCTCCAGCGGCGCCGAGTTCGCCTCCGGTCGCCGCCACCTCAGCGGGCGGCGGACCGAACGCCTTTAACCCCGCCGTCTCTCTGATCCTGTCGGGCCTGTACACGCGCACCTCGCAGGACCCGGCCAATTACGCGATCAGCGGGGTCCAGTTGCCCAGCAGCGTATCGATCGGCCCCGCAACACGCGGATTCAGTCTTTCGGAGTCCGAGCTTGGGTTGGCCGCCAGCGTCGATCCGTGGTTCCGCGGCGCAGCCAACATCGCCGTCGCACCCGACAACACGGTCTCGGTTGAGGAGGCTTACATCCAGACCACCTCGCTCGGCCACGGCTTCTCGCTGAAGGCGGGTCGCTTCTTCTCGAGCATCGGTTATCTGAATCCGCAGCACAGCCACACCTGGGACTTCGTCGACAACCCGCTCGCCTATCAAGCCTTTCTGGGTACGCAATACGGAGACGATGGGGTACAACTGGCCTGGATCGCGCCCACCGACCAGTACATCGAGCTGGGCGTCGAGCTGGGTCGCGGCCGCAGTTTCCCGGGCACCGACACGGGTCGCAACGGTCCGGGGATGGTCGCGCTGATCGTGCACACCGGCGGCGACGTCGGCGACAGCAACAGCTGGCGCGCCGGGCTGTCGACGCTGGACGCGAAGGCCGACGATCAGAGCCTGGTGGCGACCAACACCTCCGGCCGCACAGTCACCAACGCCTTCAGTGGCAGCACCCGGGTCTGGGTCGCCGATGCGATCTGGAAATGGGCGCCGCACGGCAATGCCGTGTACACGAACTTCAAACTGCAAGGGGAGTTTTTGCGCAGCATCCGCAGTGGCACACTGGACTACGACGTCGCCGGCATCGACCAGGCCGGCGCGTACCGGGCGCTCCAATCCGGCTGGTACTTGCAGGGCGTCTACCAGCCGATCCGCTACTGGCGTGTGGGCCTGCGCACCGAGCAGGTGAGCCCTGGCACCCCGGACTACGGGTTGAATGCGACCTTGCTCCCGCGCATCGATTACAGGCCGCACAAGAACTCGCTGATGATCGACTACAGCCCGAGCGAGTTTTCCCGCGTGCGTCTGCAGTTCGCACACGATGCCGCCCACGAGAGCTTCCAGGACAACCAGTTCTTTGTGCAATACCAGATGAGCCTGGGCGCCCACGGCGCGCATACCTTCTGAACACTCTACCGTCCAGGAAGCCAACCTGATGAAACGCGCATGGTTCACCGCTCTGAGCGCGATTGCGCTGGCTCTGCCGGCATGGCCGGCCCACGCGGCGCTTCGCATCCTCGCCTGCGAGCCGGAATGGGGCGCACTGGCCGGGGCTCTTGGAGGTGACCTGGTGGACGTTGCGGTCGCCACCAGCGCGCTGCAGGATCCGCACCAGATCCAAGCCAAGCCGAGCCTGATCGCGCGCACGCGCAGCGCCGACCTCGTCGTCTGCACCGGCGCCGAATTGGAAATCGGGTGGCTGCCCGTGCTGCTGCAACAGTCGGGCAACGAGAAGGTTCAACCCGGCCAGCCCGGAAACTTCGCGGCGGCCGATTACGTGCGCAAGCTGGAAGTGCCGGGCCAGGTCGATCGTTCTCAGGGCGACGTGCATGCATCGGGCAATCCTCACATCCAGACCGATCCGCGCAACATCGCCCTGGTGGCCGCCGCGCTCGGGGCTCGTCTGCAGCAGGTGGATCCGGCGAACGCGAGCCAGTACGCTCAACGCCAGGCCGACTTCATGCAGAGGTGGCGGGACGCGATCGCCCGCTGGACCGCACAAGGAGCGCTGCTCAAGAGCGTTCCCGTGGTCTCCCAGCACAAGGCTTTCTCCTACCTGTACGACTGGCTCGGCATGAAGGAAGTGGCCGTGCTCGAACCCAAGCCCGGCGTGGAGCCAAGCGCTTCTCACCTGGAGCAGGTGCTGGCTACGCTAAAGGGAACGCGGGTGCGCATGGTGCTGTACTCCGCCTACCAGGATCCACGGCCATCCGAATGGCTCAGCAGCCACGCCGCGATTCCGGCGGTGAAGCTGCCATTCACGGTGGGCGGAACCGAAGGCGCCAAAGACTTGTTCGGTCTTTTCGACGACACGCTGGCCCGATTGCTGGCCGCGGAGGCTCAGAAATGAACTGGAGCGCGCTCGAGTGGGGCATTCTTGGCCCGGCGATGATCGCTGGGCTCCTGGTGCTCGCGACCCACGTGCCGTTGGGCACTCAAGTGCTGGACCGTGGCATTGTGTTCATCGATCTGGCGATTGCGCAGATCGCTGGGCTCGGCGTGATTGCCGCCGATGCGCTGGGAGTGCCCGAGGGCGGCCTCGAAGTGCAGTTGGCGGCGCTGTGCGCGGCTCAGCTTGGCGCGCTGTTGCTGACCTGGTCCGAGCGTCGCATGCCGCAGCAACAGGAAGCGCTGATCGGCGTGATGTTCATCCTGGCAGCCTGCGCAGGCATCCTGCTGCTGGCCAGCAATCCGCACGGCGGCGAGCACCTGCAGAATCTGCTGGTCGGGCAGATCCTATGGGTCAGTACCAAACAGCTGTTCTGGCTGGCGGTGGTCACCGTGCCGCTGCTGGTGGCGCTGCGGCTGGGCTGGGTGCTGCGGCTCGGCCGCTTCGGCTTTTACGGCGCCTTCGCGCTGGCAATTACTGCCTCGGTGCAGCTGGTCGGCGTCTACCTGGTGTTCTCGAGCCTGATCATCCCCGCCCTGGCGACGCGCGCGCTTCGCGGACCGAGGCGCACCCTCACAGGCTACGCGCTGGGAGCGGCCGGCTACGCGTTCGGGCTGGCGCTGTCGGCGCTCTTCGACCTTCCTTCGGGCGCCGTGATCGTCTGGACCCTGGCCGTATGCGCGATGCTCGGAGCGCTGGTGCTGCGTCGTTCAACCCACGCTCGTTCCTGAGGCGAGCCAGGCAAGGCGCGCCGCCCAAAGCACAACCCAACCCACCGCCGGCGTCATCTTCAATGGCGCGACCGCGGCAAGCCGGTGCCATGCCACCAGTGGCCTTTCGATAGGGCGACGGTTCGTGCTGCCGCACCCCAAGTCCCTGAGGATGCCCGCGACGTGGAAGCGCACGCATCGATCGCCCAGCATCGCGAGCAGGTGAAGGAGGACACGGCCAAGGCGGAAGCGGGCAAGGGTTAGCATTTCGATATCCTGGGAGGTGGTCGGTGACGAGGGCGGCTGCGCTGACGACCGTGGTCGGACGGGCTCGCCCACGCGAGCCCATCCATGTCGGTCGCCAGGTCCCCCCGGTGGATGTGCGCGAGGCTGATCGGATGCATCATCCTCCGCGGTACCGCGCATCCGGAGTAACAAAGGCGCGAACATTCTGAGCACCTTGCGGATGCAATTCCGACCAGGTGTCGCCGCCTTCACTGGCGGGGACCGGAAAGCCCTGCGGGCTGGTCATTGGCGCGCTGGTTGCGATCGCGGGCGGCCGGGCCGAACCTGCAACGGATTGCGGTTGCAGCGCCGACCAGGTGTCGCCGCCTTCGCTGGCTGGAATCGAAGAGCTTTGCGGGCTGGGCGATGAGGCGGCGGTTGCGATCGCGAGCGACCCGGTCGAACGTGCGACGGATTGCGGTTGCAGTTCCGACCAGGTGTCGCCGCCTTCACTGGCGGCAAACGCGGCGTGCGAGCACAGAGCGGCAAACGCTGCCGCCATTACAAGATGCGTCTTCATGAAAGGCTCCTTTGTCTGGGTTGACGTCGTGCCAATTGGCAGATCGTGACGTGCAGTACTGATCGGGCTGGCACGATATTCAAACTCTTCCCTGACACCGGGATTCGCAACTATCGGGAATAAATCGGGGCGCGGGTCGGTATGGCATGAGAATCGGTGCAAAGGGAGCTTGTCGTGATCGCGATCAGACTGGGCAAGGGCTCCGCGGCTCCCCCGATGCCCAAGACGAGGGTTCCGACGACCTTCCCCTCAGCGGGGGCGTGCATGACGAGCGAACGGGGCGAAGATTCTTCCGATGGAGACAAGCGACAGCGTTTCGAGACGCTGGCGCTGCAGCACCTGGATGCGGCCTATAACCTGGCGCGTTGGCTGGTTCGCAACGACGACGACGCGAACGACATCGTTCAGGACGCGTTCTTGCGGGCTTTCCGCGCGTTCGAAGGATTCAGGGGCGACAACGCCCGCCCGTGGTTGCTGGCGATCGTGCGCAACACGGCGTTCACCTGGCTGGGAAAGAACCGCCCCCCGAACGTCCAGGTGCCGTACGAAGAGGACATCCACGGCGATGCCCGCGCGGAGAATGGCCCCGAGCCCGAGACCCCGGAGCGTCACGCAATGCGCACGCAGGATCGGCGTGCGATCAACGACGCGCTGGCGCGGCTGCCGATCGAGCTGCGCGAGGCGGTCGTGCTGCGTGAGCTCGAAGATTTGTCATACCGCGAAATCGCTGCGGTTCAGGCAATTCCGATCGGCACGGTGATGTCGCGCCTTTCGCGCGGCCGACAACTGCTGGGGCGATACCTCCGGCAAGAAAATGTGGGAGGCGCCGATGCGCTGCAATGATGCTTTGGAACTGCAATCGGCGCTGCTCGACGGCGAGCTGGGCGCGCGCGAGAGCCGGGACGTGGAAGCGCACCTGGCTGCGTGCACGCATTGCCAGGCCACGCTGAAAGACCTGCAGGATTTGTCGGGGTCGCTGCGCGCCCAAGCCGAGTACTTTCGTGCGCCGCCGGACCTGCGGTCACGAATCGGGGCGCAGATTCGAGCCGAGCCGCGTGCTGCCACCCGCACAGGCAAGCCCACGCGAAGCGCGCCGAGCTTCTCGCTGCCGTCCTGGTGGCCCAGTTGGGGAATGGGCGCCGCCGTCCCGGTGGCCGCCGCGATTCTGGCCTTCACGGTCGGAGTGCAGTTTGCGGGGCCGTCGGCCGATGATCGCCTGCTGGATGAAACAGTCGGCGACCACGCGCGGGCCCTCGTGACGGATCACGCCTTTGACGTGGCCTCGTCCGACCAGCATACGGTCAAGCCGTGGTTCGCCGGCAAGCTGGATTTCTCGCCGCCCGTGCACGATCTGGGCGCCGACGGATTTCCGCTGATCGGCGGGCGACTCGATTACCTGGATCACACGCGTGTTGCGGTTCTGGCTTACCGCAAGCGCCAGCACGAAATCGACGTGTTCATCTGGCCCGTTGCGCGCGGCGTCTCCGGAGTATCCAGCCTGACGCGGGCCAGCCGGGGATACAACGTGGTGCGCTGGAGCGCGGGCGGGATGAACTTTTGCGCCGTATCCGATGTCGAGCCGGACGAACTGCAGCACCTGATGGCGTTGATTCGATCCGCTTCCGCCGCCTGATGTCGAGAATAAATCCTCGCTCTTGTCGGTATTGCCCGATATAGGCATTCCCACCACCACTGCGAGGAACCACCCATGAGCACGAACGACCCTACCGGGCCCGGCCATAGACCGGCCCGCCGCCAGGCATTGAGCTGCCTTGCCACGTGGACCGGCGCCGCCGTCGTCTGGACGGTTGCCGGTGGCGTGCCGCGCGCGCTCGGCGCCACGAGCGAGGGTAGTCCCACGGCAGTGGCGGCGAAGAATGCGCTGACCTTCGTGCAGATCAGCGATACGCATATCGGCTTTCACAAGGAAGCCAATCCCGACGTTGTCGGCAGCCTGCGCCGCGCGATCGCCGACATCAACGCACTGCCGCAAGCGCCGGCCTTCGTGGTGCACACGGGCGATGTGAGCCATTTGTCGAAACCCGAGGAATTCGGCAAGGCGCGCGAGGTACTGCAGGAAATCCGTGTCGCTCGCGTGCACACGATTCCGGGCGAACACGACACGATCGATGAAGGCGTGACCGGTTATCTGAAGTTCTTCGATCATGACGGCAAAGGCAAGTCCTGGTACAGCTTCGACCAGGGTGGCGTGCATTTCATCGGTTTGAACAACGTGCTCAACTTCAAGATGGGTACGATGGCGGCGCTCGGCGATGAGCAGATCGCCTGGCTGAAAGGCGATCTGGCGCGCGTCTCCCGCTCGACACCGATCGTGGTGCTGGCGCATATTCCGCTGTGGACGATTTGGGAGCCCTGGGGCTGGGGCACGGCCGATTCCGCGCAGGCGATGGCGCTGTTGCGTCCGTTCGGATCGGTCACGGTACTGAACGGACACATCCATCAAGTGCTGCAGAAGGTCGAGGGCCATATCGCGCTGCACACCGCGATGTCGCTCGCCTACCCACTGCCAACACCCGGACAAGAGGGCATCGGCGAGCCCGGCCCGGTCAAAGTGCCGGCCGGCGAACTCGGCAAGCTGCTCGGAACGCGCCAGCTGAGCGTTGTGCGCGGAGGGCATGAACTCGCGCTGCTCGACACGCCGCTCGATCGCTGATTTTCATTCGAATTGCTTGCAAAACCGCTTCGGCCGTTGGGAGGTGCCGTCGCATCGAGCGCAGGCGGCACGGTTTTGCAAATTTTGGATACCGACAAGGAAAATCCCATGAGCTACGCTTTTGCTCGCAACGCCACTCGCCCGCTTCGCGCCTGGGCCGCTCTAATGCTGGTCTTCGGTGCGGCCTTGGCGATGGCTGCCATTGGCGCGGCGGCGGCCACCCCCGCACCGACCGTCGATCTGGATATCTCGAAGTTCGCGTTCGTGCCGAAGGAAGTCACGATTGCACCCGGCACCACGATCGTCTGGATCAATCGAGACGAAACGCCGCATACCGTGACCAGCAACAACAAGAGCTTTGCCTCGAAGGGCTTGGATACCGGCGACAAGTTCGAGCACACCTTTGCCAGCGAAGGTGACTTTAACTACACGTGCACCATTCATCCGTTCATGACCGCCGTCGTGCATGTACGCAAGCAATAAGCCGAGCTCGATGGCGCTCGGGCGGTAAAGACGGCGTCTTCGTACAACCCTCCCGTACTCCGGTCGTTTTCGACCCCACGCCGGACTCATTGCTCCAGCCGAGCGGCACGCGTTGACAACGCGATGCCCGCCGGGTCTGATCGCGCGCGCGACAGACTCAGCCTGCGTCGGCTCTGATGCCACGGCGACAAGTGTGCCGGCCGATCCGCGATCGTTGCAGACCTTCGGTGACGAAAAGTTTGAATATCGTGGCAAACCGACCGGTACTGCACGTCACGATCTGCCAAATGGCACGACGTCAACCAGACAAGGGAGCTTTCGATGAAAATGCATCTCGTATTGGTGGCAGCGTTTGCCGCTCTGTGCTCGCACGCCGCATTTGCGAGCAGCGAGGGCGGCGACACGTGGTCGGAACTGCAACCGGAACCCGTTGCACGTTCGAAGCGGCCGTTCACAGTGCCGGCACCCGCGCCCGTGAGCAGCTTGCAGCGCGACTACCTGTACGGCGCGCCTCCGCGCTCCGAGGGCGGCGACACGTGGTCGGAACTGCAACCGCAGCCCTATGCAGGTTCGAGCCAGTCGCCCGTACTGGCAACGACCGCGCCTTTGAGCACGCTGCAGCGTGAATACGCGAGCGTCTACGGCACGCCGGCGCAGGTCGATTTCGCGGACAGGATCGTGCGGCTGGGACCCGACTCCCGCTCGATCAACGTCGCCTATGGCGAAACGGTGAAGTTCATCGTCAACGGTACGAACGGGTTGGAGCGATCGTTCGCCTGGCGCTTCGACGTGTCACCCGTCTTGACTCATCTCGATCTGAGTGACGTCGCTCCGGCGGACCTTCCTGCCCAGAACGTTCGCATCTTCGTCGCCCCGGATTCGCGGTATCGCGGAGGGTGATGTATCCAATGACGGAATAAGCGGGGCGTGGTGGCGGTATGGCATCAGAACCGGTGCAACCGGGGTTGAGGGAGAACGCACTTGAAACAGTTTCTCGCATACGCCGGCGCCCTGACTGTTCTGGCCGGTTGGGCCAATGCCGCATACGCCGCGGACGGCGCGGACGAAAGCCTGACCTGGTTCGGCGTCACGTTGTATGGAACCGTCGACGTCGGCTACACGTATCAGAACCGCGGCACCCCGCTGAACGACTACTTCCCGACCGGCCTGCAGTACCTTGTTCAGCCATCGAACAACAGGTCGATTTCGTCCCTGTCCGAGAACGGGTTGAGCCAGTCGAAGATCGGCCTCAGGGGCACCCGCGAGTTTTTGGAAGGGTGGGCGGGCATCTTCAAGCTGGAGACCGGCTTCAACCCGCTGTCGGCCAATCTGTCCGATGCGCTCAAGGCGATAACGCAGAACAACGGAGTTCCGTTGGCCAACCGGACGACGCAAGGTGACTCGAGTCGGGCCGGTCAGCCGTTCCAGGGAGCGGCGTATGGGGGAGTCAGTTCGCCGGTGTACGGCACGCTGACCGTCGGCCGGCAAAACGGGCTGCTGCTGGACAACGTGCTGAAGTACGACCCGATGGGCGGCTCGTATGCGTTCTCGGTGATCGGGTACTCGGGAGCGGCCGCGGGCTCGGGCGATACGCAGGATGCGCGGCTGGACAACTCGGTCAAGTACATCAACCAGGTCGGACTGTTCCGCATCGGCGCCCAGTTCCAGTCCGGCGGCGGCACCGGTTCCGGCGGCAACGCGACCGAGTTCGATCTGGGCGGCGATTTCCTCCCCGGCCTGTCGGTCGATGCAGCTTACGTCAACAAGAAGGGCGCCATCCTGGCTGCACCGCTGGGCGTCGCGCTCGCAAGGTGTCCCACGGCACCCGCTTTCGGCGGCGCCAGTTCGGCGGTCAACTGCCTTCCGGCCGGTATCTCGTCGGACACCGCGGTTGCGGCGACAGTGTCGGACGACTGGACCTGGTCATTGGATGCGTCATATGTCTACGGCCGCGTCAAAGCCTCGATGGGCTACGAGGACATCCATTTCCGCAATCCGCAGACGCCGCTCGCGGCCGGCTCGCCCGACATCGGCGGCTACACGCTCGGGTTCGTTAACAACAACGCGTACCCGAACGGTGCGAAGACGCTGCAGATCAGCTGGCTGGGCGCGAAGTGCTCGTTTACGAAGAGTTTCGATCTGATCGGCGCCTGGTACCACTACAACCAGAACAATTACAACGTCACGGCGAAGTGCCCTGGCGGAACCAGGGACTCCGGGGCTTGCAGCGGTAGGCTCGATGCCTACTCGCTGGTAGCCGACTACAAGTTCGACCGCCGCTTCGACGCTTACGCCGGCTTCATGTGGTCCCACGTCGCCGACGGTCTCGCCGCCGGCTACCTGAACAGCTGGACGATCGATCCAACGATCGGCGGGCGGTTCAACTTCTAAGCACTTTGTACCTTCAGACCCCATCCAACCTTCTGGGAGCAACGAATGCTCAGCCTCCGGTCACCCGTGCTGCGATTGATGATTCTGTTCGTTACGCCGTTCGTGGGTAACGCCTTCCTGGCAGCGGACTCACACGCTGCGGGAAGCTCCAACTTGCAACTCAACACGCAAGCCGCAGCAGATCAGGGCGTCAATCCCGTTACTCAATGGAACAAGACCCTGCTCATCATTGTCCGCACCCCCAACGCTCAGCCTGCGACCGTTCACACGACCCACAGCTTTGCCATTATGCATGGCGCCATCTATGACGCGGTCAATGCGATAGACGGGAAGCACACGGTATATCGGGTCCGTGTAGCGGATGCGTCACAAAGCGCTTCGAAGGATGCGGCGGCATCGACCGCAGCGCATGATGTCCTGGCCGCCTTGTATCCGGCTTTCAGGAACATGCTGGATACGGGACTCGCGCAGTCCTTGGCGGCGATTCCGGATGGACCCGACAAGTCGGAGGGCGCGCGGATCGGAGCAACGGTTGCGGGCCGGATGTTGCAGTTGAGGGACAACGACGGGGCTAATGCGCGGCCAATTCCGTATGTCTTTGGACAGGCTCCGGGTGACTACCAGTCCACGCCGCCGAATTTTCCGCCTCAACCGCAGTTCACGCACTGGCCGCATGTGAAGCCTTTTGCTCTGCCGCGGGCAGACCAGTTCCGGCCGGGGCCTCCTCCCGCGTTGCGCAGCGAAAAGTACGCCGACGATCTCGATGAGGTCGAATCAATGGGGATCGCCGGCAGCACGACAGCGACCGCCGACGAGGCCCTCACAGGTCGATTCTGGAACGGGGCGATACAGAATTATTGGAACGAGATTGCACAGACGGCTTCAGCCGGACGCCAGCTGTCGACGGCGCAGAGCGCCAGACTGTTTGCGCTCCTTAATCTGAGCTTCGCGGACAGCGTGATCGCTTTCTACGATGCAAAGTACGCCTACAATTTCTGGCGGCCGGTTACGGCAATAAGGGCAGCGGACACCGAGGACAATCCTGACGCGCTGGCCGACGCGAATTGGCTGCCGCAGGCCGGCAAAACGGCACCCGATCCATCGTATCCCGGCGCCCATGCCGTCATCAGCGCGGCAGCGGCAGAGGTACTCGATTCATTCTTCGAGGCGGATCACTTCGAATTCAACGTGACTTCTGAAGTCCTGCCCGGCGTGCAGCGTTCGTTCACGAGCTTCGCGGCCGCGTCCGAGGAGGCGTCGTTGAGCCGGATTTTCGCCGGACAGCATTTCCGCTTTGACCTGACCGCGGGTCACCGGCTGGGTCGTGATGTCGCCGATTTTGTCGTCGACAATTTCCTGATCGTCCAGGGAAGAGACGCGAACTGATGGTTGCTGCAAAGCAAATGTCCTATGATTCCAGCTGACAGCAACCCCAGATAAATCTGTAATGTCGAAACTGCGCATCCAAAGCTTCGCGATTTCCATCGACGGCTACGGTGCCGGGCCGAACCAGAATCTGCAGAATCCGCTCGGCGTCAGGGGTCCTGAGTTGATGGAGTGGTTTTTCCAGACACGCATATGGCGCAGGATGCACGGCTTTGACGATGGAGAGACGGGGGTCGATAACGGAATCGCGGAGCAAGGTTTAGCCGGATTCGGTGCCTGGATTCTCGGGCGCAACATGTTCGGTCCGGTCCGGGGCCCATGGCCGGACGACAGCTGGAAAGGCTGGTGGGGCGACGAGCCGCCATATCACACGCCGGTCTTCGTGCTGACGCATCACCCGCGGGCGCCCCTCCCGATGGCGGGAGGCACGGAGTTTCGGTTTGTCACCGAAGGCATTCACGCTGCCTTGGAGCAGGCGACCGCAGCGGCGGGCGGCCGCGACGTTCGCCTCGGCGGTGGCGTGTCCACCATTCGGCAATATCTGCGCGCGGCCCTGATCGACGAGCTGCATCTCGCGATCCGACCCGTCCTACTCGGTTCGGGGGAGCATCTCTTGCAGGGCATCGACATGCGCGCTTTGGGCTATGAATGCGCCAAGTCCGTCGCGGGCGAACGTGCGACCCACGTCTTTCTGCGCAGGCGGGCGTGACATCGCCTCACCGCTGAACGCCAAGAAGGTCAGAGGCACGTCACCCGGATTTCCCCACTGATGCACAAGACCGAACGGTTCGTAGATCAGAGAGCCGGGTGTCTTGGCCTCTGACTTTCGTATCTTTCGCACAGTTCAGGGCGGTGGCCTCGATCTGGTTCAATGGTAGCGCCGATCGCGCCTTCAGCCCGCCACAGACCGGGATGCACGCTTCGCTAATCAAGATCTACCTGCCATGGGTTGTGGCCTGCGCGCTGTTCATGGAACAGCTCGATTCGACAATCGTCAACACCGCGGTGCCCGCGATGGCGGCCAGCCTGCATGTGGCGCCGCTGAGCCTGAAGGCGGTCGTGACCAGTTACATCCTGAGCCTGGCGGTGTGCATTCCGATGAGCGGGTGGATGGCCGACCGCTTCGGCAGCCGGCGCGTGTTCGCGATCGCGGTCGCGGTCTTCACGCTGAGTTCGGTGCTATGCGGGCTGGCGGTCAACGCCCCAATGCTGGTGGCCGCGCGCGTGGTGCAGGGCGCTGGCGCGGCGATGATGATGCCGGTCGGCCGGCTGGCGATCGTGCGCACGTTCCCGAAGTCGGAGCTACTGCGCGCCATGAACTTCGTCATCATTCCGGCGCTGATCGGCCCGCTGCTCGGCCCGACGGTCGGCGGTCTGATTGTCCATTGGCTGTCGTGGCGCGACATCTTCTTCGTCAATGTGCCGGTCGGCCTGGCCGCGCTGCTCGTCATCCGACGCTACATGCCCGACTATCGCGGCGAGGCCGCGCGACCGCTCGACCTGGTCGGTTTGGTGCTGTTCGGTTGCGGCATCGCGCTGCTGTCGTGGCTGCTGGAGATCTTCGGCGAGCACGACATCGATACGACCTCGGCCGGGGTCTTGCTGCTGCTGTCGATGAGCCTGCTGGCCGCTTACGGCTGGCACGCACGCCAGGTCTCGTTTCCGCTGCTGCGCCTGACGCTGTTCCGGCTGCGCACGTTCCGCGTTGCGGTCGTGGGCGGATTCATCACCCGCCTCGGGATCGGTGGGCTGCCGCTCCTGCTGCCGCTGCTCTACCAGCTGGGCCTCGGGCTGCCGGCCTGGCAGTCGGGCCTGCTGATGATGCCGGCTGCCGCGGCGGCGATGGCGATGAAGTTCAGCGCGACCCGGGTGCTCCAGCGTTACGGCTATCGCAGGGTGCTGCTGGTCAATACGCTGATGATCGGAGTCACGATCAGCCTGTTTGGACAAGTCACGCCAGCCACGCCGGTCCCCCTGATCATCGCCCTGGGACTGGCGCAGGGCTTCTTCAACTCGCTGCAGTTCTCGTCGATGAACTCGATGGCCTACGCCGACGTCGAGAGCGCCGACAGCAGCATGGCCGCCACCATCGCGAGCTCGCTGCAACAGCTGTCGCTGAGCTTCGGGCTGGCATGCGGCTCGCTGATCACCGCCTGGTACCTCGGCAACCGGCCGCAGACCGATCAGGCTGCCGTGACCGATGCGCTGCATCATGCGTTCGTGACGCTGGGCGTTGTGACGGTGCTGTCGTCTTTGCTGTTTCGCACGCTGCGCGCGCACGATGGGGACAGCGTCAGCCGCGGTGAATTGCGGGAGGCGAACTGAGTTGAGATGCCGTAGAGACCGCGTGGCGGGCGACAGCAGGAATCGGGACGGTCCGTTCGAATTGCGATTACAGTTCCACTGACCTTGTGCCAGGCGATCGCTTGAACCGCCCCCGGGGTTCGACTTCCTCAGAGAGGACTTCCATGCCAAGCCTGCGGCCCGAGATCGACTCCGAAGGCCTGCTCGAATACTCGGTCGTCTTCACCGACCGCGCGCTGAATCACATGTCCCGGAAATTCCAGAGCGTGATGTGCGACATCTCCGGCATTCTCAAGGAGACCTATCGCGCGCACTGCGCCATTGTCGTGCCTGGCAGCGGCACGTTCGGCATGGAGGCCGTGGCGCGCCAGTTCGCAACGGGCCGCAGGACGCTGGTCATCCGTAACGGCTGGTTCAGCTATCGCTGGACGCAGATCTTCGAGATGGGTCGTATCCCGTCCGAGCAAATCGTGCTCGAGGCCCGGCCCGTGCGCAGCGGCCGTCAGGCGCCGTTTGCGCCGCCCCCTGTCGACGAGGTGGTTGCCGCAATCCATCGGCAGCGGCCCGATCTGGTCTTTGCGCCGCACGTGGAGACGGCTGCCGGGATCATTCTGCCCGATGACTACCTGCGTGCCGTGGCGCAAGCCGTGCACGATGTAGGTGGACTGTTCGTTCTGGACGGCGTCGCGTCCGGCGCGATCTGGATCGACATGCACTTGACCGGCGTCGATGTTCTGGTGAGCGCGCCGCAAAAGGGCTGGAGCGGCTCACCCTGCTGCGCTTTTGTCATGCTCAGCGAGCGGGCTTGCGGCGCGATGGATGGCACGACCAGCACCAGCTTCGCCGCCGACCTGAAGAAGTGGCTGCAGGTCATGCAGGCCTATGAGGGCGGCGGCCAGACGTACCACCTGACGCTACCAACCGATGCGCTTGCACGCACGCGCGACGCGATGTTCGAGACCCGCGCATGCGGCTTCGAGACGCTGCGCTCAAGGCAGATCGATTTGGGTCGAAAGGTGTGTTCGCTGCTCGCGGACAAGGGGCTGCCCAGTGTCGCAGCGGAGGCTTATCAGGCGCCGGGCGTGATCGTCAGCTACACCGACGACGACGGGCTGCACACTGGCAAGGCCTTCGCTGGGCAGGGTCTGCAGATTGCTGCAGGCGTGCCTCTGCGGTGCGGTGAAGCGGCGGACTTCAAGACCTTCCGCATCGGCCTGTTCGGACTCGATAAGCTGAATAACGTGGATCGAACTGTGGGAAGCCTCGACGCAGCGCTGGGGCGCATCCTAGGAGTGGACCCTCAAGGCACGAGTGCTTGACCTTGCTTTCCGTGCCAGCGTAAATTGCACTTCGGCCTGCGACCGCGACTAACAAGAAGACAAGCGGAGGGCAAGCCGGATCGAACGCGGTGGGCCCCGACCCTTGATCCCTGTCGACGAACGCGTTGGGGAAACGGTCGCTCATCGGCGGCGGTGCCAGCTTCGGTAGGGCGGGCCTGGGGATGGAACACAATGGCGCAGGTCTTGCTTCGCGGTGTCACGAAGCGGTTCGGATCGACGCGGGTCATCCGGGGCGTCGACGTTCGGATCGAGGACGGCGAGTTCACCGTGCTCGTCGGTCCGAGCGGATGCGGCAAGACGACCCTGTTGCGGATGATTGCAGGCGTGGAGGAGATCACGGAGGGCGAGATCTTGATCGCCGGTCGCGTGGTGAACCGGGTTGCGCCCAAGGAGCGCGACATCGCCATGGTGTTTCAGAACTATGCGCTGTATCCGCATATGACGGTGCGCGAGAACATGGGCTTCAGCTTGAGGCTTGCCGGCGTCGAACGCGCCGCGGTGGAGCAGCGGGTCGGCCAGGCGGCCGAGATCCTCGGGCTGGGCGAACTGCTCGATCGCTACCCTCGACAACTGTCGGGCGGACAAAGGCAGCGCGTCGCGATGGGCCGCGCGATCGTGCGCAAGCCGCAGGTGTTCCTGTTCGACGAGCCGCTGTCGAACCTCGACGCCAAGCTGCGCGTGCAGATGCGCACCGAGATCCGGCAGCTGCACCAGCGCCTCGGGACAACATCGATTTACGTGACGCACGACCAGATCGAGGCGATGGCGATGGCCGACAACATCGTCGTGATGCGCGACGGAGCGGTCGAGCAGACCGGCGATCCCCTGTCGCTGTATGACTTCCCGGCCAACACGTTCGTGGCCCGGTTCATCGGCTCGCCGGCGATGAACTTGATTCCGGGGACCGTCCGGGGACAGGGCGAGTCTGCCCGCGTCGCCTTCGAAGACAGCTCGGAGCTGCCTTTGCCACGGGACACGAGCGCCATCGATGGCCAGCCGGTGCTGTACGGATTCCGTCCCGAGCACTGCCGTGCCGACGGCGAGCGCGGCCTGGCGCTCGAAGTGCTGGTGGTCGAACCGACCGGCGCCGACACCCAGCTTTATTGCCGCTTCAACGGCCACAACGTCACGTTGACGGTGCGCGAGCGCGCGGGTTTTCGCCCCGGCGACCGGCTGATGATGGCGCCGGATCCGGGACGCTCGCATTTGTTCGAGGCGTCCAACGGCAGGCGCCTGGATGCGCATTGAATCGAGCGGACATTCGCTGAGAGATGGCCCCTGACCGGGAGGGTCCGATGAGTGCGAACAAGCGTCGAGACGTGCTGAAGGCAAGCGCCACCCTTGCGACCGGTGCGGTGGTCGGGCCGTTCATCTGGGTCAAGCAGGCCGCTGCACAGTGGCGCAACGAGCCCGAAAAGGCGGCGAAGCTACGGGTGCTGCGCTGGAAGCGGTTCGTGCAGGGCGACGAGGACCAGTACATGGCGAACGTGAAGAAATTCACCGACACGTTCGGCATCGAGGTCCGGGTCGATCACGAAGGCTGGGAAGACGTGCGACCGAAGGCGGCGGTAGCGGCCAACACGGGAGCAGGACCCGACATCATCCTGTCGACCAACGACGATGCCGATCTTTATCCGGACAAGCTGGTCGACGTGACCGATCTGTGCGATTACCTGGGCCAGAAGTACGGAGGCTGGTATCCGGTCTGCGAGCAGTACTTGAAGCACAGGGGGCACTGGATCGGCGTTCCGCTGGGCTGCGCCGGCAATGCGATCGTCTACCGCGAAAGCCACGTCAAAGCCGCCGGCTTCAGCGCGTTTCCCAAGGACCTGGCCGGCTTCATGAAGCTGATGAAGGCGTTGAAGGAGCGGGGCACGCCGCCCGGTTTCGCACTCGGTCATGCCAGCGGCGACCAGGCCTGGACGCACTGGCTGGTCTGGGCGCACGGGGGCAAGCTGGTCAACGATAAGAACCAGGTCGCGATCGACAGCCCCGAGACGTTGAGAGCGCTGGAGTTCGCGCGCGAGTTATATCCGACCTTCGTGCCGGGAACCCTGTCCTGGCTCGATCCGAGCAACAACAAGGCCTTCCTGGACGGCCAGATCAGCGCGACCGCCAACGGCATCTCGATCTACTACGCGGCCAAGAACTCGACCGATCCCCGGCTCAAGGAGATGGCGGCCGACATCCAGCACGCCAACTTCCCCGTGGGACCGGTGGGCCGGCCGACGGAATTCAACATCTTCTTCAACCAGATGATCTACAAGCACACCAAGTACCCGAACGCCGCGAAGGAATTCCTGCGCTTCATGATGGAGGAGGAACAATTCTCGCCCTGGATGCAAGCGTCGATCGGTTACGTCTGCCACCCGCTGAAAGCCTACGAGGCCAATCCCATCTGGACCGTCGACCCGAAGCACACGCCGTATCGCGACGCAACCAAGGTGATGCTTCCGGTCGGTTACGCCGGGGAGATGGGATCCGCATCGGCGGCGTGCATTGCCGACTTCATCATCCTGGATATGGTGGCCGAGGCGGCGAGCGGATCGAAGACGCCCAAGGAGGCGGCGGAACGCGCGCGCAAGCGCGCCGAGCGCTACTACAAGGTCTGATGATCTGCGCCACGCCCTTGCGACGTTTACGGGTTGCCCCGTGAGCGCCGGCGTCGGCGCGCTACGCCGCGCGCTTGACAATCGACATCTGCTGGGCGCGCTGTTCCTGATCCCGGCCGCCGCGTTCCTGCTGCTGTTCCTGACCTATCCGCTCGGGCTGGGTGTCTACCTCGGCTTCACGGACGCGAAGATCGGCCGCGCGGGAGCGTGGATCGGACTGGAGAATTTCATCTCGATTTGGGACGACGAGATTGTCCGCCTGGCGCTCTTCAACACGTTCTTCTACACGCTGGTGGCGAGTGTGATCAAGTTCGCGCTCGGCCTGTGGCTGGCGCTGCTGCTGAATCAGCGCCTGCCGCTGAAATCGGTCGTGCGCGCGGTCGTGCTGCTGCCGTTCATCGTACCCACCGCGCTGTCGGCAATTGCCTTCTGGTGGATCTACGATTCCCAGTTCTCGATCATCAGCTGGGCGCTGATGAAGCTTGGAGTCATCGACCAGTACATCGAGTTTCTCGGTGAGCCATGGCATGCGCGTCTGGCGACGATCGCGGCCAACATCTGGCGCGGCGTGCCGTTCGTTGCGATTTGCCTGCTGGCCGGCCTGCAGACCATCTCGCCGTCGTACTACGAAGCGGCGAGCTTGGACGGTGCCTCCGGCTGGCAGCAGTTGCGCCACGTGACCCTGCCCCTGCTGGCTCCGATCACCGCGGTCGTGATGACCTTTTCCGTGCTGTTCACGTTCACCGACTTCCAGCTGATCTACGTGCTCACGCGCGGCGGGCCGCTCAACGCGACGCACCTGATGGCCACGCTGTCGTTCCAGCGCGCCATTCCCGGCGGGTACCTGGGCGAAGGTGCCGCGATCGCGACCGCGATGGTTCCGTTTCTGCTCGGGGCGATCATGTTTTCCTATTTCGGTCTGCAGCGTCGCGCCTGGCAACAGGGTGGGGCGGACCGGTGAGTGAAGGAACCAGCGCCCGCAGCGAGCTGCGCGTGGCGGCCGGTGCGCAGGCGATGGATTATCTGGTGACGATGCCCAGGCGCGTGGTCACGGTCTACTTGCCGTTGGGCGTCTTCCTGTTCGTGCTGCTGTTCCCGTTCTACTGGATGGTGATGACCGCCCTGAAGCCAAACGAGGAGCTGCTGTCGCACGAAGGCAATCCGTTCTGGGTTCACAGTCCGACCCTGGTCCATGTAAAAAAGCTGCTGTTCGACACCGCTTACCCGGATTGGCTCTGGAACACGCTTCTGGTGTCCGTCGTCGCGACCTTCCTGTCGCTCGTTGCGAGCGTGCTCGCCGCCTACGCGATCGAGCGCCTGCGTTTTCGCGGCGCGCGATACGTCGGCATGAGCATCTTTCTGGCCTACCTGGTGCCCCCGTCGATCCTGTTCATTCCGCTCGCCGCCGTGGTTTACAGGCTGCAGCTCTTCGACACGCGTCTGGCGCTGATACTCACGTACCCGACCTTCCTGATCCCGTTTTGCACCTGGCTGCTGATGGGCTACCTCAGGTCGATCCCGTTCGAGTTAGAGGAGTGCGCGCTGATCGACGGCGCGAGCCGCCTGCAGATCCTCGGCAAGATCATCCTGCCGCTGGCGGTTCCCGGGCTGATTTCGGCCGGAATCTTCGCCTTCACGCTGTCGTGGAACGAGTTCATCTACGCGCTGACCTTCATTTCGTCTTCCGAGGTGAAGACGGTCCCTATCGGTGTGATCACCGAACTGGTCGAGGGCGACGTCTATCACTGGGGTCCGTTGATGGCGGGCGCGCTGTTCGGCTCGCTTCCGGTCGTACTCTTGTACTCGCTCTTCGTCGAGTACTACGTGTCCGGCATGACCGGGGCGGTCAAGGAGTAGTCCGCAGATGCCGGACCGCAAGGTGCACGTCGTTCTGCGCAAGGAGGATGTTTATCCGGAGCGGCTGGCCGACAAGATCGTGATGGTGATCGACACGCTTTTTGCGACTACCACCATCGTGACGGCTCTCGCGCATGGCGCCCGCCAGGTCCTGCCTGCGCTGAACCACAACGAGGCGCGCAACATCGCGCAGGCCGCTGGAGCCGGTGCGGAGCTGGTCCTGGCCGGAGAACTCAACGGCGAGACACTGCCCGGATTCGCGCACGCCACTCCACAGGCGCTGTCCGCATCGGGTCTGCAGGGCAAGATCGTCGTTTATTCGACCACCAATGGCACGATCGCCCTGCGTCGCGCCCAGACCGGGCACGCGGTCTACGCGGCCTGCTTGCGCAACGCTCGCGCCACCGTGGCGGACGCTTCGGCGCGGCAGCCGGATCGAAGCGTGATCCTGCTGTGCGCCGGTTCCGCCGGCGCCTTCAACCTGGAGGATTTCTTCACCGCCGGCATCCTCGTGGGCCACTTCCTGACGCTGAGCGACGCGGCTTCGCTGTCCGACAGCGCCCAGGCCGCTCTACGCTGCAGCCATGCGGAGCCGATTCCCACCCTGCTGCAATCCCGGACGGGGCGTCGATTGGCGGGACGGTGGCGCCACGAAATCGAATACGCCGGCCAGATCGACAGCGAAAATACCGTGGCGCGCCTGATCGGCCCGGCGCTCGTTCGGGGTTAGCCGTTCTGCTTCAGTTGGGCTCGCAACACGCCTTTCTGGACTTTTCCGGTGGCGGTCTTGGGCAACGGTCCGAACAGGACCCGCTTCGGTGCCTTGAACGAAGCCAGCTGGGCGCGGACATGCTCGAGGAGCTCGCCGCCAGTGGCAGAAGCGTCCGGCTTGAGCGTGACAAAGGCGACCGGGACCTCGCCCCATTTCTCGTCCGGTGCGGCAACGACAGCGCACTCGGCCACGGCCGGATGCGACGCCAGCGCCTGCTCGACTTCCACCGACGAAATGTTTTCGCCACCGGAGATGATGATGTCCTTGGCACGATCGCGCAGCTCGACGTAACCGTCCGGATGCATGACACCCAGGTCGCCGGTCCGGAACCAGCCGTCGGGTGCGGCCTTGCGAGTCGCTTCCTCGTCGCGGTAGTAGCCCAGCATCACATTATTGCCGCGGATCGCAATCTCGCCCAGCGTCGTTGCGTCGGCCGGCACATCCTTGCCGCCTTCGTCCACCACGCGCACTTCGGTCGAGATGACGTTGCCGACACCCTGCCGCGACTTCAGACGAGCCTGCTGGGCCAGCGGAAGACTGCGCCACTCCGATCGCCAGTCGCAGATCACCGCCGGACCAAAGGTCTCGGTCAATCCGTACAGGTGGGTGATGTCCATGCCGAGCTCGGCCAGGCGCTCCAACAGCGTGGGGGTCGGCGGTGCGCCTCCCGTGCCGATGTGCACAGCCCGCGGTGGCCTGCCTTTGGCCGCTTCGGGATCCCAGATCGTCATCGTGAGTACGGTCGGTGCCGCACAGAAATGGGTGACCGCGGATTCGCGAATGTGGCGCCAGATCAGCGCCGGCTCCAGCTTCGGCAGGCACAAATGGACGGCGCCGGCCGCCGTGACACCCCAGCTGAAGCACCACCCGTTGCAGTGAAACATGGGCAAGGTCCACAGGTAGACGGAGTCGCTGGTGAGCTGAAGATGCAGCGCCATCGCCAGCGCCTGAAGATAAGCTCCGCGGTGGTGGTACATCACCCCCTTGGGACGCGCGGTGGTGCCGCTCGTGTAGTTGATCGCCAGCAGGCCTCGCTCGTCGCTCACCGGTACGCAGTGGGGCTCAGCGGCCGCGATCAACGGCTCCAGTTCGTCCCGCTTGCCTCCGGCGCGGATCAGCCGCACGGCGCCGTTCGCCTGCTCGGCCGCCTTGACCGCGGTGTCCTCGTACTGCTGGTCATAGATCAGGACCGAGCAGCCCGCGTGATCGAGAATGTAGGCGATGTCGGCGGCCGTCGCGCGGATGTTGAGTGGCACCAGCACCGCACCGGCGAATGGCACGGCGTAATGGCCGGCGAGCATCACGTGGGAATTGCCCGCCAGCAGCGCGACGCGATCGCCGGGCACTACGCCGAGCCTCTCCAATGCCCCCGCGAACTTCAGATTGCGCTCGAGGAACTGCGCGTAGGTGAAACGCGCATCGGCGTCGATCACCCCGAGCCTGTCGCCAAAAACCTGCGCCGCCCGGCGCAGGAATGCGGTCGGGGTGAGCGGCTCGAAACTGATCGCGGCGGGCACGCTTAGCTCGACCGCAGCGCCTTGGGATTGCTGATCGCGACCCAGTCCGCGGCGGTTCTGGTCAGATGCGCCATCAGCGCAGCGCTCGCGGCTGGCTCGTCGAAGCGGCCGGCGCGAATGGCCGCGCACAGCGCGCGACGCAGCTCCCTCGGCGCGCCCGCGCCGGGTTCGGTGTCGCGCCGGGGCGGGATGCCGGCGGCGGCGAGCAGCGCCGCCGTCCGTTCCGCTTCGCCTGCCATCGCGGCCGCGCCCGCCTGCAGTTCGCGGATGGCGATACCGAGTACGTTGCCGATCATCAGGCCGACGTACCGCCGCTCCTTGGGCAGCAGCGGCAGGAGCTCGTGGGCCAGCGCCTCGCGCGCGGTGGCGAGCAGGTCCGCCGCGTCCGAGATATCGCTCATCGGGCCGCCTTCTCGATGATGGCGAGCGCTTCGTATTCCAGCTCGTGCACGATGCGTCCCGTCAGCGCCAGCTCCAGCGATCGCTGCCCCCCGCACATATGGCGTCGAGCCTGCTGCAGAGCGATGACCGCCCAGCGGACGTGGGCCATCACCTGCCAGTAGTCGAGATCGCCGGCCGTCATGCGCCGGCCCGAGGCGCGCTCGTAGCCGCGCAGGAAAGGCTCCAGGCGGCCGATGCCGCCTGCTTCCAGATCGGCTCGCGCGAAGCGCCAGCAGCGCGCGGTGAACCACCCGATGTCTTCACGCGGGTCGCCCCAGCCGGCGAATTCCCAGTCGAGAACGCCGGCCAGCCGTCCCGCGTCGACCATGTAGTTGCCGGTGCGGTAATCGCGGTGGATCAGCGCGACGGGTGCATCCGTTGGTGCATGAATCTCGCACCAGCGCAGCGCCCATTCCAGGGCGGGGTAAGTGTCAGCCAGCGTATCGAGGAACGCGCGATATTCCCGAACGGTGCTCAGCGCGTAGTCCGGTTTCGGCGGCGCCAGGACCTGGTCCAGCGCTGGCTGCGGCGGCACGATCGCATGCAGGCGGGCCAGATTGGCGCCCAGTTCCTGCGCGAGCGCGTCGGCGTCCGGCAGCAGTTCGGCCTCGCGCGTGAGGCGATGGCCGGCAGCGACCCCCGCAACGCGCTTCATGATGAAGAACTCGCTGCCGGTCACGTTTGCGTCGCTGCAAAGGAAAAGCGGCTGCGGCACGACGACGCCGTGCGCATGCGCCGCACGCAATACAGCGAACTCCTGCGTCCGCGTGAGGCTTGCCGCGACCGAGGAGCGGGCGTTGGTACGCAGGAGCCACTCGTGCGAGCCGCTCCAGGGCCCTGCATCGATGGTCACGTCCAACGCCCAGTTTTCCTGGATCGCGCCGCCGGGCAGCCGTTCCAAGCGCGTGACGAGCACCTCGCGCGCGCGGGTCTCGTGCGCGAGCCAGCGAGCGACGGTGGCGGCCTCGACAGATCGATCTTCGGATGCGGCAGCAGCAACGGGGCTCATCGGTCCATCTGCCGAGGCTCGCAGCGGGCCATCAGTGCCCGGCGTCGGGGGTCGGCAATTGCGGCGGGCGCTCGCGGCTTGCGGGATGCGTGCCCTTGAGCAGCCGCTTGGCGATGCTCCAACGGTGCACCTCCGACGGACCGTCGTAGATACGGAACGCGCGCAGGTCGGCAAAAATGCGAGCCACTTCCGAATCGGTGACGCCCTGGCCGCCGAGGACCTGGACGCAACGATCGGCCACGCGCCACAAGGCCTCCGACACGATGACCTTCGCGCGGCTCGACTCATGCAAGGCCAGATCGCCCTGGTCGAGCGCCCACGCGCAGTGCCATATCACGAGGCGGGCCAGGTGCATGTCCATCTCGTTGTCCGCGAGCATGAAACCGACCCCTTCGTGCTCGCCGATGCGCTTGCCGAAGGCCTCGCGCCGGCGCGCGTATTCGAGCGCGGTATCGTGCGCGCGGCGAACGGCGCCGAGCCAGCGCATGCAATGCGTGAGGCGGGCAGGGGAGAGCCGCACCTGTGCGTAGTGAAAGCCCCTGCCGGGGGCGCCGAGGATATCGTCCGCAGGCACCCGCAGATCGTCGAAGCGCACGACGGCGTGACCGCCCGCGAAGGAGGTGTCAAGGCTGTGCATGACCCGCTCGACCACGATGCCCGGCGATGCCATGTCGGCCAGGAACATCGTCGCGTTCCCGTCCTCGATCTTCGCCATCACGATGGCCACGCTCGCGCCGACCGCGCCGGAGATGAACCACTTGCGGCCGTTGATCACGTAGTGATCGCCGTGGCGCCGCGCGGTGGTCAGCATCATCGAGGGATCGGACCCGGCGCCTGGCGGCGGCTCGGTCATGCAGAAACACGACCGGATATCGCCTTGGGCCAAGGGCCGCAGCCACCGTTCCTTGTGCTCGGGCTTCGCGACCACTTCGAGCAGATGCATGTTGCCTTCGTCGGGCGCGAAGACATTCAACGCGTGCGGCCCCAGCAGCGAGTAACCGGCCTCCTCGAACGCGATTGCGCGCCCGAGGTGCGGCAGGCCGAGGCCGCCGAATTCGGGCGCGACGTGAGGCGCAAAAACGCCCGCCTTGCGCGCCTTCGCCATCAGTTCGCGGCGGAACGCGTCGGTCGGGCCGTGCTCGGTGCGGCGCGGATCGGACTCCAGCGGGATGATTTCGCGCGCGATGAACTCGCGGATCCGCTCCTGCAGGTCCCTCAGCCCGGGAGGAATCGCGAAATCCATTAGGCCCTCGCAACGGTTGCGATCGAGATGGTTCTTTTCTGAATCGCGCTGGCCGAACCATTGTAACGGCTTCGCCGCTTCTCACCGCTAAGTGGATGCGGCCGGCTCACGGATGAGTTGACCAGTTCAAGGACAAGCCGGCGCTGCGGTCGGACGCGACGCCTGGTTGTTCTACTTGCTGACGGAGAGAGCGGCCTGGCGCGCGCCGTGGCGTACATACATGAAGATCGCGCGCATATCTTCGACACTCAGATCGTCGTACTTCGGCATGCCCATGGCCGCCAGCTTCGCCGAAGCGCCAACCGTAGTCGAAGAGCTCGTCGCCGCCGACGCCGCCCCCATAGCCGGCCAGAACGGAGATGTACCAAACTGGCCAGCCCGCACCGCCGCCGGCATAGCCGTGCTGCGGGTGTTGAAAAGCACGAACGGCCGGATTTCGCAGCGCAGCAACGCAGCAACGCGGAAACGCGGATACTTGGTGGAAGAACACGGTCCAATCGACAAGCTTCCATCGAGACGGAATCTGCTCAATGCACGCCGGCGAGCATCAAAGGTCGGAACGCAGCCTGCCGGTGGAACCCTTTCGGGAGCTGCTTTACCGATACTTCTTTTTCGACTGGCTGTTTCGAGACACCTCGCACGGCACCTTGCTGGAAAGGGAAAGCGCATTGCGGTTCAACCGTCAAATGCGCCACTACCTGCTCGTCTATCTGCGCCGATGGATCATGCTGGTCATCTGCAGCTGTGCCTTGGGCGCTTCGTTCGAGAAGGCGCTGTCTCTGAACTACATGGCGAGCGCGCTTTATTGCCTGACCAGCGTTTCGCTGGTGGCGGCAACGATCATCGTGCGCCTGTGGCTCGGCTTGAAGTACGAGTAAGCCGCGCGATTGCCGGTCGCAAGTCCCCTTGATTGGCCCGACGGTTTCATTCCGTAGTGTCGACGTGACCGGGCCTCGCTAGGCGCGACCGGCGCGAGTGCGGGCGTCCACCGCGAAACTCGTGGCGCCGGTCTGCGCGACGACCAGCAAGCCCCCTGCGATGGACAGGTTCTTCATGAAATTGATCATCTGCATCTTGTCGCCAGGGGCGAGATGAAAAATGCATGCCGCCAGGACGGAGAATATTGCCAGCGCGATCGCCACCCATCGCGTCTGAAATCCGATCACGAGCGCAACCCCGCCGCCCACCTCCAGCAAAATGACCAGCGGGAGCAGCGCGCCCGGCAACCCCTTGGCCGCCATGTAACCCTGGGTTCCTGCGTAGCCCATGATCTTGGAAAAGCCGGAAAGCAAAAACAGCTGCGCCAGCAGCAATCGGCCGGCAAAGTTCAAGAACGAGTTCATTCAAGTCTCCCCAAGTAGGTCCCCCACGAAAGCGCCGGAACGTTCCATTCGGCGCCGCTTCCGGTCGGAGTTTCCTACTCCGAACCCCCGCTTTGTTCAGTTATTTTGAGCGGCGGACGTCATTGCGTCACAGGAATCCATAGCGTGACTCCGCCCTCGCCGGTGCGCGGGTCGAAGGTCGGATTGTGCCGCTCCAGAATCGGCGCGTCCGCGACGGTGCGGCCGAGGGCCGGCAGCGCTTCGTTCCAGATCGCGAAGTAGGTCTCCGGGATGGCCGAGGCATGCTCGCGATGCTCGAACACGGCGTAGGTTTGGGGCGCGATTTCAAGCTTCGCGAGTTCCTTCGGGCTGTCGCCGAAGCGGGCGACTTCGACCGCGCACATATAGCGAAACTGGCCTTCCTCGTCCGCGGCCTGGCTCACGCCGAGCGGTATCCGGTCGAGCTTGTCGGCGAGGGTGTCGTAGTAGGACATGAAGCGCTGCCATTGCGCCGGGATCTGGATCGTCGTCTCGAACGAACACGGCTCGGACAGGCCCACCACGCGCACCACGCCCTGCTCGATCAGGCGTGGCGGCTCCAGGCGCTTGCCCGCCTTTGCGTTCAATTCCAGCGGCCTCACGAGCGCGACGCCATCGCTGCTGCGGCGATCGCGCACACTCTCCGGCGTGACGGCGAACTGCTCGCGGAATGCGCGCGTGAAGGCCTCGTGTGACCCATAACCCGCGTCGAGCGCGACGGCAAGGATGTCCGGCGCGCCGTCGGCCAGCGCACGCGCGGCGTCGCTCAGGCGCCGGGCGCGCAGGTATTTCATCACCGGCAGGCCGGTGGCCGTGCCGAAAGCGTATGCCATATGTGAACGCGATACGCCGCACGCGCTTGCGATCGTGTTCAAGGTGAGGGAGCGCTCCGAGTTGCGCTCCATCACCCAAAGGGCCTTGTCGGTGATCGACATGATCGACTCCTCGTTGTGCAGTGAAGTCAATCTAGCAACGGCCGGCGCGCGCTGCTTGATCGATCGTCCGACCCGCCGATGCGGCAAGCCCTTGAACTAGCCTTGCTCGCCCTTGAGGGGCGTTCTGTCCGCGGCAGGACGCGGATCCGTGATGATGATCGCCTGTCCCGGCTCCAATCGCTCGGCGCCGCGGACCACCAGCCGATCGCCCGCCGAGACGCCGTTTCGAATTTCGACCAGGTCCTCGATGGCGCTGCCGGACTCGACCTCGCGGCGCTCGACGGTTCCGTTCTGGGCCACGCGCATCACGTACGAGTGCGACTGCCGGATCACGATCGCGTCGCGCGGGACGACCACCGCGGTGCGGTCTGCACCGGTGGGCACGCTGACCTCGACCGCGGTCCCGACCGGCCAGCTCACTCTGGCCAGTGCGACCCGGATTTCGAACTGCCGCGAACGGTCATCGCCGACCGGCACGATCGCCCGCACCTTGCCGCGCCGTTCGTCGTTGCCGACGCGCAGCGCGGCGATCTGGCCGGGCTTGACGTTGCCGGCAAACGCGAGCGCGGCGGTTGCCCGCGCCTCCACGTCGTCGGTATTGACCAGTCGAACGACGGCGGCGCCGATCTGCAGATACTCTCCCCGCTGCGCGAAGCGTTCGGTCACGACGCCGGAAAACGGCGCCCGGACTTCGGATTGTTGCGTTTCGTACTCGGCCTGCCGGAGCTGCGCGGTCAGCCGTGCGACGTCGTGCTTGGCCATCTCCAGCTGCGCACTTGCCTCATCGAGCTGGCTCGCGGGATAGATCTTGGTCGCGGCGAGACTCTGATAACGGTCAAGTTGAGTGCGCGCCAGGTCGGCCTGCGACTGGGCGCGCGCGACCTGCGCCTGCAGGTCAGCCACGCGAAGCTTGACCACGGTGTCGTCCAGCCGCGCCAGCGTGGCGCCCGCGGCACACCGTTGTCCGACCTCTGCAATCCAGACCACGCGGCCCGGCACGATGCCGGCGATGCGTGCGTCATCGCGGCTGACGATGGAGCCGGGAATCCATGCATGCGGAGCCACGCGGGCGGTGCGCGCCGTGGCCACCTCGACCGAAACCGAGGAGCCGGCCGGACCCGCGCCGAGCGCAGATCCGGCAGCGAGCGCCGCGATGATCAGCAGCGATGCTCTCGCGATGCGCAGTTCGGTCATCAGGATGCGGCCGCCGCGCCGATCGGCTCCGCAACGGCGTGTCGCGCGCCGAACAGGCGGATCAGTGCTGGAATCAGGATCAGGCTGAACACGAGACTCACGATCACGCCGCCGATGTTGACGGCGGCCAGTCCGCGATAGATGACGCTCCCCGGCCCTGGATTGATCGCCATCGGCAATGCGCCCAACGCGCCGGTCAGCGTGCTGGCCAGAATAGCACGAAGCCGCTGATTCAAGCCCTGGCGGATCGCTTCCTCGAGCGTGACGCCGCTGCCTTGCGCGCCACGAACCGCTGCGACCAGCAGAATCGAGTGGTTCACGATCACGCCGATCATCATCACGAACCCGATCATCGACAGCAGATCGAGCGCCTGGAACGCGACCAGCCCGAGCACCCGCAGCCCCAGCATTCCGCCGACGAGCGCCAGGGGTACCGTCAGCAGCACGACGGCGCTGTCGCGCACCGAGCGGAACAGGGCGGTCATCAACAGGAACAGCACGAACAGCGCGAGCCCGAAGACGCGCCCCATCGTCACGAGCGTGCGGCTCAAGCTGTCGGCACTGCCCGCCATCCGGATCGAGCCGTCCACCGGCATTTCGGCCCGGATTTTCGGCAGGACCTCCCGGTTGATCGTTCGCAGCGCTTCCTCCAGGGACAGGGACGCGGGCGGATCGATCGTCAGGGTGACCGTGCGTCGATGGTCGATGCGCCGGATCCCGGGAGGGCCGAGCACGGTCGACAGCTTCACGAGGTCTCCCAGCCGCACTTGCTGTCCGGACGGCGTGAAAAGCGGCGTTTCCGCGAGCTGCTCCGGCGTTGTGCCGCCTGCCACGCGCAGCATGATCGGCAAGCGCGCGTGGCCGTCGAAGTATTCGCCGAGCCAGGCCCCCTCGCCAAGCGCGCGCACGACCGTGCCCAGCGTCGGACGGTCCCATCCGACTTCGGCGATGCGCCGATCGTCGGGCACGGCGCGCAGCTCGAGCGCGGCCGCCTCGGGATTGGGGAAGCTTTGCACCGCGGACCCCGGGAAGGCCTTCTCAAGCAGGGTCCGGCCACGCAAGGCAACCTGATTCAGCGTCGCCGAGTCCTCGCTTTGCAGGTGGATACCGATCGAACGGGCCGACCCACCGATGCCTTCGAACAGCTCTCCTTCGAACGCGAATGCCCGCGTGTCGGGCAGATCCGTGATGATCCGCTCGCGCACCAGCGTCTCGAGGTCCCTGATTCGTGTCTCGTCGCGAACGCGGGCACCGATGGTCCCGCCCCCGGGCCAGCTCAGGACGTACCAGTTCTTCAGCCGCGGCTCGGCCGTTCCGTCCATGTACGGCTTCATCCGCTGCAGCAATACCGGCAGCAGCTCCCGGTTCACGGTCTCCGGACTCATCCCCGGCGGGAAGGTGAAAAAGGCGTCGATCGCGGCCCGCTTCACCGGAGGAAGGTAATCGAGCGGAGGCAGCAGCCACGCGGCCCCTGCCAGCGGCACCACCAGCAAGCCGGCGATCCAGGAGAGTTGCTTGGTCCGGGAATCGGTCGCCTTCAGGATCCAGTCGGTCAAGCGCGGCCAGCCGTGGCCGTAGCCCGAGCTGCCGGAGATGCCCTTCATCACGTACACCGCGGCCGAGGGCAACAGCGTCAGCGCGAGCACGATCGAGATCGCGACCGCGATCGAGATCGTCAGAGCCAGGTCGCCGAACAGCTGCCCCTCGACGTCCTTAAGGAACAGCACCGGCACGAAGACGGCGATCGTGGTCGCGGTGGATGCGAACAGGGCCCCTGCGACCTGGCGCGCCCCTTCCCGCGCTGCCTGCGGCAATGCGAGCCCGGTCTCGCGCAGGCGAACGATATTTCCGGACACGACGATTGCGCCTTCAACGACCATGCCGACCGCGAATGCCAGTCCCGCCAGGGAAATCACGTTCAGGCTGCGGCCCAGCAGGGCCAGCGTGATGAAGGTTCCGAACAGGCAAAGCGGAATCGCCGCCGCGATCAGCCCGGTGATCCGAAGTTCGCGCATGAACCACCAGACGACGCCCAGTGCCAGCAGCGTTCCGATCACCAGGTTCTCCGTCAGCAGGCTCACGGCCCGGCGAATGAAGAGAGACGAATCGAAAGACTGTTCGATGCCAAGTCCGCGCGCCTTCAGCGGCCCTTCGCGCAGCTCGGCGACCGCTGCCTTCACCGCATCCAGCGTCGCCAGCACGTTGGCGCCGTTGGCGCGCCGGATTTGAATGCCGAACGCCGGATTGCCGTTCTGATACGCGAAGAACTGCCGAGTCGGCGGACTGACATCGATGCTTGCGACGTCCGACAGATGCACGGGCCGGCCGTCCCGCCAGGAGAGCACCAGACTGCCGAGCTGCTCAGGGTCGAAACGACCGGTGAATCGCAGCGCGTACTGACGGCGGCCGACGTCGAGCTGGCCGCCCGAGACGTTGTTGGGGCTCGCGGCGCGGCTCGCGATGTCCGGCAGCCCCACTCCCTGCGCCGCGGCCCGCGCAGGATCGACGGTGATGTGCACGTTGTCGGACGGCCCGGCGTTGACCGTGACGGAGGCGACCCCCGGGATCGACTCGAGCCTGGGGCGCACCGTGTCCTCGATGAATCGGCGATGGCGTTCGATCGGACCGGGAGAACCGGGAAGAAGCTGCACGAAAAACCAGGACAGGGTGTCGTTGGAGTTGTCGTCACCGCCGAGCGTGACGACGGGCCGGTCCGAATCGCGCGGCAGCGGCTGCAGGCGGTTCATCCGGCTCAGCACTTCGATCAGCGCGTTGCGCATGTCGGTGCCGATCGAAAAGCGCAGCGTGATCGCGGCCTCGCCGGCATTTGCGTTGCCTTCGAGCTCCTCGACGCCGGGCAGCCCCTGCAATACTTTCTCGAGCGGTTCGAGAATCTCGGACTCGATTTCTTCCGGCGATGCGGTCGACCAGGCCGCCTTGATCGTGATTTGCGGCCGGTCGATGTCCGGGAACAATTGCAGCGGCAGATGGCTGAGGCTCAGCAGCCCCAGCAGACCGACGAACACCACCAGCACGACCATCGCGACCGGATTGCGGGTCGACCAGTTCAGGGATTCCATGATGTCGTTCTGGGCTTGGCGCCGCGGGGAGACCGCGCATCCTAGACCGTCACCTGCGAGTACGGTAGGCGATCCGACGAATTGCCGCCGGCCGGGATGAAATGACCGCGGACGCGATGAACGGAAGGCGGCCCGCCGAGCGCTTTTCCAAGCCGCAATCCATGCAGGATTGCGCCCGCGTTGACAGGCTGACCGGGGATATGGATACTTGCTTGAGGCAACTATTCGGGTGGCCGATGAATCCCGAAGCCGATGCGAACCCGGACTGCGTGGCGGGTGTACGCGGATTCAGCCGTTTCTACACGCAGCGTCTGGGCCTGCTGGAGCGGGAGTTGCTGGCCAGCGGCCTCACGTTGACCGAGTCGCGTGTGCTGTGGGAGCTTGCCCAGAACGCGCCGCTGACGGCGAGCCGGTTGTGCCGGGACCTGGGACTCGACGCCGGTTACCTCAGCCGCGTCTTGCGCCGCTTGCGCGCGGCCGCCCTGGTGCGCGCCCAGGCCTCGCGCGAGGATGCGCGCGCGCACTGGCTGTCGCTGACCACGAAGGGTCGCCGCGTCTTCGCCCAGCTCGACCTGGCCTCGGCTCGCCAGGTGGCAGGCATCATCGGCCATCTGTCCGGATCGTCTCAACGGCTCCTCGTCGGCGCGATGGATACGGTTCGCCTGTTGATGACGCCGCCGGCGCAGTCCGCGCAGTTCACGCTGGATGAACCCGGCCCCGGCGACATCGGTTGGGTCGTGCAGCGGCATGGCGCCTTGTACGCAGAGGAGTTCGGCTGGGACAGCCGCTTCGAAGCGCTTGTCGCGCGCATTGCCGCCGATTTCATCGAAGGGTTTCGACCCGGCTCGGAGCGCGGCTGGATCGCGCGGCGCAACGGCGTGAACGTCGGATGCGTGTTCGTGATGCGGGCGCCGCCTGCGGAGTACGGCGAGGGCGTTGCGAAGCTGCGCTTGCTGCTGGTGGACCCGGCCGCTCGCGGGCATGGATTGGGCGATCGGCTCGTGCGCGAATGCGAGGGCTTCGCGCAGAGCGCGGGTTACCGGAACATGACGCTCTGGACCAACTCCGTGCTGCATGCCGCGCGCCGCATCTACGAGCGCAACGGCTGGCAGCTCGTGAGCGAGGAGCCTCACCACAGTTTCGGCCGCGACCTGGTTGGACAGACGTGGGCGAAGACACTGCCTTCGGCGAGCTAGCCGAGGGCTTCTGCACAGCCGCGTCGCAGCATAAAGAATCAACGACTTACACGCGCATTCCGGCGCCGGGCCACGAAGCGCACTATTAATCCGCGACGGTCCTGCGCATAATCTTGCGGGCAAACGTCGAATTCCCGGCTCGCCGACAACGATGGCCTCTTACGGCGACAGCCGCTACGCACCGCCCAGCGCCAGCGTTGCCGACATTGCCGCCCCGCAGGGCTTGGTTCTGGCGTCGCGATGGCGGCGGTTTTTTGGCGTCTTTATCGACTCGCTCGCTCTGTACCTGCTGATGGCGCTGTCGGCGCCGCTCGTGCGCCTGACCGTGTGGCATGACTTCAATATCTTCTCGCCGCTAGGCATCTTTGCGTTCAATCGGGCGGCGTTGCCCGGTGCGGTACTGTTTCTCCTGCTCAACGGGTATTTGCTGGTTGCACGCGGCCAAACGGTCGGCAAGGTGGCACTCGACATGCGGATCGTTCGGCCGGACGGCTCGAAGGTTTCCGGGGCCCGGGTCCTCGGCCTGCGATACGGTGTCGGTTACGCCGCAAACGTGGTTCCCGCGCTGGGCGGCCTTTACGGATTTGCCGACTGCCTGATGATCTTCCGCATGTCCCGCCGCTGTCTTCACGATGAGATTGCCGACACGATTGTCGTACGTACTTGACGTCCCCGCTTCGATCGGCGGCCTGAGCGATCGTGGCCCTTGATACGGTGTACCTGGCGGAGACGCCCGAGGGCATCGCGCTGTCGCTGAGCCCTGCCGGCCCGGTCGCGCGTTTCTGGGCGCTGCTGATCGATACCCTGCTCAAAATCGGCCTCTGGATCGCCTGCATTACCGCGACATCATTCCTGGGGGGGCTCGGCAGGGCGCTGCTGTATATCAGTTTTTTCGCGATCGAGTGGATCTATCCGATTGCGTTCGAACTGGCGATGGGAGGGGCGACGCCCGGCAAGCGTGCGCTCGGACTGCAGGTTGTGATGGATTCCGGTCTTCCCGTGACCCCGGCCGCTTCGATCACGCGCAATCTGCTGCGGGCCGCGGACTTCCTGCCGGTGGCCTACGCCTTCGGAGCCGTCTCGATGCTGCTGCGGCGCGACTTCAAGCGCCTGGGCGACCTGGCCGCCGGAACGATCGTGGTGCACGCAGCGCCGGTATCGCTGCACGCGGACCTGCCGCCGGGCGCGCCGGTGGCGCCGGCGAGACCGCTGTCGCTGCGCGAGCAGGCGGCCATCGTGTCGTGGGCGGGTAGGGCGGCCAGCCTGACGGCGGAGCGGCTCGAGGAGCTCGCCCGGATGGCGCGGCCCGTGACGCAGGGCCGGGCCGGCCAGGAAGCGGCCGCGCCAGCCGGGGCTGAGGGCGGCGACACTGCGGTGCTGTTGGGCGTGGCCCAGTGGCTGATCGGTCGCCGCGACGGAGCCGCTTCGTGACGCCGGTACGCTTCGAGGCTGAATACGGCGCGTTGTGGCGCGAGCTGGAATCGGCGCTCGACGAGATCGAACGCGGCCGGCCCGAACGTTCGCACTACGACCGCGGAGCGGGCGGCGCCGCGCGGCCGCACTGCCCGCCCGTCGGCCCGGCGCGCCTGGCTGCGCTGTACCGACGCTGCTGCGAGCACCTGTCGCTCGCCCAGGCGCGCGCCTATCCGATTGGCCTGACCCGGCGCCTGCAGGATCTGACGTATCGCGCGCATCGCCTGATCTATGGCCGCCGCGACTACGGCGCGGCCCGACTGAAAAGGCTCCTGCTGGTCGAAATGCCGCAGGCCGTTCGCGCGCACCGGGCCTACCTGCTCGTTGCGGCGCTGCTGTTCGTGGTTCCGACCTTGCTGGTCGGCGTGGCCACCTATCGCGACCCGCAATTCGCGCTGCACGTGCTCGATGCGCAGCAGCTGGCGGGCTTCAAAAGCGCCTTTGGCGACCGCTTCGGGGCATTGGGGCGCCTGCGCACCGCGGAGACCGACTGGTCGATGTTCGGCTTCTACCTGATGCACAACATCGGGCTCGGCTTCCAGTGCTTTGCCGCCGGCATCTTCGCGGGCGTCATCAGCGCGTTCTATCTCGCCTACAACGGTGCTTTCAGTGGCGCGGTGGCCGGCTTCCTGACCGCAGACGGCGAAGGGCCGAATTTCTACTCCTTCGTGGCAACGCACTCGGCTTTCGAATTCACCGCGATCGTGCTCGCGGGTGCAGCCGGACTGCGCCTGGGCCACGCATGGATCTGCCCGGGCCGTCGAAGCCGGCTCGATGCGCTCAAGCGCGCCGCCCTGGAAGCGGTGGTGCTCGTTTACGCGGTGTTCGCGCTGCTGGTCGTGGCGGCCGCGATCGAGGCATTCTGGTCTTCTGCACAGTGGATCCTGCCGCCGATCAAGCTGGCCGTTGCAGCGCTCGGCTGGGCCGCCGTGGTGTCCTACCTCGCGTGGCAAGGCCGCCCGCGCTCCAATTCCCCCGCCGTTCAGGATGGCGAGCCCGATGAAGGTTGACGCACTGACCCTCGAGCTGCGCCCACGCTCGATGAACGAGGCGGCGGACCTGGGCATTCGGATGGCGCAGACCCATGCGCGTTCGACCTGGACATGTTTCGCACCCGTACATGCCGTCGTGGCCGCGCTCGCCCTGTCGAGCGTCGAGGTCTGGCCGTGGCTGCCGGGCCTTTTGATTTTCTGGTCCAAGCCGTGGCTCGATCGCACGCTGCTGTTCGTATTGTCGCGTGCCGTATTCGGCCAGGCCACCGGCCTGGGCGACCTGTGGCGTGCGCGCAAGGCCGTGTGGCGGCAGGGGGTGCTCGTGGCGCTGAGCGTGCACCGGTTTTCGTTGTGGCGCTCCTACACGCAGCCGGTCTACCAGCTGGAAGGCCAGCGCGGATCGGCACTGCGCGCGCGGTGCAAAACGATACTGAGCGGACAGCGCGGAGGAGCCACCGCCATGCAGCTGGCTTTTGCCAACCTGGAGCTCGTATTCGCTGCGGGGCTGTTTGCGACGGCCGCGTGGTTCTCGCTGCCGGGCCGCCAGTCGACGGCGATCACCTGGCTCACCGGCGGTTCGACGTCCGCCGCGTTCCTGCTGAGCCTTGCCTACGCCGGCGTCGTGCTGTTCGTCGAACCGTTCTACGTTGCCGCCGGCTTTGCGATGTATCTGAATCGCCGCGTGCAGCTCGAAGCGTGGGACGTCGAGCAGGAATTTCGCCGTGCCTTCGGCTGACCCGGGACCATCGGCGGCGCGGCGCCTGAACCGGCCCCGCGCGGCTTCGACCGCTTTGGCCGCAGTTTTCTCGCTGGCGGCAGTTTTCCTGCTCGGCCTGTCCGGCGCCGGCGCGGCTCGTTCCGGCGAGCTGCCCTCACGGGGCGAGGTGAACGCGATCGTCGAAGGCTTGCGCGCGGACCCGGACCTGAAGACAACCCGTCGAGCCAGGATCCTGCATTTCAAGCAAACCGAGCAGAAGGCGCCGCCTCCGTGGTGGGACCAGTCGAGGCGCTGGACGGCCGAGGCGTTTGCGTGGCTCGCTGCAACAAGCCGCTGGCTGATCTGGCTGCTGGGCGCATTGGCGGTGGCGCTGATCCTGCTGTCGGTGCGCCGATGGTCCAAGGAGCGCGCCGACGCCGAAGCCGATCCATTGCCGCCGCTGCCGAGCCAGGTCGGTATCCTCGATGTTCGACCCGAGAGCCTGCCCGATCGGATCGGGGCGCACGCGCGTTCGTTGTGGCAGCGCGGTGAGCAGCTGGCCTGCCTGTCGTTGCTGTACCGGGGCGCGCTGTCGCGCCTGATCCACGTTCATTGCGTTCCGATCCGGGCCGCGCACACCGAATCCGAGTGTGTCCGGCTGACGCAGGGTCGGCTCCAGCAGGACCCGGCTGCTTTCTTTGCCCGGCTGGTTTCGGTCTGGCAGCTCGCGGTCTATGCAGGCCGTGCCCCTGAAGCGGACCGGGTGCTGTCGCTGTGCGACCAGTTCGATCTTCTTCTCGGGGGATCGACCGCAGCGAAGGACGCCGGTTGACTCTACAACGCTGGCGTCCTTGGCTGCCGGGGGCCTTGATCGCCGCCGTCCTGACTGCCCTGTTCCTGTGGGTGGTCTCGACGAGCGAGTGGGTGGACGAGGATGTTCGTCGCCCGCTGACCGGCAAGGCCGCGCTGGACGATCTCTACGCGCTGGAACGGGTTCTGCAGAGGGTCGGCGTCAAGACTGTGAAACGGGACGATCTGTCGCAGCTTCCGCCGCCGGGCGCGACGCTTCTGTTGAGGGGGTGGATCTGGGATCTTCTGCCCGAACGCGACCGGGCGCTGCGTGCCTGGGTCGAGCAGGGCGGCCATCTGGTGATCGAAGCAAGCATGCTCGTTTCACGCCCGAGGAGCGCGAACTGGATTCCGATCAATCTGGTTCCTCTCCAGAGCCAGGACAGCAAGGCGACTTCGTCGCGATTCGAAAAGGAGTGCGCGAGAGTCGCCGAGCCCGAAGGAGTCCCTGCGGCCTATCCAGGCGAAGGCGCCGCACCCGGCTTCAGGCTGTGCATTTCGGCCGGGGCGCCTCTTTCGACGCGCGAGACGCCGCTTTGGGCACTCGCCAGCGAAGACGGCAACGACTTGCTGCGAGTCGCGCTCGAAGCCGGTACCGTGACGGTCGTCCGGGGTTGGAGCTTCGGCTGGCCGGACACTCAGTTCAGCCTGTTCGGCAATTCGCGCATCCTGTCTGGCGACAATGCACTGATCGCCGTGGCCGCTTTGCAGGCCCGCCCCGGTGCCGAGGTCTGGCTGGTTTCCGGACGCGGCGGACAGCCGCTGCTCGCCTGGCTGTGGAGCCGGGCGCGGGTCGCCGTCGTACTGGGACTGTTCGCTCTCGCGCTTTGGTTGTGGCGCGCGTCGGCGCGGTTCGGTCCGATCGAGGCGTCGCCGCCCGTCGCACGCCGATCGATGAGCGAACAGATCGGCGGAACGGCGACCTTCCTGTGGCGCCGCAGCCCCGAGGCCTTGCATGCGGCGCAGGTGCGTGCGCTCGACGAAGCCGCGGCGCTGCGGGTGCGCGAGTACGCCCGGCTCGACCGCGTCGATCGGGCCGCCGCCATCGCCGCCGCCACCGGAATCGGCGCCCCCGCTCTGGCCAGGGCGCTCAATCCTGCGGCGGTCGAGGGTGCCCACGCGCTGCCTCGCGTTTTGACAACGCTCGAGACGGCTCGGCGCCGTCTGCTCCAGCAGGCGCGCACGCCGGCACCGTCGATCGGGAGCCGCCGCGCGATCCCGACCTTCGCTCCGGAGGGGAGTCGATGAGCATCAGTTCAGAGGACCTCGCGCGGGTGATCGGGGTGCTGGAAGCGCTGCGGCGGGAGTTGTCGAAGGCGGTCGTCGGTCAGCGCGAGGTCGTCGATCAGACCCTGGCCGCGTTCGTCGCGTCAGGCCATGTGCTGATCGAGGGGGTTCCGGGACTGGGCAAGACGCTGCTTGCGCGAGCGCTCGCCAAGGCGATGACGCTCGGATTCACGCGCGTGCAATTCACGCCCGACCTGATGCCCACCGATATCACGGGCCATGCGGTGCTGGACCGCGATCCGCGCGGCGAGAGCCCCGGCAGTGCGGGCACCTTGCGCATCGTCCGTGGCCCGGTATTCACGAACCTGCTGCTGGCCGACGAGATCAACCGGGCGCCGGCCAAGACGCAGAGCGCGCTGCTGGAGGTGATGCAGGAGTACCAGGTCACGCTGGAGGGCCGCTCCATGCCGCTGCCGCGACCGTTCGTCGTGATCGGGACCCAGAACCCGATCGAGACCGAAGGAACCTATCCGCTGCCCGAAGCGCAACTCGATCGCTTCCTGGTCAAGATCAGGATCGGTTACCCGACCCAGCAGGAAGAAAGCGATATCGTCCGCAGGACGACCGAGCAGGCAACCGGCGACGAATTGCCGCTGGCTGAGGTCACGGCGCAACTGGACGAGCGGGCGGCGCAAGCGCTGCAGCGAATCGCGGCGTTCGTCCGTGTCGACCCGCGCGTGGCCGACTACGCGGTACGCATCGCGCGGACCACGCGCGACTGGCCGGGTCTTGCCACGGGAGCCGGCCCACGAGGGGCGATCGCGCTGGTGCGGCTGGCGCGCGCCGCCGCGCTGCTGGAGGGCCGGGACTACGCGACGCCCGACGACGTGAAGCGCTACGCGCTGCCGACCTTGCGCCACCGCGTCGCGCTCGCTCCCGACGCGCAACTGGAGGGGCGCGATGTCGATATCTTGCTCGCGAGCGCGGTGGACAGCATCGACGCTCCCAGGCTCTGACGACGAGCGTGCACCACGCTATGCGACCCACGCCGATTCCGAGTCTGATTCCGACCCGCCTGGCGCTGTCTGGCGCAGCAGGCCTCGCCCTGGCGTCCGCTTTGGCCCTGCTCGCTCAGGCGCCTGCGGAGCCGGTCGCAATCGCCGCCGCGGGATGGTTCGTGCTGGCGGCGGCCTGGGCGGGCGCCGATCTTTGGCTCAGTCTGCGCGCCTGGCGCGCCTGCCCGCTGCGGATCGAACGGCGCTGGCCCGAAGCGCTCGCGCTCGGAGTGCGACGCGTTCTGGCCGCGACCGTGGTCAACGAGGGTCGCACGGCCTGGAGGATCTCGCTGTTCGACGGCGTGGGCGCCGGAGTGGGATTCGACGGCCTGCCGCAGTCGCTGCTGGTGCCGGCCGGCCGCCGGGTCGAGGTGAGTTACTCGATCGTTCCGCGACAGCGCGGAAGCGTCCGATTCGGCGCAACACAACTGAAAGTGCGGTCGCGCTGGGGCCTGTTCGAGCTGCGCCGCCAGGCCGGGGCCGTTCACGAGCTGCGTGTGTACCCCAATTTCGCGGCGGTTGCGCGCTACGCGTGGCTCTCCGGCGACCGGCGATTGACGCAGATCGGCATCAAGACCTACGTGCGGCGCGGTGCCGGTACCGACTTCAAGCAGTTGAGCGAGTACCGGCAGGGCGACCCGATTCGCCACATCGACTGGAAGGCCACGATGCGCGCAGCCAAGCCGATCGTGCGCGAATTCGAAGATTCGCGCGACCAGTGCGTGCTGTTCCTGCTCGACTGCGGGCGGCGGATGCGTGCCGACGAGGGAACGCGCAGCGTCGATGGCAGCCATTTCGACCAGGCCCTGAATGCGCTGATGCTGCTGAGCTACGTGGCGCTGAAGGAGGGCGACGAGGTGGGCGCGATGACCTTCGGTTCGCCGGGCGGAGCCGAGCGCGACTTCGCCCCGCGCAAAGGGGTTGCCACGCTGAATGCGATCATGGCCCGGCTGTTCGACATCGAGCCCGGTGTCTCGCATTCCGACTATCAGCTGGCCGCCCGGAACCTGATGCGCGCGCATCCGAAGCGCGCGCTGGTGATCCTGATGACCAACTTTCGCGACGAAGACGTGCCCGAGCTGCAGCCGGCGCTGAAGCTTCTGCGCACACGCCACCTGGTGCTGCTGGCGAGTCTGCGCGAGCGGATTCAACGCGAGCTGGCCGAGCAGCCGTTGAAGCAGCCGATCGACGCGGTCGTGACGGCGGGGGCGCACCTGTTCGAGCAATCGCGCCGCGATGCGTTCCGGCGCATGGTCGGCTCCGATCCGCTGGCGATCGACGTGGAGCCCTCCCAGCTGCCGGTTGCGCTGGTCAACCACTATCACGCGGTCAAGCGCGCCCGGCTCCTTTAGCGGGCCGCGGCACCGGCCTGGGCGTCTGCGGGCGAACGGCCGGCCGTCGGGATTCTTTATCCGGGATTGTCACGGGTCCGTCATGCGCGGAACCGAACATCACCGATCTTGCTTGTTTTTGACGCATCCAGAAGAATGATGCGGCGACGACGCCAGGCGGGAGGGCCCCATGTCGAACATCCAGGCAGGTACCGAGACCCTGATCGCGAGTACCCGGGCCGGCGCCGGCGGGTGGACGCGCTGGATCCAGCTCGTGCTGGGGATCGTATGCATGATGGCGATATCCAGCCCGCAGTACACCTGGACGCTGTTCACCAAGCCGCTCAGTACGGAGCTGGCGGTCAAGCTGCCGCAATTGCAGGTGACGTTTTCCATCCTGATCGTGCTGCAGACCTTCCTGTCGCCGCTGCAAGGCTTCCTGGTCGACCGTTTCGGTCCGCGTTTTCTGATTTCAGCCGGTACGGTGCTCAGCGGCGCCAGCTGGATGCTGGCCTCGTATGCGAACACGCTGACCGGGCTGTACCTGACCTATGGGCTGCTCGGAGGCATCGGGACGGGGATCGTCTACATCGGCGTGGTCAGCCAGATGGTGAAGTGGTTTCCGGAGCGGCGGGGATTTGCGGTCGGGATGGTCGCGGCCGGCTACGGCATGGGCGCGATCCTGACCACGATCCCGGTTTCATCGAGCATCGCCAGCGCCGGCTATCGCCCGACGCTGTGGACGTACGGACTCATTTTCGCGATCGTCGGGCTGCTGGCGTCTCAGGGCCTGAAGCGCTCCCCGCATGAACAGGAGGCCCTTCGAACCGGACACCGGGAGCGGCTGCCTGGCGCGCCCCCCGGGCGGATGCTGACGACGCCGGTCTTCTGGCTGCTGTTCGTGATGATGACGATGCTGTCGACGTCTGGATTGATGGTGATCTCGCAGACTGCCGCGTTTGCGCGGGATTTCGGCGTGGCCTCGGCGATCGTGTGGGGCTACGCGGCGCTGCCGCTCGCCCTGACGCTGGACCGGGTCACCAACGGTCTGACTCGCCCGTTCTTCGGCTGGCTGTCGGACCGGATCGGCCGGGAGAACACGATGTTCATCGCCTTCCTGCTCGAGGGGCTCGCGATGGCGGCGTGGCTGCAGTTCCGCACGGACCCGATCCTGTTCATCCTGCTCTCGGGAGTCGTGTTTTTCGGATGGGGCGAGATCTTCTCGCTGTTTCCTTCGACATTGACCGACACGTTCGGTGAACGCCACGCCACGACGAACTATGGATTCCTGTACATGGCGCAGGGCGTCGGGTCCGTTCTGGGCGGGCCGATGGCCGCCAGGCTGCACGACGTCACGGGAAGCTGGATTCCCGTCTTCGAAGTCGTGATCGCGCTCGATCTGCTGGCGGCGATTCTTGCGATTGCGGTGCTCAAACCGCTAAGGACAAGGGTGAAGTATCTCTAGACCGGAAGGATCGCGGCGCGCGCGTCTTAAAGCTCGGTGAGTCAGGCGCGTGGACGCTTCAGAGCGGCGCCGTACAGGAAGATCTGAGCCGCGTCATCGACGATTCTGCGAAGCTCCTGCGGCCTGGGCGGAGACGCGCCGGCGACCAGCGAACGGTGATGCAGGTCGAAGGTCAGCATGTCCAGGAACAATGCGGCGAGCCGGCGCGGCGGCCCGGGCTGCAGCTTGCCGGCGGCCTGCTGCTGCGCCAGATAGACGGCCAGCGAGCGGTACGCCGCTTCGGGACCGGCTGCGATCCAGCGCCGCCCCAGATCCGGAAAGCGCGCGCTTTCGGCGACCATCATCCGGTGCTGTTTCAGCGCGCGCTCGCCCAGCACGGTTCGCAGGAACGCGCGCCCATAGGCGCGCAGCGCGTCTTCTATTTCAAGACCGTCCAGATCGACCTGGGTGATCGAACGGACGAGTTCGTGACAGAGCGCTTCCACGGCGGCCGCGAACAGTTCCGCCTTGCCGCCGAAGTGCTTGTAGACGTTGGTCTTGGTGCCGCCCGCGCGCTGGACGATCGCCTCGACGCTGACCGCCTCGTAACCCTGCTCGAGGAACATGTCGGTGGCGATCCGCAGCAATTCGGCGCGCTTCCTGACCGAACGTGCCTGCAAGATCGCCATCGCTCACTTTGCGCAGTTCCTCTGGAGCAGATGATACCGAAGCGGTTCGGATCAGACGTCGAGACGCTCGGCCATTGTTGCTCAGAGCATCGGCTTCGCCGCCAGGCCTGCGGTCTGCGCCGGCCCGCCCTGCTTCTGCGGCTGAAGGCGCGACCAGGTGTCGCCGCCCTCGGAAGCGGCCGTGGGGCTTGCGGTCCCGGTGTCGCTCGAGGCGGCGCGGTCCTCGGAGCTGGCCTGTCCGCTGCCCGCCTGGCGCAGGGCTTGCAGGTGCGACCAGGTGTCGCCGCCCTCGGAGCCGTCCCAGCGGGCGTCCAGACCGGAGGCCGTGGGGGCGGCATGCGGCGGGGCCTGCAGAACCAAGGTCGACCGCTGAACGGGCTCGAGCGCGGACCAGGTGTCGCCGCCTTCGCTGGACGCGGAGGCTCCGCGCGCGGCCAGTGCCGTCAGGAACGCCGCAGCAAGAATATGCATCTTCATGGTGAACTCCCTTCAACGCTGTAAATCTGGTGGTCTTTCGACCGTGAAGCGTCAGCGTAGTTCCGTACCGTACGGTACGGATTGGGGAGCCCGCTTGGCGGAGGCAGAGCGACGGGTCGGATGCCGGCGTTCGCGCCGGATCTCGCGCACGGCCCGCTCCAGGTGCAACAGGAACTGGGCGTTCATGCAGCGTTCGCCGTCGGGCGCACCGAGCAAGAGAGAACTGAACTGTTCGATCGAGAGCGGACGATTCGGGCGCCTCATCAGCTCACTCCTGGTACACCCCGGTCAGGGACCAGATGCGTGCGATTTCGATGCAGGAATCGCAAAATTCCAGATCGAGCGGCGCGGTCGATTCCGGCGCGCCGCTCGTCGCTCGAGCCGTGGAGGCGGTTGCAACCGTATCCGACCCGGCGGCGCTCCAGCCTCCGCCCAGCGCCTTCACCAGCAGCACGGCGGCGGTCATCCGGCGCAATTGAATATCGGTGGCTGACAGGCGCGCGGCCAGCGCTGCGTTCTCGGTCGAGACGACCTCCAGGTACGTCGCGGCGCCGCCCTTGTAGCGGTACTCGGCCTGTTGCAGCGCGCCCTGTGTCGCGATCACGGCGGCCTGCTCGCTGGTGTTTTCGTTGGCCAGGCGCCGCAAGGCGGCCAGAGCGTCCTCGACTTCCTGGTAGGCGCTCAACACCGTGCCGCGATACTGGGCGACCTGCTGGTCGTAGGCGGCCCTTGCGAAGTCGCTTTGCGCGCGGCGAAGCCCGCCGTCGAAAACCGTCTGCAGCAACGAAGGGCCGATCGCCCACAGCCGGCTCGGCGCTTCGATCCAGTTGCTCCCGGCGACACTTTCGAAGCCGGCGGTGGCCGAGAACGTGAAGACCGGAAAGTACGCCGCGCGCGCCACGCCGATCTGCGCGTTGGCCGCCGCCACCCGGCGTTCCGCGGCTGCCACGTCCGGCCGGCGCTCCAGCAGGGTCGAGGGCAGGCCCGGGTCGATGGCCGGCGGTTCGACATTCAGGGGCAGGGCAGTTGGCTCGATGTGAAAACCGGTTGCGGCGCGACCCACCAGGGTCGCGATCGCGTGTTCGGTCTGCGCGCGCCGCAGGCGCGTGTCCTCGGCCTGCGTACGCGCCGTTTCAAGCTGCGCTTCGGCCTGCCGCACATCGGCGATCACGCCGGCGCCGCCCTGGTACAGGTTGCTGGTCAGCTTCAGCGCGTCCGCGTAGTCGACCACGGTCCGCTCCAGCAGCGCCTGCTGCGTGTCGAGGCTGCGCAGCGTGAAGTAATCGATCGCGAGCTCCGATCGCAGGCTCAGATCGAGGGTCGCCAGGTCACCGGTGCTTGCCTGCTCGGACGCCTTCGCCGCCGCCACCGCGTTGCGCAGGCGACCCCACAGGTCCACCTCGTAGGAAACGTCGGCATTGAGTACGAAATCGTTGACCGTGCCGGGTTTGCTGGCCGCGAATCGGGGCGAGTTCAGCGATGTTCGCGCCCGCGTCACGTTGGCGCCGGCCGAGACGGTCGGAAAATATGCCGAGCGCGCAGCGCGCGTCAGCGCGCGCGCCTGCTCGAGACGGGCCAGAGCCGCCTTCAGGTCCTGGTTCGCATCGGCGACCTGCGCTTCGAGTGCAGCGAGCGGCTCGTCATGAAAGACGGTCCACCACGGTCCGCGGGCAGTCGCATCGGCGGGCGCCGCCGCTTTCCAGTCCGGCGCCTCGTTGTAAGCGGGCGCCGCCGGCGCCGTTTCCGGCACGCGGTAGGCCGGCGCCAGCGAGCAGCCGGCCAGCATGCCGCCGAACGCGATCGCCGCAAAACGCCGCGGGTCCATGCTCACGAACCCTTGTCACGGCGCTGCGGCGCAGGCTCTGATGCCAGGTTCTCGGGTCCTGCGGCAATCCGCACCGAGGCTCCCTCCGTGATCGAGTCCGGCGGGTTCAGCACGACCTGATCGGTCGCCTCGAGCCCCGAAAGCACTTCGATGGACTTTCCGAAGTCGCGGCCGGACGTGATGTTCTGCAAGTGGACCTCGTGGTTCGCCCCGACGACCGCGACCTGCAGGCCGGCCGACCTGAACAGCAGGGCGTTGATCGGCAGCCTCAGCGAGTCGCCGTTGCCGGCCAGCTTGAAATGGACTTCGGCATACGAACCGGGAAACAGCTCGCCTTTCGAGTTGTCGACCTGCAGCTCCACTTGCAGCGTCCGCGACGCCGGGTCCAGCGCCTGCGCGGTGCGCACGACCTGGGTCGGGTAGGCCTTGCCGGGATGCTCTGCGAACTTCAACTGGGCACCCACGCCCGGCACCGCCGCTCCGGCGTAGGGCTGCGGCACCTGCACGTAGATCCGCAACTTGCGCGTATCGGCCATCCGGAACAGCGCTGCGCCCGAGTTCTGACCGGCGTTGATCAGGGCCCCGATGTCCGTATTGCGGGCCGTGACCACGCCGTCGAACGGCGCCACCACGCGCTTGAACGATTCCAGATCGCGCAGCCGCGCGACATTGGCGCCGGCCGATGCAAGCGCGGCCTGCTTGGCGGCCTCATCGCTCGCCTTCTGTTCGGCATCCTGCTTCGACACGGATTCGGTCGCCAGCAATCCCTGCCAGCGCTGGTTGGTGGTCTTGGCCAGCTCGTAATTGGCTTGCGCGGTGGCCAGGTCCGCCTGGGCTTGCCTCAACTGCTGGTCCACTTCCGGGCTGTCGATCTCGGCCAGAACCTGACCGCGCGCTACGTGCGCCCCGATGTCGGTGTACCAGATCTTCAGGTAGCCGCTGGTGCGCGCGTAGATGGGAGCCTCGTTGTGCGCCTGCACCGTGCCGGGCAGCACGAGTTCTTCGTCGGCCGGACCATGCTGCGGCCGGATGGTCGCCACCGTCGGGGTCGCCGTCGCGATCGTCTGCTCGCGCAGCGCGACGCGCGTCATGGCGCGGCTGACGATGGTCCAGGCGAACAGGCCCAGGCAAGCAACCAGTGCGCCGATCGCATACAGCTTCCGGCGCCCCGATCGAGCTCGGTCCGGCTGGGTGAAGGCTTGCTCCGACATCGCGCGCTCCGTCGCTCAAGGGGTCCGAATCCGCGGCTGGCGGCCGTGGATCATTGCGAACACGCAGGGCACGAACAGCAGCGTTGCCGCCGTCGCGAAGATCAGGCCGCCGATCACGGCACGGCCCAATGGTGCGTTCTGCTCCCCGCCGTCGCCAAAGCCGAGCGCCATTGGCACCATGCCGATGATCATCGCCAGCGCCGTCATCAGAACGGGGCGAAAGCGCGTTGCGCCGGCGCTCAGCGCGGCCGCCGCCGCGTCCTCGCCGGCGTTCAGGCGCTCGCGGGCAAAGCTGACGACCAGGATGCTGTTGGCGGTCGCCACCCCCATGCACATGATGGCCCCGGTCAACGCCGGCACGCTGATCGTCGTGTGGGTCGCGAACAGCATCGCGACGATGCCGGCCAGCGCCGCCGGCAGCGCGGTGATGATGATGAACGGGTCCAGCCATGACTGGAAGTTCACCACCATCAGCAGATAGACCAGGATGATGGCTCCGGCCAGGCCCAGCAGCAGGCCATCGAAGGACGTATTCATCGTCTCGACCTGACCGCGCACGGAGATGCGCGAACCGCGCGGCAGCTGGTCCTTCATGCCGGCGATGATGCGGTCCATCCGCGAGGACACGAACCCCAGGTCCATTCCCTGGACGGCGCCGTAAATGTCGATCACCGGGGCGGCGTCATAGTGGCTGACCACGGCCGGACTCACGCCACGGTGGAAACTCGCCACGTTGGCGAGCAGTTGAGGCGCCTGTCCGGCGCCGCCGCTCAGCGGCGTCGTCGCCAGCGCATTGAGCGAGTCCAGGCGCGCCTGCGGCGTTTGCGTGCTGACGCTGTATTGAGTCCCGGAGGCCGGATCGATCCAGAACGACGGCGTGGTCTGGAAGCTTCCCGACAGCGACACCAGCAGGTTGGAGGCGATATCGCGCTGGGTCAACCCCATCAACTGCGCCTTGCTGCGGTCCACATCGACCTGCAGCAGCGGATAGTCGAAGGCCTGCTGGATGCGCAGGTCCACCGCCCCCGGGATCTCGCGCAGCTTTTGCAGCAAGCTGTCGGCGAACCGGCGGTTGCCCTCGATATTGAAGCCCGAGATCTGCACATCGATCGGACTGGGCAGGCCGAAGTTCAGGATCTGGCTGACGATATCGGCCGGAAGGAACGCGAACGTCGTCGAGGGAAATTCCTGATTCAGCCTGAGCCGCAGCGCCTTCACGTAGTCGGCGGTCGGGTGATGGTCCGGCGTCAGCGTGATGAAGATGTCGGCGTCGCCCGGGCCGACCGGCGCCGAGGTGCTGTAGGCCAGGTTGATGCCGCTGTACGGCACGCCGATGTTGTCGACCATGTTCGCCAGCTCGGCCTTCGGGATGACCTGGCTGACCGCCGCCTCGACCGCATCGCACAGCGCGGCCGTCTCCTCGATCCGCAGCCCGGTGCGCGCTCTCAAATGCAGCTTGATCTGGCCTGCGTCAACGCTCGGGAAGAAGTCCTGGCCCAGACCCGGCCAGAAGCGGCCGAGCGGAATCACGAGCAAGGAGACGGCGACCATCGCGAGCAGGAAGCGCCCGATGAATCGCAGGCGGGCCTGCAGCGCCGCTTGCAGCAGAGCGCGATAGGCGTCGCGCGCGCGCTCGAACCGGTGTTCGAACCACGCGAACAGGCGCATCATCAGTCCGGCCTGCTCGTCCATGTGAAGGTGCAAGCTTCCCCTGATCCAGTACTTGGAGAGCGTCGGCACCAGGGTCCGGGACAGGATGTAGGAGGCGAGCATCGCGAACACGACCGCCTCGGCCAGCGGAATGAACAGGTAATGCGCGATCCCGCTCAACAGCAGCATCGGGATGAAGACGATGCAGATGGCCAGCGTCGACACCAGCGCAGGCAGCGCGATCTGGTGGGCGCCGTCCATGATCGAGGTCTCGACGTCCTTGCCCTGTTCCAGGTGGTAGTTGATGTTCTCGATGGTGACGGTCGCGTCGTCGACCAGGATCCCGACCGCCAGCGCCAGGCCGCCCAGCGTCATGATGTTGATGGTTTCACCGATGGCCGACAGGCAGATGATCGAGGCCAGGATCGACAGCGGAATCGAGATGCAGATGATCAGCGTGCTGCGCCAGCTGGCCAGGAACAGCATGATCAACAGGCCGGTCAGCGCGGCCGCGATCACCGCCTCGCGCACCACGCCGGAGACGGCCGAGCGCACGAAGATCGACTGATCGCCCAGCACCTGGATCTTGAGGCTGGGAGGCAGGGTCGCCCGGACCTGCGGCAGCCTGCGCTGGACCTCCGTGATCACATCCAGCGTGGAAGCTCCGCCGGTCTTCAGCACGTTCATCAGCACGGCCCGATGGCCCTCCAGCCGCACCATGTTGGTCTGCGGCGGTCCGCCATCGCGCACGTGAGCCACGTCGCGCACGTACACGACGCTGCCATTGCGCGTGGTGATCGGCAGGTCGTTCAATTCGTCGATCTTGGTGGGACTTGCATTGATCGATACGAAGTACTCCAGATCGCCGATCTTCTGCGTGCCCGCGGGAAGAATCAGGTTCTGCTGGCCGATGGCTGCGGTCACGTCGGTGCCTGAAAGCCCATTGGCGCGCAGCGCCTTCGGATCCAGGTCCACCTGCACCTGGCGCTGATAGCCCCCGTACGGGAACGGAAGCGCGGCGCCCGGAATGGTCGCGAGCGACGTGCGCAGCACGTTGTTGCCCAGGTCGAAGATCTGCGACTCGGACAGCTCGTCGCTGGACAGCGCCAGCTGGATGATCGGAACGGTCGAGGCGTTGTACGCGAGGATGAACGGAGGGTTGGTGGCCGGCGGAGCGAATCGCAGCTGCGTTTGCGACACGCCCGTGATCTGCGCGTACGACAGCTCCTCGTTGACCGTGGGCTGGAAGAAATACTTCACCACCGCGATGCCGTTCAGCGACTGCGACTCGGTGTGCTGCACATCGTTGACCGTCGTTTGCGCCACGCGCTCGGAAAACAGCACGATCCGCTTGGACATCTCGTCGGGCGACAGGCCCGTGTAGCTCCAGATCGCCGCGACCACCGGGATCTTGATATTCGGAAAGATGTCGATCGCCGTGCGCAGGATCACGAACACGCCCAGCAGCAGGATCAGCACGGCAAGGACGATGAACGTGTACGGGCGCCGCAGCGCCAATGCGACGATCCACATGATGTGTCAGCCCGGCATCCGGATCCGAACGATGGAAGCTCTCACGCGCCGGCCGCGACGCCCGTCCTCGGAGCCGGCGCCAGATCGGCCGCCAGCGCCGACACGTCGCGCTCGCCCAGGCCTCTGAGGTAGACGGATCTGAGGCGCTCGCGCAGGACCTGAGCGAACGGCAGCGACGCGTCGGCCGCGGCAGCGGCCCTGAGCACGAGGTCGATGTCCTTCAGGGCCAGCGCCACCTTGAATCCCTTTTCCTCGGACAAGCCGCTCGCCAATCGCATGGCGTACCCGGTGATCACCGGCCCCGTGAACAGCCGTTCGGTCAAGGCCGCGGCGAGCGCCCTGCGATCGACGCCGCCGCGTGCGGCGAGCTCCAGCACTTCGGCCAGCGTCTCGACGCTGCTCAGCACCATCAGGTTGACGGCGAGCTTTGCGACGTTGCCGGCCGCCGGCTCGGCACCGACGTCGTGAATGGCACCGGCCATCGCCTGCAGCACCGGGCGCGCGCGCTGCTTGTTCTGATCCGCGCCGGCCAGCCACACGGTCAGGCTGGCGGCCTCGGCCGCGTCGGGTCGCCCCGAAACGGGCGCAGACACCAGCGCAGCGCCGGCCCGCGAGTGCTGCTCGGCGAGCTTGCGGACCAGCTCCGGCGAGACGGTGCTCATCGACACGTGCAAACCGCCGCGACCCAGGCGGGCGCCGATTCCGCCCGGTCCCGTCGTGACTGCCTGCAGCGCCTGGTCGTCGGAGACCATCGTGATGACCAGACCGTCGGCCTGAACGGCATCCGCGGGCACTTCCACGGCCACGGCGCCGAGGCGAACGAGCTCCCGCGTCCTGGCCGCGGTGCGGTTGTACACGCGCAGCCTGAATCCACGCTGCAACAGATTGCGTGCCATGGGCTCGCCCATGTTGCCGAGCCCGATAAAGCCTATATCCCGATCCATGTCTGGTTTTCCCCCGGGTTGCGATGCTCGGGCACTCCCTGCGCCGAGGTCGGGCCCTGTGCAACGCCAGCACGCAGCCTAGGGCCAGACTCGCCCGGTGGGATTGCAAACCGCCACCGGCACGTTTCAGGTGAAACATGATCCGCAATTGCGTCGTAAACGGCCGGTACGACAGTGTGGGCCGATCAGCGATCCCGGGCGCCGAAGGCCGAGCGGAACTTGCGATGAGGGAACGAGGGCGGCAGGGCGCCGGGGACCGCCGGTCAGTACACCGCATCCACCTGCGCCGCGAAGCTGTAGCCGACGCCGCGCTCGGTGACGATGTACCTCGGTTGGCGCGGATCGGGCTCGATCTTGCGCCTCAGGCGCAGGATCTGCACGTCGACCGCGCGGTCGTAGACCTCGTTGTCGTAGCGCCGGCTCATTTCGATCAGCTGATCGCGTGTCAGCACGCGGCCGCGCGCGGCCAGCAACGCGGCCAGCAGATTGAATTCGCCGTTGCTCAGTGGCACCTGGTGGCCCTCCCCGTCGGCGAGCCGGCGCGTCCTGAGGTTCAGCTCCCAACCCGGGAAGCGGTAGGCGCGACATACCTTTGCGCCGTGAACCTCCTGCCCGGCGTAAGTCCTGCGCAGTACGGTACGAATGCGGGCCAGCAGCTCGCGGGGGCTGAACGGCTTCGTCAGGTAGTCGTCCGCGCCCAGTTCCAGTCCCATGATGCGGTCGGCCTCCTCGGTACGCCCGGTCAGCACGATCACGGGTACCTGGGACTGGTCTCGCAGGTGGCGCAAAAGGCGCATGCCGTCCTCGGCTCCGAGCCTCAAGTCCAACAGCACGAGGTCGATGACCTGAGAGGCGAACGCGTCGATCAACTCCGCGCCGCTGGCTGCTTCGCTGACGCGGAATTCGTTTTCACCCAGATACTCGCGTACCACCTGGCGCAGCGCCGCGTCGTCGTCGACGACCATCACGTGGGGGCCGATTTCCTGCGTCACGATGGCTGCCCCGGGTTGCCGGGTGATGCACCGCAGGTCCCGGCATGAAACCGGGACGCGTGCTCGTGGTCGAGCCCGATGGGCTGCTGCGAACACTGGTTGCCGAGTGGCTCGAGCAGGTTGGGATTCATGCCGTGTTCGCAGCGACCGGACCGTGCGAGGCGACCGCGACACTGGGCAGCATCGGCGCAATCGTGATCGACATTCCGAATCCTCCGCACGCCGACCCGGTCTTACGGGCCTGGCGACGCGTCTTCCCCGAGGCGGACATCATTGCCGCATCGGCGCGCCTTCCGGCCGGCGACGATGCGAATGATGCCATGGCGGGTAGACTCGCCGTGACCAAGGTTTTGGCCAAGCCCTATACGCGCCACGAACTTTACGCTGCGCTCGGCGTGACGCGTCCGGGTCGCTGAGAGCATGCTGCGATCGAACAAGGGGACGTCGATACCCTACCGGGAGCCGACCGGCATCGGGCTGCGGGCGTCTTTCATTCTGGTTGTGGTGGCGGTTTGCGGCGCCGTCTGGCTGTCGGCCCTGCTGGACACGGTTCACCACCGGGCCATCGTGCTGGATATGGCCGAGCGCCAGCACGACAACGTGGCACACGCGCTGGCCGAGCAGTCGGCCCGTTCGCTGCAGGCGATCGACCTGATCCTGAGGCAGGCCGAACTGCTCGATCCGAGCGGCGCGCCTTCGGCCGCAGACCAGCGCCGCATTCCTGACTTGCTGCGAATCCAGGTGAGCGGGGTGCCACAGGTGCAAGGCCTGTTCCTGTACGACCCCGCGCGGCATCTTTACGTGAGCTCCGGGCAAGGTTCGGCGTATCTGGACCTTACCGACCGCGCATATTTCACGATCCAGGCCGCGCGCAAGGACGCGGGCCTTTTCGTCAGCGAACCGCTGATCAGCCGGACCGTCGGCAACGCCACCTTCGTGCTGAGCCGGCGCCTGCCGGGTGAGCGCTTTCGCGGCATCGTCGCCGCCTCGGTCAGGGTCGACTACTTTCGCAATTTCTATCGAAGACTGGAGCTCGGGGCCGGAAGCACGGTCGACTTGCTGCGCTCCGATGGCGTGTCGCTGGTCAGCAGGGATGAGGAGTCTGTGAGCACCGCGCCGCAGGCGCTCGCCGGCGCGGTGCGGGCGATGGGAGGGGCGGGGCAGGCGCGCGTGGCCGCCGTGCAGATCGACGATCCGCGCATCGGCCGCTCGCACGTGAGCCTGTGCCGCGTGCCCGGATACCCGGCCGTAGTGGCCGTCGGGCGCAGCGAGGCGACGATGCTTCAGGGCTGGGTCCAGGACGCCTGGACGAACGCCGCGCGCACCTTTGCGATCACGGCGCTGGCGGCGATCCTGCTGATCGCATTGCTGCTTCAGCTCAGGCGGCGCGAGCGCCTGGCCGCGCACCTGCACCAGTCCCAGAAGCTCGAGGCCCTGGGCACGCTGGCCGGAGGCATCGCGCATGATTTCAACAACATCCTGGGCGCCATCCTCGGTTACGGGGAACTCGCCCAGCAGGATGCAGCCCCCGGCAGCGGGCAGCGCCGCTACGTCGATAACATCGTGCTGGCCGCAAACCGCGCGCGGGATCTGGTTGCCCGCATTCTCGCTTTCAGCCGGCCCGGGATCAACGCGCCGCGCCCGATCGTTCTTCAGCAGGTCGTACGCGAGACGATCGAGTTGATGCGCCTGTCGCTGCCGCACGACGTGCGGGTCGATACGAAGCTTCCCGAGGAACCGGTCGTCGTGATGGGCGATGCGGCGCAGCTTCACCAGGTGGTCGGAAATCTGCTGTCGAACGCAGTCCAGGCGGTCGATGGGAACGGCCGGATCGGCGTCTCGGTCGAAGCCATTCAGGTCGAGTCCACGCGCGATCTGGCGGCGGGCCGGCTGTGGCCGGGCGACTATGGCCTGCTGCAGGTCACCGATACCGGAGCCGGAATTGCCCCCGACGTGTTCGGCCGGATCTTCGATCCGTTCTTCACGACGAAGCCCGTCGGTGTCGGCACCGGCCTGGGCCTGTCGCAAGTGCATGCCAGCGTGCTCGATCACAAGGGTGCCATTGCGGTCGACAGTGCGCAGGGGCGCGGCACGCAGTTCCGCGTTTACCTGCCGCTGACCGATCAGAGGCCGCCGCTCGAATCCGGCCAGGTCGCGATGGCGCAGGGCCATGGCGAAGTCGTTCTTGTCGTGGACGACGATGCCGTCCTGGTACGCCTCGCCGAGGAGGTGCTCGCATCGATCGGCTACGAGCCGGTCGGATGCTTGGGAGCGCAGGAGGCGCTGGAGGTGTTCCGGGCGCAGCCGGAGCGATTCGATGCGCTGCTGACCGACGTGGTGATGTCGGGCACGACGGGCCCGGAGCTTGCGACCGAGTTGCGCCAGTTGAATCCGGCGCTTCCGGTGATCCTGATGAGCGGCTTTTGCGGAACAAACTTGAAGGCGGTCGCGGCGGCCGTGGACGCCAGCGCGTTTCTGCTGAAGCCGCTGAAAGCTGCGCGGCTGGCCGAATGCCTGGCAGAGGTCTTCGCGGGTCGGGTCAGCACCGTACACGCAGAACCGATTGACGCGTGAACCCGGTAATCCCCGCCGAGCCAGCCCCCGCGGTCACATTCTCCCGATACATTGGGAAGGGACCGGGTCGGACCGACGGAGGCGGATATGCCAACGATCGAGCACGTGGTTGTGGTCGTGAGAGTGTTTCGATTTCCAGGCGCCGCCGCGGCTGACCGTCCCGGGCTTCGTTCCGGCGTGAACGCCAGCCCGATCACTGGGCCGGCGTGATCACGGGCCGCAGCCCGCCCGATCCGCCCGCAATCGTCTGAAGCCAGGCGAGTTTGGCCGCGTACAGGTCGTGATCGCCGCGAGTCGTGCTCTTTTCCATTGCCAGCGAAAGCTGGCGTCGCGCCCGCTCGATTTCACCGAGCTTGAAGTAAGCCACACCCAGCCAGTAGTGGAATTCCTGGTTGTAGTCTGCGCGCGACACTTCCTTGGCGAACATCTTGGTGGCGGTTGAAAAATCGTTTTCCTGCATCGCCGCGATGCCGAGGTTGAAGAAGTGATACGGCGGGTTCGGATCGATCCGCGCCAGGCGCGATCGGAGCGCGGCGGCTCCCGCTTCGTCTCCCAGCCGGCTCAGAACGTCGGCGAGATTGGCCATCACCGACGTGTTGTCCGGCGCCTGCTCGAGTGCGTATGCAAACACCCGGGCCGCCTGAGCCGGATCGCCGCGGTGCAGGTAAACGATCCCCAGCGTGTTATACGAGCTGGCGAATTCGGGGCTTCGCCGGATCGCCTCACGCGCCCATCCGTAGGCCTCGTCCAGCTCGTCGCGCATCAACGACTCGACCGATTTGTTGTTCATGTACATCGCAACGATCACCTGCTCCGGGATCTCCCGTGACGGCAGCCCGCGGATGTCCTCGGGCGGCAGAAAATCGACCGTCAGCGGCCGCCCGACCACGCGCAGCCCGATGTCCGAATCCCTCGCGCCCACGCTGACGTTGACGTGCCCGCTACCGAGCAGGAAATTGCCGCTTCGGCTCCAGACCTCCTCGTATCCAGCGGCGTTGTATTCGACCGGCAGGCCCAGTTCCTTTGCGAACGCTGCCGTCATGATGACCATCGACAGGCAGTTTCCCGCGCGCGCGTTGAACGCTTCCGCCGCGTTGCGGGTCCTCGCTGCGTCATAACTCAGCTTCAGCTGGTTCTTGCTGTACAGCGCCTCGATCAGTCCGTTGGTCGGTCCCGATGAATGCAGCTGCACCGCGATGTCGTGCGCCAGGAAACGCCGCATCTGCTCGTTCAGCGCGAACAGGTCGCTGGCGGCGAAGCTCTCTTCGGGTGCCGCGAACGCGTCGTCCTTGAACAGGAATGCGGGCGGTTCTGCCGCAGGGCGGGGGCCCGCGCACGCGCTGAGCAACGCGCACACGAACGCGAGACCCGCAATTCGCACGGGGTTTGCCCAGCTTGAGATCGTGTCTATGACACCCTCGCGCGCACAAAGGCACGTTCGACATCGGGATTTTGCTCCAGAATGGCGCCGCCGTCGTGGTCGAAAATGGCGCGGCAATTCCGGTTTATTCCGAACCGGGTGTCAGGGGGAGCTATGGACCCGAAGAAGTCGCGCGCGGCCGACCTGGTCGCGGCATCGCTGGAAAACCGGATACTGACGGTTCGGGGCCGAAGCGTGATGATCGATGCCGACCTGGCCGAGCTGTACGGGGTCCAAACGCGCGTACTAAACCAGGCCGTGCGCCGCAACCGCGAGCGGTTTCCGGCCGAGTTCATGTTCCAGCTGACGCGGGCCGAGAAGCAGGAGGTGATCACGCATTGTGATCACCTTGCCCGGCTGAAGTTCTCGCCGGTTCTGCCTCTGGCTTTTACCGAACACGGCACGCTGATGCTCGGCAACGTGCTGAACTCGGAGCGAGCGATCGAGGTGAGCCTGCTCGTCGTGCGCACGTTCGTCTCGATCCGGCAGATGCTGTCCACCCATAAGGACCTCGCCGCGAAGCTGAACGAGCTCGAACGCACGGTCGGCGGACACGACGAAGCCATCGCCGAACTGATCGACGCGATCCGGCGCCTGGCCGCCGCTCCGCCGGCGCGCAAGAGCCGGCCGATTGGATTCACGGCGGACCTGGAGGGGAAGAAACGCTAGCGGCTCGCCGTTTCGCCTGGCCGGCTTGCCTCGAACAGGAACCATGCGCGTCGTTCGGCCTCGTCGATCCAGACCTCCAGCAGGCTGGCTGTTGCGACGTCCCGATGCTCGTCGCACACGTTGTGCGTCTCGCGCATCCGCTGCGCCAGACGCTGGTTGTCCTCGCGCAGCTCGGCCAGCATGTCCAGAGGCGTCACGTACTCGGCATCATTGTCCAGGACCCGTTGCAGGCGCGCGATGTGTCCGATCGAACGCAAGGTCAATCCGCCGAGCTTGCGCACGCGCTCGGCGATGGGGTCGGTCGTCGCGTAAAGCTGATCGGCCTGCTCGTCCATCAGCAGGTGGTAATCGCGGAAGTGCGGGCCGGAAACGTGCCAGTGGAAATTTTTCGTCTTCAGATACAAGGAGAAGAAGTCCGCCAGCAAGGCGTTCAGCGCCGCCGAGATGTCGCGCGTCGCTTCCGATCCCAGGCCCTTCGGCGTGTCCAGCGCGGCCGTCCGGTGGACGGAGGATGACTTGACGTTCATTTGTTTCGTTCTCCTTACACAGTTGTATTGACTTTTCCGGCCGACGCGCCCCGCGAATACCGCAATAGTACGCGTCCGTCCTCGCCGCCGAGCCGTTCAGGTCCGTGTTCACGGACACGGCACGGATTCCGATCTGCCCTGCACTCAGGCCGATCGCGGCCAGGTCACCTCACCACCTCGACCGGCGCCGTGAAAACATATCCTGCGCCGCGTTCGGTGCGGATCAGCGGAATCCCGATCTCGTCGGCGTCGATCTTCTTTCTCAGGCGACCCACCTGAACGTCGATGGACCGGTCGTACACCTCGTCGTCATGAAGCCGGGACAACGAGAGCAGTTGTTCGCGCGAAAGGACCCGGTGTGGCGCCGCCAGAAAGGCGACCAGCAGGTTGAATTCGCTGTTGGTCAGTGCAACCGGCTCGCCGCGCGGCGAGGTCAGTCGTCGCAGCCGCACGCTTAACTCCCAGCCGGCGAAACGATAGGCCCGGATCCGGGCCAGACCATCAGCCACGGTTTCGTGCGTCCGGGACCGCCGCAACAGCGCGCGGATGCGGGCCAGCAGCTCCCGCGGCGAGAAGGGCTTGACCAGGTAATCGTCCGCGCCGAGCTCCAGGCCCATCACGCGGTCGGCCTCATCCTTGCGGCCCGTCAACATGATGATCGGAATATCCGATTTGGCGCGAATATTCTGCGCGATCTTCATTCCATCCTCGCCGGGCAGTTTCAGGTCCAGAAGAAGCAGATCCACGAAATCGCCCGCCATGGCCTGTTCGATCTGCAACCCGCTTTCGAGACCGGTAACGCGAATGTCGTTGTCGCCGAGATAGTCGGCGATCATCCGGCGGATCGACGGATCGTCATCGACTGCCAGGACGTGAATGTGCCTGGGCGCTGCTTCCACCTCGGGGTTCGCTTTCCGGGGAGAGTCACTGACCGCGATAGGGTACTGGACGGTGGCGACTGGCCGCTACAGCGATTTGTCGCCCGACCGGGCGATCGTGTCAACTGACATCGGACCCCGTGGAACTGGCATATTGTCGAGACGCTCCCAGGGTCAAATCGTCTGGCGCGGATCGACGGCAGACGTGCCGACTTCGCACTTCAAGGAAGCGCAACCAGTGTCGCTCAAGGGCTGGATCGTCGTTGTCGAGCCGGACGACCTCATTCGGCAGCTGATCGAGCGCTGGCTCGGGGAAGCCGGTTACGGGGTGCTCTTTGCGGCCAAGACTCATGCCGTCACTGCGGTAGTTCCGAGCCTCGTGATCGCCGATGTTTCCGACCCGAGCTGTGCCGGTGCAACAATCGAGGATCTGCGGGCGGCGTATCGTGTCCCGATCCTTGCGCTGTCCGCACGATTCCGGCGCGGCCTGGGCGGGTCGATCGCGACGGCACATCGTCTGGATGTCAGCCATGTGTTGCCCAAGCCGTTCACACGCGAAGAGTTGCTCGTTGCGGTCGGGACAGCGGTCGCCGACCGCTGATGTCGTCGCCAGCGCGCTCGTGCGGGCGGTCCCTTCCGGGTGAGCGGCGCCGCCAGCATGCCGAAAGAGAGCCCGTGAACGATCAGATCGGGTCGTACCGGCGCCGCACCGACCTCGAGGAGCGCAAGCGGACCGAGACGCTGCTGGCCGCGGAAAAGCGGCTGCTGGAGATGATCGCCAAGGGCAGCCCGCTGAAGCAGACGCTGAATGCCCTGTGCGGCTTCGTCGAAGAGATATTTCGCGACTCAAGCGTTTCCATTTTGCTGCTCGATGCCCGGGGCGAGCGCCTTTGGCACGGCGCGGCACCCAGCCTGCCGGACAGCTACACGAGTCAGATCGATGGCAGTGCGGTCGATCCGGCGATCGGTCCGTGCGCGGCGGCCGCGCACTCGGCCCAGCAGGTCATCGTGCCCGACTTCGCCTCGGAGACTCGATGGCCGCAAGTGCGGGCGCTGGTGCTGGCGCATGGCCTTCGCGCGTGCTGGTCCACGCCCATCACGTCTTCCGAGGGCAAGGTGTTTGGCACGTTTGCGATCTATGCGCGCAAGCCGGGCGGGCCCACCGTGCAACAGCAGTATCACCTGCAGCAGTTCACGCACCTGGCCAGCATTGCGATCGAGCGCGATCACGCGCTCGACGCTCTGAGGCGATCCGAAGAGCGCTATGCGCTCGCGATGGCGTCCTCGGGAGAGGGCCATTGGGACTGGATCGTCGCCTCGGACGACTTCTACGCGTCGGCGCTGCTGCTGCAGATATGCGGACTGTCCCCGGACTCGACGTTTTCGAGCCGGGCGCAATTTGTCGAGCTGGTCCCTTTCCATCCGGATGATCGGTCGAAGTGGGAGGCGGCGGTGCAGGCGCTTTTGGCCGGCCCCAACGCCCGGCTCGAGACGGAAATGCGGATCGTGCGCAACGGCGAGACGCGCTGGCTCCATATGACCGGCTTGTGCGTGCGCGACGAAGGGGGCGCGCCGGCGCGGTGGGCCGGCTCGGTCAGCGACGTGACCGAGCGCAAGCATGCCGAAGAGGAACTGCGCGCCCGCCAGCAGATGCTGGACCTGGCGCAGAAGGCTGCGCGCGCGGTGGCCTTCGAGTGGCGCATCGGCGCCGGAGACGGACAGAATCGCTGGTCGCCCGACCTGGAAGCGATGTACGGGCTGGCGCCCGGCAGCTACGACGGGACCTACGGTGCCTGGAAGAGGCTGGTGCACCCGGACGACTGGCCGGCCGTGAGGGCGGCGATCGAGCGCGCCCGGCAAACGGGCGATGTCGCCGCCGAGTACCGGGTCCTGCCCAAAGACGGCGGTATCCGTTGGCTGCAGGTGAAGGGTCGGCTGCTGTTCGATTCCGAAGGACAGCCGGCGCAAATCGTCGGATTCATGCTGGACGTCACGGAGCGGCGCATCGCGGAGGAGGAACTGAGGACGATGGAGGCCCAGCTGCGGCTGGCGCAGCGCCTGGAAGCGATGGGCACGCTGGCCGGCGGCGTCGCACACGACTTCAATAATCTGCTGGGCGCCATTCTCGGCTATGGCGAGATGGCATTGGGCGAGGCGCCAGCCGGCAGCCGGCTGCGTCGCGACATCGAAAACATCATCGTCGCCGGCGAGCGCGGGCGCGCGCTGGTGGATCGAATTCTCGCATTCAGCAGAAGCGGGGTCGGCGAGCGCGTCGCGGTCGAAGTTCAGAAGATTGTCCGCGAAACGCTGAAACTCGTCGCGGCCAAGCTGCCCGAGGGCGTTCGCATCGAACAGCGGTTGCGCGCCGGCCGAAGCGCCTCGATGGGCGACCCAACCCAGATCCATCAGGTACTGATGAATCTGGTCACAAATGCCTTGCACGCGATGCCTTCCGGCGGCACGCTGCGCGTGTCGCTCGACCGCGTCCATATCGAGTCCCAGCGCGCGGCCACGATGGGCTCGCTGCTGGCCGCCGAGTATGTCGTACTGAAGGTGGCCGACAGCGGAACGGGTATCCCCGCCGAGATCCGGGAGCGGATCTTCGATCCGTTCTTCACGACCAAGGAGGTCGGCGTTGGGACCGGACTCGGTCTGTCCCTGGTGCACGGCATCGTAACCGGCCTCGGCGGCGCCATCGACATGGCGAGCACGCTGGGAACGGGCAGCGCCTTTACCGTTTATCTGCCCCGTTTCGGCCAGGCGGTCGGGGCCGACAAGGCCAGGATGCCCGCGCCGTCCAGGATGTCGCGTGGAAATCGGCAGCGCATTCTGGTGATCGACGACGAAACACCGCTGGTGGATCTGGTGACCGGGGCGCTGGCACGTCTGGGCTACACGCCGGTCGGATTCACCTCGAGCCCGGCCGCGCTCGTCGCCTTTAGCGCGGATCCGCAAGGGTTCGATGCGGTCGTCACCGACGAGAGCATGCCGGGTACGTCGGGATCGGAGCTGATCCGCGAGATCCGCAAGATCCGGCCGCACATCCCGGCGCTGCTGGTCAGCGGCTATCTGGGCGCCGCCGTGACACAGCGGGCCCGGGAGGCGGGCGCGGACGATGTGCTGAAAAAGCCGCTTTCGACGCAGGAGCTTGCGGCCAGCCTTGCGCGGGTGCTGCAGGTCAGCCGATGAGGTTCGCAGGCCGGATGAGTCGGCTGAGATAAAGCGCGACCTTCCTGACGTCGTCCGGACGTGCGCGGCCGGGAAGCTTATGCCCGTGGCCCCGCACGGGACCTGAAGTCAACGCAGACCCGCCGGCACTGACCCATTTCAGGCCGTTGCGCACGAGAAGGGGAGATCATGGTCCTGGGAATGTCAATTGCTGCCTTTACGGCCTTGCATGTCATCTTGAGTCTGATCGGCATCTTGGCGGGCGCGGTCGTTGTGTTCCAGATGTGGAATGCGAGGACGCCGCAGGGATGGACTGCCGTGTTTCTGGCGACCACGGTCGCCACGAGCGTGACGGGCTTCATGTTTCCATCGGAACAATTTACCCCTGCCCGCGCGGTCGGGTTGATTTCACTGGTCGCGCTGGCGGCCGCTCTCTTCGGGCTGTATTACGCCCGGCTCGCGGGCGCGTGGCGGTGGATCTACGTATCGGGTGCCGTGATGGCCTTGTACCTGAACGTGTTCGTCGCGGTCGTGCAGGCCTTCCAGAAGCTGGCGTTCCTGCATCCGCTGGCGCCGACCGGCTCGGAACCGCCGTTCGTGGTCACTCAGGTGCTCGTTCTGGCAGCTTTCATCTGGGCCGCGGTGCTCGCCCTGAGGCGCTTCCATCCGTCGGTGCGCTCTCCGATGGCAGCTGCGTAATCTGACACGGGTGTCGCGTGGCGGCCGCATGATCACGCCGGCACCGCGGAAATCTGCGATCCGGCAGGATGCCGGCGACGACTAGACTGGGTGACGTGATGAAGGTGCTCGTAGTCGGCGCCGGTGCGATCGGCGCGTACTTTGGCGCGAGGCTGCTGGAAGCCGGCGTCGATGCGACCTTTCTGGTGCGGCCGAAGCGCGAGTCTCAGCTTCGGCAGGGTTTGTCCGTACGAAGCCCCAAAGGCGACATCCGGCTGGGACCTCCACCGACGGTGACGGCGGAACGGTTGCAAAAGGGATTCGGGGTCGTCCTGTTGAGTTGCAAGGCCTACGACCTGGCCGGCGCGATCGACTCGTTCGCGCCGGCGGTCGGTCCGGAAACCGCCATAGTCCCGTTATTGAACGGGATGCGCCATCTGGACGCGCTGAAGGACCGGTTCGGGGCGGAGCCGGTTCTGGGCGGGCAATGCCAGATCTCCGTGACGCTCGCCGACGACGGCAATGTGATTCATTTGAGCGACTTTCACCAGCTTGCGTTCGGTGAGCTGGAAAAAAATCCGCGCAGCGAGCGCGCGCTGGCCATCGAGGCCTTGCTTTCGAAGGCGAAGTTCGAGGCGCACCGCAGTGACGCGATCCTGCAGGAGATGTGGGAGAAATGGGTGTTCATCGCCGCGCTGGCCGGAACGACCTGCCTGATGCGGGGCGCCATCGGTGACATCGTCCGCAGCGGCGGGGTCGATCTGATGCGGCGTATGGGTCGCGAATGCGCCGCGATCGCTGGCGCGCAAGGGTTCGCCCCGCGGCCGCAGGCGCTTGGCCGGGTCGAAGCGATACTGACGGACGCGGACTCGACGCTGGCCGCCTCGATGCTGCGCGATCTCGAGCGCGGCGCAAGAACCGAGGCCGATCACATCATCGGCGATCTGCTGGCGCGCCGCCCGCCTTCGCCCTCCGGGCTTCGGCCTGCAAGCCCGCCGACGAGCGAATTGTCGGTGCTGGAGGTCGCCTATCTGCATCTGAAGACGTACGAGCTGCGTCGGGCGAGCGGGACACCGTGATGACGGAACAAATGCATCCGGCCAAGAAGATCTATCCAGGCCCGGGCGATGCGATCCGGATCGTCCCGATGAGCCTGCCCGAGGCGATGCTCGGGCCGGCTCAGCCGGCCGTCCGAGCCGGGCCAGCCACGGCTCCGCAGCTGACGTACCGCAACGGGCCCCTGCTTGAAGCGGTCGAAGTGTTCACGATTTTCTGGGGTTCGGACTGGCAAAGCACGGCGCTCAACGCAGTGCCGGCCCAGGTCAACGCGTTTTTCGACTTCATCCTGACCAGCGCGCTGATCGACCAGCTGGCCGAATACAGCGCGCCCGGGTGGACCATCGGACACGGCAAGCGCACCGGCACGCTGGCGATTACGGCCCCGCCGCTGAAACAGTCGGTGTCCGATACGGCGATTCAGCACATGCTGCAGCAGCTGATCTCCAGTCACCCGGGAGTGCCGCCTCCGGGGCCGAACACGCTGTATTTCGTCTATGTGCCGCCGGGCGTGCGCGTCGTGCAGGGCGGCTCGGCATCCTGCCAGGCATTCTGCGGGTACCACAACGATATCTCGGGCCAGGTCTTTTACGCGGTGATGCCCTATCCGGGTTGCGCCGGCTGCAGCGGCAGCCTCTCGACCTGGGAGGCGCTGACCTCGACCACGTCGCACGAATTGTGCGAAGCGATCACCGATCCGATCCCAGGGCAGGGCTGGTACGACGACGCCAACGGCGAGATCGGCGACATCTGTGCCTGGAAGACCAAGAAGGTCGGCGACTACACGGTACAGCTGGAGTGGTCGAATAAGGCCAATCAATGCCTCTAGGCGCGGCAGAGCCGCACCGGCGGCGTCAGCGCGCGCGGCAGCCGCGCTCGCGGCCGCAGCTGCGCTGGGCGTGTCGTCGCCTTCGTGGGCCGGTGGGCCGCTCGGCATCGACCATCGCTGGGCCTACGACGACAGCGGCATCTGGAGGCGGAGCAACCAGCGGATCCTGATGGACTCGCTGATCGGGGGCGAGGTCCTCTGCGGCTTGTGGGAAGGCGGCCAGACCCGTTTCGGCAACACCTGCTGGCGCGCGATCGATTCGTCGCTGATCGCAAGCGCCTCGGCGCAGGTGCTCAAGTACGTCTTCACTCGGGCGCGGCCGATTCAGGGTAACGACCCGAACGCCTGGTTCCAGGGCGGCTCTCACTACAGCTTTCCGAGCGGCGAGGTGGCGGCTGTCAGCTCGATCGTCACGCCGTTCGTCTTCGAGTACGGCAACCAGCAACCCGGCGTGTGGGCGCTGGAAGCGCTGCCGCTCTACGACGCAATCGCGCGGATGAAAGTGCAGGCGCACTGGCAAACCGACGTTCTGGCCGGCTTTGCGATCGGAACTGCGGCTGGGTATTACGCGCATCAACGGGACAGCCCGCTGGTGCTTAGCGTGATGCCCCATGCGATTCTGGTCGGCTTGCGTCGCCGGTTCTAGCCGCGACCCGCCAGGCTGACACAACCCATGCTGAAGACGGGGGCTTAGGGGTACCATTTACAAGCGACGCGGTTTGCGGCAGCAACTGGCCGGCCGCGGCTCGCATCTGGTAAGCCGCAACGCGGGGCACCCGTGGCGACGTGGGCCGCTTGGCGCCGATTGCCGGCGACGCTTCTGCGCATCGCGCTGTTGACGATCGCGTATGCCGTCGTGGGCGTGCCCGCGCTGCAGCTTGCGATTCCACCCGGTTACGGGGCGCCGATATTTCCTCCTGCGGGCATCATGCTCGCGGCCGGCGTGATCTACGGCTACGGCGTTCTGCCAGCCGCGTTTTTCGGTTCGCTGCTGTTGAGGCTGACTGCATTCAGCGGGGTGTCCGCCGGACACACGACGCTGCAATGGGTGAGCGTCATCGTCGCACTGGCCGCGATGCTCCAGGCCGCCGTGGGTACGCGGCTGGTGAAGGGGCTGTGCGGAGCGTCGCCTGCGCTCGACACACCCGCCACGATCGTCCGCTTTGTGCTGTTGTGCCCGGTTGCTGCGCTGGTGAGCGCGAGCATCTCGACCTTGGCGCTGTTGAAATCCGGCATCGCTGCGCCGATCAGCGGATTTTTCTACTGGTGGAACTGGTGGCTCGGTGACACGCTCGGGATGCTGGTCGGTGTTCCGATCGTCCTCGCGCTACTTGGCAGGCCGCGTGAACATTGGAGAGCGCGCCGATGGACGGTGGCGATTCCCTTGCTCGTGATGATCGGCCTGGGAGCGCTCACCGCCGCCATGATCGCCCGTTGGGAAGATCAACGCATCGAGGGGCGATTCGGCTTCGACGCCCAGAAGCTCGTGAACGCGTTTCGCAGCGAGCTCAGGCTGGACGTGCTCGCGGTCCAGGCGGCAGCGCATGGCCAAGCGCGTCTGACCGATGGATCCGAGCCGCCGCGATGGATGAACGAGGCGCCGTCGATCCGCTCGATCGGTCGAGTATCGACCGGGGCCGCTGCCGGCGCCCCGGCCCTTCCGGTCGTCGAAGAGGCCTCGAGAGGGCGCGCCGAGGACGAGCGCATCCTGGCCGATGCCTCGGTTCAGGCTGCGCTGGAACGCGCTCTGGCTTCGGGGCAGGTGGCTGCGAGCGAACCCTGGACCATCGGCAGTGGCGCGGACCAGCAGGCCGAGTTCCTGGTCTGGATTCCGGATTCCGAGCCGCCGTCCGGCGGGGGCACCGCGGCACGGAAGCTCGCTTACGCGGTGATCAATATCAATCGGCTCGATCCAAGGCTGCTGGTCAACGACGGAGGCGGCCTCGCGATTTGCTGGGTGGACCGAACCGGAGGAGGGGCGGCCCATCGGATTGCCGGGCCGCTCGATTGCGAGCGCCCGGTCCAGGGCCAGCCGCTCAAGCACGAGGTGGCGATCCCGCTCTGGGGAAGGGACTGGCTGATCCGCGTCGTGGCCACACCCAAATATTTGGGGGCGCTGCGCAGCTGGGGCACCTGGGCGTTCTCGGCCGTGACGGTCTTTGCGATCGGTGCGATCGGCATCTTCCTGCTGCTTCTGACGGGCCGCGCTCAGACGATCAGCCGGCTGGTTCTGTACCGCACCGCCGAGCTCGAGCGCGAGAAAGCCGCGCTTCGCAGCAGCGAGGAGCTGCTGCGCAAGATCCTGGACCACGCGTCGGTTGGAATCGCGATTCACGGTCCTGATTGCCGTTTCCTGCGGGTCAACCCGCGCTTTTGCGAGATTACCGGCTACTCGGCCGAGGAGCTTTATCGGATGCGCTGCACGGACCTGATCCACCCGGCCGACCGCAGGCCGGGTGACGGTTGGCCGGCCCAGGATTCAGCGCAGGTGACCGCGGTGCCGGATGCAGGACGCGAGTTGCGTTATGTGCGCAAGGGCGGAACCATCGTCAATGTGCAGATGCGCGTGGCGCTCGGTCGGGATGAACCCGGCGGGCCGGCTTATGCGGTGACGGTGACCGAGGACATCACGGAAAGGGTCCGGCTGCGCGAAGCGGAGCGCGCCCGGCTGGTTGCCGAGGAAGCCACGCGTGCCAAGGACGAGTTCCTGTCGAGGATGAGCCATGAGCTGCGCACTCCCCTGAACGGGATTCTCGGATTTGCCCAGGTCCTGCTCGGAAGTCCCGCCGAGCCTCTTTCCGGACAGCAGCGCGCGCGCGTCGAGCATATAGAGATCGCCGGCTGGCATCTGCTGGCGATGATCGACGATCTGCTCGACCTGTCGCGGATCGAGGCGGGAACCGTCCGGCTGTCCGTGGAACCGATCGCTCTGGGTCTGGTGGTGCGGGAGACCGTGACGATGCTGTCGGGCGCGGCCGCCCAGCAGGCCGCCACGGTTCGCGCCGACATCGATACCGAAGCCGACCGGGTGCTGGCCGATGGCACGCGGCTCAAGCAGGTGCTTGCGAATCTGATCAGCAACGCGATCAAGTACAACTCGCCCGGCGGCACGGTCACGGTAACCGCACGCCGAAGCGACCGCGACGAGATCGTCATCACGGTGTCGGACACGGGCCAGGGCATGTCGCCGGCGCAATTCTCCGAGCTGTTCCAGCCCTTCAACCGGCTCGGCCGCGATTCCGGACCGACGCCCGGCACCGGGATCGGTCTGGTCGTGACCAAGAAACTGATCGAACTGATGAACGGACGGATCGAGGTCAGCAGCGTCGAAGGACAGGGCAGCACATTCGCGGTCAGCCTTCCCGCCGCGCATGCGGAGCCGGCGGTCAGGCCGCCGGCCGGCAGGCCGATCGATGCGCACTATTGCAGCAAGCGCGTTGCCTACTTCGAAGACAATCCGCTGAACGCGGAAGTGATGCGGGCGGTGCTGTCGGCCCGGCCGCAGATCCGTCTTGACGTGTACGCGCGCGCGGCCGATGGCCTCGCAGCGATTCAGCAGGAACCGTTCGATCTGCTGCTGCTGGACATGAGCCTGCCGGATGCGCACGGCATCGATGTTCTGCGGCGCCTGAAAACCGACCCGGCCACGCAGCCGATGCCGGTCATCGTCGTGTCCGCGGACACCATCGCGGACCACCTGCGCGAAGCGCTGCGGGCCGGCGCGCTGGCGTACATCGCCAAACCGATCGAGCGGGCGCAGGCACTGGAAAAAATCGACCGCGCACTGGAAGCGCCGGTCGCTTGAAGAAAGAGCGGTGCCCGGGCAGCTAGATCTCTACCAGTCCGGACCGCAGCGCCTTGGCCACCGCGTGGGCGCGCGAGCTCGCGTCGAGCTTGGCGATGATTTGTGCCACGTGGAATTTGGCCGTATGCGCCGAGATGTGCAGGGCTTGCGCGATTTCGCGGTTGCCCAGACCGAGCGACATCTTCCACAGCACTTCGCGCTCGCGCGGTGTCAGCGGGTCGCTCAATGGCTCCGTATCGGTGGCCGCTGCGCGCCGGTCGGCGCCGGTCCCGGCACGCACCGCCTCGGCGGCCAGTGCCGGGGTAATCGTCACCAGCCCGGCCGCGGCTGCGTGCGCGGCGATCGCAACGGCCTCGATCGAAGCGTTGCGAGGAAGCACCGAGTGTCCGGCGAGCAGCCAGTCGGCGATCGGTCCGTCCCGGTCGGGCCACAGCAACACCAGCGCGGGTCCCTGGTCGGCGATCGCGGCGATTGGCTCGATGTCGGCGTCCGCCGCGACGTCGATGATCCCGACCCGTGCCTGCGCAAAGCTCTCGCCCGCGGCGTTGGGCGGCCCCTCGTGCGTGGCCACGATCTCGAAGTCGCCGCGCAGCTCCAGCCCGGTCTTCAGGCCCGCGAGCACCAGCGGCGAGTTCGAAATCAGCGCCGTGCGAACCGCAGCCTGCATCGCGCCTCGATCAGCAGGCGCGCGCCTCGGTCGGCCACTGGCCGACGGTCACGTCGACCTGGGCCGGCGAGCCGCCGCGGATCAACGATACGTGCACGCTCTTGCCGATATTGCCGGCGAGCGCATCACGCAATTCAGGCAGGCTTGCGGCGCGATGGTCGGCCACCTCGAGCACGATGTCACCGACCAGCAACCCGGCCTGCGTCGCCGGCCCTCCCGGCAGCAGCGAGGTGATCAGCAAGCCCGCCTCCGCGCTGCGCGCTCCGGCGGGCATGCCCGCCTCCGGAATACCTGCTTCGGCGGGCTTGCCCGCCGTAGCGCGAAGCGCGAAGGCGGGTGCCTTGGAAACCTCGACGGGCTGCACGCTGATGCCCAGGAACGCGCGGGCTACATGACCCTTGGCGAGCAGCTCGTCGACGACTCTGGAGATCGTCGATTCGGGAACGACGACCCCATAGCTGCGCGATAGCCCCGAGGTGGCCAATCCGAACACCTTGCCGGCGGCGTCCGCGACCGGAGCGCCGGACAGGCCGTCATGCGGGCCGGCATCCAGGCGGATCAGGCGGTCCATATGTCCGCCGAGCCAGGTCTGCCACGCGCCCGCCACCCGATTGATGACGGACACACTGGCGGTCAGATCCGCGCCCGGCGAACGGCCGACGAGGATCGCGAGCTGCCCGGGCCGAACGACGGCCGAATTGGATCGGTCGACCGCGGGCAACGCGTCGTCCGGCAACCGGAAGACGGCCAGATCGGTGGGCGGATCGGTACCGACCAGCGTCGCATCGGCGCCGGCTTGCTGCGCCGTGATCACCGACACGGTCGCCGGCACGCGCCCGAACGCATGGGCCACCGTCACCATCATCCCGGTCCGCCACACGACGCCACAGCCGAGCGCGCGCCGGCCGCGCCCGCGCAGCGCCACCGTGGACATTCCGACCTTTTCGACCGTGGAAGCAATCGAGTCGGAAAGCGCCTGCAGCGGCGTGATACCGGCCTTGTCCGAAACCTGTGCCATCACGATATGTCCTTTCGATCCGAGCCTCACTTGCGCTGTTCGAAACATAGACAATCGCAATGTCGGCCGCATCCGCCGATCGGGCAGGCGCAAGGGCACCGCAACGGGGCGGCAGCGACTGCAGCGGGCCTGCCCGCCGCTTACAGCGCTTGCTGGCGCGGCGGCGGCACGTAATTCCTGCGCGCGTCGAGCACGCGCCGGTGGTTCTGCTTGGCCCAGCGAACCAGCTCCCAGACCGGGTCCAGCAGCGATTTCCCCAGCGGCGTCAACGCGTAGTCAACGCGTGGCGGATTGGTGGGATACACGGTCCGGGTCAGCAGCCCGTCCTGCTCCAGCCGACGCAGCGTCTGAGCCAGCATCCGCTGCGAGATATCGTCGATTCTCGCCTTCAGGGCGCTGAAGCGTAGAGTTCCATTTTCGGCCAGCGTGCACAGCACCAGCATGCTCCAGCGGTCGCCGACCCGATCCAGCACATCCCGGATCGGACAGGCGTCCGCGTCAGACGATTTGCGCTTGAGTGTCGCCATCGCAGACTCTCCGAGAAATCACAAATTGAACATGGTTATTGAACAGACACCAGGTAACACGCGACACACTCCTTGCCGTTCATTGCGAGAACTGTACGATCCCGAATGTAGTCTCTTTTGTATATTAGCTCTTATTCGTATACCAAATCTCTGTGAGGCCGATACAACCTGACAAAGAGGAAGTCACGAAATCGTAGCAACTGGCCGTGCATGATAGCCTTATCGAGGGCGTTGAGCCGCGCTGTGCGCGGTTTTGCGTTTAGGGTTCTTAATTATTTCAACAGGTAAAAAGTCCTCCCCGCGGCCTATGCAGGGACCGCAGTGGGCGTTGATAATTGATCGTGTCGCCCCCGACGGGGGCTCGTTCAAGTTTTTCAGGACCGCATCATGTCAATCGGTTTGTTGTGCCGCTCGGCAGCCAGCGTGCTGCGGGCGCCCGCGCTGCGCGGCGTCCTGATTCTGACCGGGTCGATTGCTCTGGGTGCCTGCCAGTCCAGGGCGGATACTCCCTCGCCGGGCGCATTCGGCCCTCCGCCGGTGTCGGTGGCCCCGGCCGTGCAGCGCCAGGTGCAGGAATTCGATGAATTCACGGGCCGCCTGGAGTCGCCCAAGTCGGTCGACATCCGACCGAGGGTCTCCGGCTATATCAAGAAGGTCCATTTTCACGACGGGCAGGAGGTCAAACAGGGCGACCTGCTGTTCACGATCGATCCGGATCCGTACCTGGCCGAGCTGGCCAAGGCGCGCGCACAGCTTGCCGCTGCGCATACCCAGGTCGAACTGGCGATCAGCGAGGAGGCCCGGGGCCACAAGCTGATCGACGTGAAGGCGATTTCGCAGCAAGAGTTCGACCAGCTGGCCTCGGCGACGCGCAACACGGCGGCCAATGTGCAGGCGGCCGAGGCGGCCATGCAGTCGGCCCAGCTCAACGTCGGCTACACGGAGATTCGGGCACCGATCGCCGGGCGCATATCGCGCGCCAACGTGACCGAAGGCAACCTGGTCAACGTCGGCGATCCGGTGCTGACGTCGCTCGTGTCGCAGGACCGGGTGTATGCGTATTTCGAAGCCGCGGAGGACTCGTACCTGAAATACGCGCGCCTCGCACGGGAAGGGTCTCGCCTCAGCTCACGAACGAATGCCAGTCCGGTGACGATGGGGCTGGCCGACGAGGAAGGGTTCCCGCACCGCGGCGTGATGGACTTCGTCGACAACCGCCTGAACCCGCAAACCGGCGCGATGCGCGGGCGCGCGGTATTCGACAATGCCGAGCGGCGCTTTACGCCCGGGCTTTTTGCGCGGATCAGGCTGGTGGGAAGCGGCACGTACACGGCGGTGCTGACACCCGAGAACGCGATCGGCACCGATCAGAGCAAGAAATTCGTGCTGGTCATCGGGCAGGACAACAAGGCGCAGTTCCGAGAAGTCAAGCTCGGGGCGCTGATCGACGGCATGCGCGTGATCTCCAGCGGCCTGTTTCCCGGTGACCTGGTCGTGGTCGACGGCCTGCAGCGGGTCCGCCCTGGCATGCCGGTGACCCCGGAGAAGCTGCCGATCGACGACAAGGGCATGCCGATCCGCAAGCAGGCGGCGGTGGCCTCCGCTCAACCATAGAGGCTTGAGTCGACGCACCATGGATGTCTCCCATTTTTTCATCGACCGGCCGCGCTTTGCCGCGGTGCTGTCGATCATCGTGTTCCTGGTCGGGCTGATCGCGCTGTTCAGGTTGCCGATCTCCGAGTACCCGGAAGTGTCTCCGCCGCAGGTGGTGGTGCGGGCCCAGTTTCCCGGCGCCAACCCGCGCGTGATCGCCGAGACGGTGTCTACGCCGCTGGAGGAGCAGATCAACGGCGTGGACAACCTGCTCTATTACGACAGCCAGGCGACCTCCGACGGATCGATGACGCTGACCGCCACGTTCCGGATCGGCACCGACCCGATCGTGGCCGAATCGGAAGTCCAGAATCGGATCAACCGTGCGTTGCCGCGTCTTCCGGAGGTGGTGCGCCAGATCGGCGTGACGACCGAGAAAAGCTCGCCCACGCTGACGATGGTCGTGCACATGGTGTCGCCCGACAACCGCTACGACGCGCTGTACCTGCGCAACTACGCGCAGCTGTACGTGCGCGATCCGCTGCTGCGGATCTCGGGCATGGGGTCGGTGCTGGTGTTCGGCGAGGGCGACTACGCGATGCGGATCTGGCTCGATCCGCACAAGCTCTCTGCGCGCAGCGTGAGCACCGGCGAAGTGGTATCGGCGATCCGCGAACAGAACGCCCAGGTGGCCGCGGGCGTGGTCGGCGCGGCGCCCAGCCCGCCCGGCACCGTGTTCACGATGTCGGTCAACACCAAGGGGCGCCTGAAGACCGAAGAGGAGTTCGCAGACATCATCGTGCGGGCCGACACGACCGACGGCTCCGTGATCCGGATCCGCGATCTGGGGCGGGTCGAGCTCAGTGCCGGCACCTACGCCTTGCGCAGCCTGCTCAACAACACGGAGGCGGTGGCGATCGGGATCTTCCAGGCGCCCGAGTCCAACGCGCTGGCGCTGTCCAGCCAGGTCCGCAGCACGATGGAGCGGCTGAAGGCGGACTTTCCTCAGGGCGTGGACTACCAGATCGTGTACGACCCGACCCAGTTCGTGCGCACCTCGATCAGCAAGGTCATCGAGACCCTGACGTATGCCATCCTGCTGGTGGCGCTGGTGGTGGTCATATTCCTGCAGACCTGGCGCGCCTCGATCATCCCGCTGCTGGCGGTTCCGGTGGCGGTGGTCGGAACCTTCGCCGTGCTGCTGACGCTGGGCTTTTCGATCAACACGCTGACCTTGTTCGGCCTGGTGCTGGCGATCGGGATCGTGGTCGACGATGCGATCGTGGTGGTGGAGAACGTCGAACGCAACATCGAGAGCGGGCTGACCCCGCACGACGCCACCGTGCGGGCGATGCAGGAAGTGAGCGGGCCCATCATCGCGATCGCGCTGGTGCTGTGCGCGGTGTTCATTCCGCTGTCGTTCGTCTCCGGCCTGTCCGGCCAGTTCTATCGGCAGTTCGCGGTCACGATCGCGATCTCGACGGTGATTTCGGCCTTCAATTCGCTCACGCTGTCGCCGGCGCTGGCGGCCATCCTGCTGCGCGGGCGCGATGAACCCAAGGACGTGGTCACGCGCGTTATGGAGCGCTTCCTGGGCGGGTTCTTCCGCCGCTTCAACCGCGGGTTCAAACGCTCCTCGGCGGCCTACGGCGAGGGCGTCACCAGCATCCTTGGCCACAAGGCCCTGGTGCTCGGGGTCTATGCGGCATTGATCGGGCTGACGCTGCTGCTGTTCTGGCGCGTGCCGCCGGGTTTCGTGCCTCAGCAGGACAAGCAGTACCTGATCGGAATCGCGCAACTGCCCGACGGCGCGTCGCTGGATCGGACCACCGAGGTGATACGCGAGCTCAGCGACATCGGCAAGAAAGTGCCAGGAGTGCACGATTCGGTCGCGTTTCCCGGCCTGTCGATCAACAACTTTTCGAATCTGACCAACGCCGGCATCGTGTTTTTCCCGCTGGACGACTTCGACAAGCGGACCACGCGCGCATTGAGTGCCGACTCGATCGCGGCGCAGGTCAATATGCGCGCCGGTGCGATCAAGGACGCATTCATCTTCGTGCTGTCGCCGCCGCCGGTGTCGGGCCTGGGCAATGCGGGCGGTTTCAAGCTGCAACTGCTGGACCGCAACTCGATGGGAGAACAGGCGCTGGCCGGATCGGTGGGGGCGACGATGGGCCGCGTTTATGGCAACCCACAATCGATCCTGACCCAGGTGTTCTCCAACTACCAGATCAACGTGCCCCAGTTGTACGCGGACATCGACCGGACCCGCGCCAAGCAGATGGGGGTGAGCCTGACCGACATCTACGACACGATGCAGCTGTACCTGGGGTCGCTGTACGTGAACGACTTCAACCGCTTCGGCAAGACCTACCAGGTGATCGTTCAGGCGGACGCACCGTACCGCGCCGACGCCGATTCGATCACTCAACTGAAGACCCGCAACAGCAAGGGCGAGATGGTTCCGCTCGGAGCGCTGATGAAGATCGAGCCGACCTTCGGTCCGGTCAGCGTCACCCGACACAACGGTTTCTATTCGGCCGACATCAACGGCGCGCCCAAGCCGGGGTTCAGCTCGGGGCAGGCGCAGGCCGAGATCGAGCACGTGCTGCGGGCGAGCCTGCCGCGCGGGATCACGTACGACTGGACCGAGCTGGTGTACCAGGAAAAGATCGCGGGCAACACGATGGTGTACATCTTCCCGTTGTGCGTACTGCTCGTGTTCCTGGTGCTGGCCGCCAACTACGAGAGCTGGACGCTGCCGCTGGCGATCGTGCTGATTGTTCCGCTGTGCATCTTCAGCGCCATCCTGGGCGTATGGCTGAGCGGCTTTTTCGGGATTCCGGCCGACAACAACATATTCACCCAGATCGCGTTCGTCGTGCTGGTAGGACTTGCCTGCAAGAATGCGATCCTGATCGTCGAGTTCGCGCGCGACCTGGAAGTGCGCGGCGAGCCGATGCTCGAGGCGGTGCTGCACGCGTGCCGGTTGCGGCTGCGGCCGATCCTGATGACGTCGGTCGCGTTCTGCGCCGGCGTGGTCCCGCTGATCCTGGGTTCGGGTGCCGGCTCCGAGATGCGCCGCGCGATGGGGATCGCGGTGTTCTGCGGGATGGTGGGCGTGACCTCGTTCGGCATTTTCATGACGCCGGTGTTTTACACGCTGCTGCGAATCCTGGCGCGTTCGTCCAAGCCGGCCGGCGCCGCGCCCAAGCCGGCCTCGGGTGACCGCGTCGGCGGGGGCACCTTCGGGATGCAGCCACAGGGGCCACGCGATGACGAGTAAGCGCCAGGTTTTTCAAAAGCCCGCTCGATGGCTGGCGCCGTTGCTGGCGGCTGTGTTGAGTGCCTGCGCGCTCGGGCCCGACTACAAGACGCCGCAATCGCGGCTGGCGGGCGATTTCGAGAACGCCACCGGCGATCAGCAGGAGCCGCAGCGCGAGTTCTGGCGGCGTTTCGACGATCCGATCCTCAACGGGCTGGTCGACGACGCGATCAAGGCCAATCACGACATCCGGATCGCGGTGGCCAATTTGCAGCAGGCGCGCGCGGCGCAGCTCGGCGTCGACGCGCAAGCCTATCCGCGGGTCGGCACCAACGCCAGCGCTTCGCGCCAGATCATTCCGCAGACGTCGGCGCCGGGATTCAGCCGCGAGGAGCGCACCGGGAACGTGTTCGATACGTCGATCGATGCGAACTGGGAGCTGAACCTGTTCGGGCGCTACACCCGGGCATCCGAATCGGCCGCCGCCTCCGTGTCGGCCGCGGAGGCCGGTGTGGCCGCCGCCCAGGTCAGCGTGACGGCCGAGGTGGCGCGCAACTACTTCCAGTTGCGCGGCCAGCAGCTGCGCCTGCAGATCGCGCACGAGTCGCTGCAGAATCAGCAAGCGAACCTGGATCTGGTGCAGGCGCGGCTGGACGCGGGGCGCGGCACCGAGCTGGACACGACGCGCGCCCAGTCCCAGGTCGAGAACACGCGGGCGGTGGTCCCGGTGCTGGAGGCCGGCATCGAGCTGTCGCGCTACCGGCTGGCGGTGCTGACCGGGCGGGCGCCCACCGAGCTGGCCGCGCTATCGGAAGAGCCCCAGCCATTGCCCGGACTGAAGCCGGTCAACGGGATCGGCAGCCCGTCCACTCTGCTGAGGCGACGGCCCGACATCCGGGTCGCCGAGCGCCAGCTCGCCGCGGCCACGGCCGACATCGGCGCCTCCAAGGCGGACCTTTTCCCCAGCGTCTCGATCACCGGATTGCTGGGCTTGAATGCCTTGCACCCCGGAGGCCTGAACAGCGGCCAGGCCTATTACTACAACCTCGGTGGGTCGATCGCCTGGACGCTGCTCGACTTCGGGCGGATCCGCTCCCGTATCCGGCAGAACGAGGCAAGGACCGATGCGGCGCTGGCGCAGTACGAAAAAACGGTGTTGACGGCGCTGGAGGAGACCGAAGGCGCACTGATCAGCTTCAACCGCAACCAGCGGCGCGCCGAGAGCCTGTTCAAGGCGGCGCACGCCTCGGAGCAGGCGGCCAAGCTGGCGCGCACGCGCTTTGAAGCCGGGGTGACCGATTTCCTGACCGTGCTGGAGGCAGAGCGCCAGCTGCTGGCCGACCGCGAGGGACTGGCGCAGGCGCAGACCGATGCGGGCACTTCGCTCGTTGCGGTCTACAAGGCGCTTGGCGGCAGCTGGTACGAGTCGGCCACCACGACCGCATCCAGTAACTGACGGCGGCTCACGTCCCTTTGCGCGTGCTTTGAGCGCGGACCGCGTCCGGGCGTCACAGGCCGAAGTAGATCGGCTCGTCCGGCTCTTCAGGCTCCTCGGGCTCGGGGGCGGCCGGTGCGGCGTCCTGTGGAACCGGGGGCCCGACCGTGGTCGGACCGGAGCGCCTGCTGATCGTGGTCGGCGAAGTCGACGAGTTTTCGTTGGCCTGGACCGTGAGGAAGTGTCCCCGCAACAGATCGCGCAAGCGTTCGACTACGTCCTCGCGGGGGAAGATCGAGTTCTCCAGGATCCCGTCGATCGTCTGATAACCCTTCTGGATCAGGAACAGAACGTTGCGAACCCTGGCGTCGAGCCGGTACGTGCGCGCCGCCAGCTCTTCAGAGCCTTTGAGCGTCAGCTCGAAATAGGTCCGTTCGCGCGCTCCCATTCGGTTCACCCGTTAGACTAATCGGGTGAATTTTGACCGACTTGAGAGCGCCACGCAGGGTCGGTGTGAGTCGGAATAACATCCGAAATCTTCGTTTTGCGTCGCCTTAACGGCCGGCGATTCCGCACCGGCCCGATTCCGTCCACGGAGGCAGCCAATGACCCGCAGATCGTCCATGATTCTTATCGGAATTGCCGTAGCAGGCCTGAGTCTGGGCGGCGCGCAGGCCGCGCTGACCATCGGCGCCCGCGCTCCCGAGTTCACGGCCCGGGCGGCCATGGGCGGAAGCGAGTTCACGTTCGCGCTGGCCGATGCCCTGAAAAAGGGGCCAGTCGTGCTGTATTTCTTTCCGAAGGCGTTTACCAAGGGCTGCACCGTCGAGGCCCACAACTTCTCGGAAGCGACCGACCGGTTCAAATCCTTCGGAGCGACCGTGATCGGGATGTCGAACGACGACATCGACACGCTGAAGAAGTTTTCGGTGCTGGAATGCCGCAACAAATTCGCAGTGGCCGCGGATCAGGGCGGCCACGTGATGAAACAGTACGATGCGGTGCTGCCGGGGCGGGTGGACGTTGCGGATCGTATCTCGTACGTGATCGCGCCGGACGGCAAGGTGATCTACGCGTTCGCGAGCATGAGCCCTGACGGGCACGTCGAGAACACCTTGGATGCGGTCCAGCGCTGGAAGGGGACCGTCCGCCCGTAGCCCGCCGCCGCGCTGCGCGCTATGGCGGGTTACACGCTAGCGCGCGGCTCCTCGTGGCCATCGCTGGCCGCGCGCCCATCCGGACGCACCTGCGCATCGGCGATCGACTGCCATAGCCTGCGCTTGAGCTCGACGGCCTCCATCGGACCGAACACGCGCCGGTAGGACTCGACCAGCCTGCGGGCCGGCATGAAGTCCCCGTCCAGCGCGCACGCCCTGGCGCGAGCGAACCGGGTCCGATGTTCGAGCACCGATCCGAACGTCGACTCGTACCGGTCCAGGCAGCATCGCATCGACAGATCGAAGGTCGACGCCCGCGCGGCGCACAGTTTGCAAAGCGTGGCACTGGCCGGCTTGCGGGAGGTCTGCGGCGATCGAAACGGGTAGGCCGCCTGGCTTTCGCGCAGTCGCCTCTTGTCCTCGTCGGACGCGAAGCCTATTCCCGATAAACGATGCACGAGGGGCATGTTCTGCTCTCCTATCCTCGAGGCATCATCACAGCACGCGCGCGCCGCGGCTGGAATCAGGGACGCGTCTAGGTGCGATCCCGCGTTCCAGCGATCTCGGCTATCTCGTTTGGACGGTGCCCGTTTCCCAGCGAGCGAATCGAGATCGAGCGGTCCGTCGGAATGACGCCGACAGCCTGCAGCGACAGGTACCGCAGGCAGCACACACGCAGGAAGGAGGCGAAATTGCCCAGGTCGGCGCCGGCTGCGACCAGCTCGTCGTGCAGTTTGCTGATCAGTTGGGGGACGCTCATGGCATCCCGGGCGCCGATCTCGGCCAACACGTCCCAGAACATCCGCTCCAGACGAAGGCTGGTCGAAACCCCGTGCAACCGTATCGATCGCGTGTAAGACGAATACAGTTCCGGATCCGCTGTCACGAAAACGCTACACATGGTTTGACCCTCCGTGCATCCGGCCGGCCGTCCGGTCGCCGCGGGGCGGGCGCGGATGCCGAATGCGTCGCCCCGAGGTCCGGATCCGTCGACGGGTTCAGAGGATGATACGAGTCCCCAGCAGTTGCAGGAACTGCGCGATCCACGCGGGATGCGCCGGCCAGGCCGGCGCCGTGACCAGGTTTCCATCCGTCACCGCCGCATCGATCGCGATGTCCGCGTAATTCGCGCCGGCCAGCTCGACTTCGGGGCGGCACGCCGGGTAAGCGGACACGCGCCGACCCTCGATCACGCGTGCCGCGGCCAGGATCTGCGCACCGTGGCAGATGGCGGCCAGCGGTTTGCCGGCCTTGGCGAAATGGCGAACGCACTCGAGCACGCTCAGGTTCAGCCGCAGGTACTCGGGAGCGCGGCCGCCCGGTATCAGCAATGCGTCGTAGCCGTCGGGACGCGTTTCGGAGAAGGCCGCGTTCAACGTGAAATAGTGACCGCGTTTCTCGCTGTAGGTCTGGTCGCCCTCGAAATCGTGAATCGCGGTGGCGATTTTTTCGCCGGCCGCCTTGCCCGGACACACGGCGTGTACCGTATGGCCGACCGCCTGCAGTGCCTGAAACGGCACCATCGTTTCGTAGTCTTCTCCGAAATCACCGCAAAGCATCAAGATGCGTTTGGCTGGCATGGGATTCTCCTGACGAAAATGTCCGGGCCATCGCCGGGGGCTGCAATTTTCGCCAGGATGGCTGCGGCGTGGGTGGTAGCCGATTACTGCGCTTCCGAACGTGCCGCGTCGAGCAGGCCATCGTGCACGGTCGGAAACCACAACCGCATCCGCAATTCGCTCTTGATCCGGCGGTTTCGGAGCCGGCGCGACTCCTCGAAGAAGGAGAACTGCGTTGGCGAGACCGCGCGGCGAAGCGCCTCCCGGGGCAGGCGCGGCGCGCGCGGCAGTCCGAATCGGTCGGCCACCAGGTCCAGATACTCGCCCAGCGCCAGGCACGAGTCGTCGACCGCGTTGTAAACGCGTCGCGGCGCCGCCCTGAACAGGCTCGCAACGCAGATACGCGCAAGATCGTCGATATGGATGTGATTGGTCAGAACGTCCTCGGCGGGCAGCGGAGCCGGAACCGCGCGCCGCAGCCGCTCGGTCGGCAATCGCCCGGGGCCGTAGATGCCCGGCACACGCAGCACCGAGGCATGCCAGGGGTGGGCGCGTGCGCGCCGCTCGGCGTCCGCGCGCCGCAGTGCCCGCTCGGTGATTGGCGCCGGTGACGCCGTTTCGTCGACCCATGCGCCACGCCGGTCGCCGTACACGCCGGTCGTACTGATATAGACAAAGCGCCGGGGCCGCCGGCGCAGTAGTTGCAGCAAGTGGGCGATCCGGGTGTCGGTCGACCGGGCGGGCGGAGGAGGCGCCAGGCAGATCACGCGCGGGGCGAGCCCCGCGATCCGGTTCGCGGGCCGGCCGTCCAGATCGAGCAGCATCGGGGTCGCCCCGGCACGCCGCAGCACTTGGCATTGCGCCGGCGAGGTCGTCGTGGCAAAGACCCGAAAGCGCCGGTTCAGCCGTGCGACAATCCTCAGCCCGACCTTCCCGCATCCGACAATCAGCAGGCGTGGCTTACCAAGGCGCGCGCGCCCGCCTCGCGCCCCGGTCGCGACGGGCGTCTTTGTTTGCATGACGGAATTCTATGTCGTTCAAGGTATTGGTTCGCCCGTCCGGCCTCCAGTTCTTCGCCGAGCCCACTGAAAACATCCTGGATGCGGCACTGCGCGCAGGGGTCGGGATGCCGTTCGGATGCAAGGACGGCGCGTGCGGCTCATGCAAGGCCAGGGTGCTCGCCGGAGAGTTGGAGCAGGGCTGGCATGCCGCCCCCGCCTTAAGCCACGAAGAGCACGTGGCGGGCCTGGCGCTGCTGTGCTGCGCGCAGCCGCGTTCGGACCTGGAGATCGAGGTGCGCGAAGTGGCGGGCTACGGCGAGTTTCCGGCCCGCAAGATGCCGTGCCGGATCACGCACCTGGAGCGCGTCACGCCAGACGTCGTGATCGTCGCCTTGCAGCTGCCCGCGGCCGAGCATCTGCGCTACCGCGCCGGGCAGTTCCTGGAGTTCACGATCGGAGCCGGGGTGCGCCGCTGCTACTCGATCGCCACGGCGCCGCATGTGGACGAGGCGATCAGTATCCACGTGCGCCACATGCCGGGGGGAGTCTTCACCGACGCTCTGTTCGGAGCGGCTGCCAAGCCGATCAAGGAGCGCGACATCCTGCGCCTGGAGGGGCCGCTGGGAACGTTCTTCCTGCGCCCGGACAGCGAGCGGCCGATCGTGCTGCTGGCCAGTGGAACCGGATTTGCTCCGATCAAGGCGATCGCCGAGACGATATTTCACCTGCAGTTGAACCACGACGACCCGGGGCGCACGAGGCCGGCCCGCAGCGTGGCGTTGTACTGGGGTGCCCGCGCCCGGCGTGACCTGTACATGAACGATCTGCCGATGCGGTGGGCCGGCGAGCAGCCGAACTTCCGTTACATTCCGGTGCTGTCGGACGCGCTGGAAGAGGATGCCTGGACCGGACGAACCGGCTTCGTGCACCAGGCGGTGATGCAGGACCTGCCGGACCTTTCGCAGCACGAGGTGTACGCCTGCGGAGCGCCGGCGATGGTGGAAGCGGCACGCCGCGATTTCGTCCACCTGTGCGGGCTGCCCGATGACCATTTCCTGGCCGATGCGTTCACGTCCAAGGCGGACGTCGTGAAGGACTGAGATTGAAGATCGGCGCCTTCGAAACCGACGTGCTGATGGACATCGCGGCGCGCCCGCCGGTGGTGTTCGCCGAGGGCAAGGGCTCGTGGCTGATCGATCACCGTGGCAAGCACTACCTGGACTTCGTGCAGGGCTGGGCAGTGAACTGCCTGGGACACTGCCCGCCGGAAATCGTCAAGACGATCGCGGCGCAGGCCAAGCGCCTGATCAGCCCGAGCGCGGCCTTCTTCAACGACGCCGCGATCGGCCTGGCACAGCGCCTGTCGAGGCTGTCCGGCCTCGAGCGGGTTTTTCTTGCCAGCAGCGGCGCCGAGGCCAACGAAGGCGCGATCAAGCTCGCGCGCAAGTGGGGTTCGCTGCACAAGGGCGGCGCGTGGCAGATCGTGACTTTTGCCGATGCTTTTCACGGGCGCACGCTGGCGACGATGTCGGCCTCGGGCAAGGCGGGCTGGGATCGGCTGTTCGAACCCAAGGTCCCGGGCTTTCCAAAGGCATCCCTGAACGACGTCGAATCGGTGCAGCGCCTGATCGGGCCGGAGACGGTCGCGATCATGGTCGAGCCGATCCAGGGCGAGGCGGGCGTCGTGATGGCCGAGGACGATTTTCTGCGCGCGCTGCGAGCGCTGTGCGATCGGCACGACCTGCTGCTGATCCTCGACGAAGTCCAGACCGGCGTCGGCCGCACCGGCCGCATGTTCGCCGCGGAGCACGCGCAGGTGCGGCCCGACATCATGACGCTGGGCAAGGGTCTGGGCGGCGGCGTGCCGCTGTCGGCACTGCTGGCGAGCGAGCGCGCTTCGTGCTTCGCCCACGGCGACCAGGGCGGAACGTACTGCGGCAATCCGCTGATGGCGGCGGTCGGTTCGGCTGTGATCGATCGCGTGTCGCAGCCGCAGTTTCTGGACGGCGTGCGAATGCGCGAGGAGCATCTGGTGCGCCGCCTGCGCGAAATCCTGACGCGCCATGGCCTGGCCGGCGAGTACGGACGCGGTCTGCTGCGAGCCGTCGACCTGGGTCGGCCGGTTGCTTCGCAGGTGGTGGATGCCGCGCGCGATCTCTCGCCTGAAGGCTTGCTGCTGAACGCTCCGCGGCCGCAGCTGCTGCGACTGATGCCGGCGCTGAACGTCGACCTGGACGCGATCAACCGGATGGCCGAGCTGCTCGATCAGGCGTTGGCCGCAGTGATCAAGTCCTGAGGGACAGTCCACTGCTGCATCGCGACATCCCGGCACATGTGCGCGGATGCAACGCGCTCGCGCGCGCTCTG
>WNFP01000128.1_pt1 | contig 97132 bp, 78 predicted proteins | sample 5400201 | NCBI WGS metagenome assembly WNFP01 (sample SAMN13153355, study PRJNA577476) | soil metagenome | isolation source: 115 cm saprolite under Madrone tree | place: USA:California | collected 2016-06-14
TAATGAAATGCTGACCATATCCAGGCCGCTGTCTTCAGGCCAGGCGCAGAATTATCACAGCCAGGAGTTTTCCAACAGCCGTGACAACTACTACAGCCAGGACGAGAAAATTCGTGGGGAGTGGCACGGAAGACTGGCGGCGCAGTGGGGACTGGAAGGGGAAGTAACCGGAGAACAGTTTGCACGGCTGTCTGAAGGCCGTCACCCGGTTACCGACCAGCAGGTGGTGCGTTTCCGGGCGCCGCTTGTGTACACCAATGAGCACGGTGCAACCGTCCGCACCATGGAGCACCGTGCCGGATGGGACGCCACGTTCAGCGCGCCCAAGACCGTCAGCCTGACAGCGCTGGTGGCTGGTGATGAGCAGGTCAGGAACGCCCACCGAGAAAGCGTCGATATCGCCCTCAATGAGCTGGAGAAGTACGTTCAGGCACGCGTTAGCAGCCACGACGTGGAAACCACCGGCAAATGGGCAGCCGCCAAATTTGAGCATGACAGCAGCCGCCCGGTGGACGGTTATGCCGCGCCGCAGTTGCACACCCATGTCGTCTTTTTCAACGTAACCGAGTGTGGGAATGGAGAGACCCGCTCGCTCCAGCCCCGGGAGCTGTATCGCTCGCAGCAGTACGCGACAGCTGTATATCGTTCCGAGCTGGCCCTGCGCCTGAAAGCCCTGGGATACGAAGTTGAGCGGGGAGCCAGCGGCCAGCCCGAGATCAAAGGCTATTCCCCCGAATACATTGAGGCATCGAGTCCGCGCCGCCGCGAGATCAGACAGCACCTCGAAGAAAAAGGAATCTTCGGCGCAGAGGCCGCGCAGATCGCGGCCCATCGCACAAGGGGAAAGAAGCTCGATATCTCGCATGAGGAAATGCAGCGCATGCATCTCCGGATGGCCGAGCAGTACGGCAACCAGTCGCGGCAGACATTACAGACAGCCAAAGCCCGCCGAGATCAAATACAAAATCGCGCAGAGCATTACGGACAAGAGCCTCCGGAATTATCCCGCGCTGCCGTCGAAGCGGCCATCACTTTTGCCCGGAACAGAAACATCGAACGCGAAGCCGTTGTCAACGAACGCGAGTTGATGCGGGATGCGCTTAAGCATTCCATGGGCGAAGCCCCATTAGCACAGATACAGAAGCAATTTGCGGAGCGCATTGAACGCGGCGGCCTGATAGAGGTCGAACAGAAATACGGCGCGCCAGATCGCGCTTTTACCACTCCTGAAATGATTCGCCTGGAGCGGGAGAACCTCCGGCTAATGCTCCAGGGGCAGGAGCAGCATCCGGCGCTGGCATCTCTCGGAACCCGCCGCCGGATGGAACAGAGCTTCGAGCGATTGTCCGACAACCAGCGGGCAGCGGCTCTGGAGATTATGAGCAGCCGCGACCAGATTACCGGTCTCGATGGAGTGGCCGGGAGCGGCAAGACCACAGCACTGAGGGCCATTCGCGAGGCTGCGGAAATGGAAGGCTATCGGGTGGAGGGCTTTGCCCCGACATCGCGGGCAGCACAAAAGCTGGCCGAAGCAGGGATGGAAGTCTCCACTCTGCAGCACCATCTCGCCCGAGGAGTCCAGACAGGAGATCAGGCTCGGCATTTCTACATTCTGGATGAATCGAGTTTGGCCGGTACCCGGCAGGTGAATGAGTTTCTGCGCCGTCTGAATGAATACGACCGTGTTTTGCTGGTGGGCGATGTCCGGCAGCATCAGTCCGTGGAAGCGGGAAAGCCATACGAACAATTGCAGCAGGCCGGGCTGCGTACGGCGCACCTCACGGACATTGTGCGTCAGAAGGATGTCGCCCTCAAAGAAGCCGTGCAGCAGTTATCACGCGGCGATGTCCGCTCCGCAATTGCCAGCCTGCAAAAGCAGGAGCGGGTTCACGAGATTCCGGAGCGTGAAGAGAGGCTGAACCGGATCGCTCAGGACTATGCCTTGAAGCCGGAAAGAACTCTGGTTGTCTCACCCGACAACGAATCCCGCCGCGAACTGAATGCCATGATTCGCCGCGACATGCAGGAGCGCGGCCATATCAGTCTGGAAGAACGCACCTTTCGCGTGCTTGAACCGCGTCAGGAACTTACCGGAGCAGACCGCGCCTGGGCCGGACAGTACCAGACCGGCGATGTTCTGCGCTATTCGAAAGGCAGTTCCCAGTATCGGATGGAGGCCGGAAGTTACGCCACAGTGCGCAATGCCGCGACCGGCAGAGAAGAAAACCTCATTACGGTAGTCCGGAAAGACGGAACAGAGTTGACCTATGATCCGCGTCGGCTGAGCGGCGTGGCCGTGTACCGCGAGAGTGAACGTCAATTTGCCGAAGGCGACCGTATACAGTTCACCGCGCCATCGAGGGAATTGCATGTCGCCAATCGCGAACTGGGGACCATCGCTGGCATAGAAGAAAACGGCAACATTGCCGTCCGCACCGACTCAGGCCGTAACCTGCGCTTTGCCGTGGAAGAACATCCGCACCTGGACCACGGATACGCGGTCACCAGTCACAGCAGTCAGGGGCAGACCGCCGAGCGTGTCTTGATCCATGTCGATACCCAGCAAAGCGAAAAACTGGTCAACAGCCGCATGGCCTATGTCTCGGTATCGCGTGGCAGCCATGAGGTCGAGATTTACACCGATAACGGACTGAACCTGGCCCGGCGTCTGGGCCGCGATATTTCCCAGCGCAGCGCCACCAGTCAAAATCACGAACAGCAGCACGAACGCGGTGAGTCCTTTAAATCTTCGCAGTCCAGCCATCAGCAGGAGCGCGGTCACGATATCGCGCACCAGAGCCAGGAATCAGCTCAGCACCATGGAGAAGGCCATACCAGCGAGCACGGTCATGGCGAATCTGCCAGCGCCGGGCAGGGGCATGGACACGGACACGGACACGGCGAAGGCGCGGGACAGGGATTTGGGGAGTAGAGCACGCACGTGCTCGCTGCCCGAATATAACAAGCCCTCAATCAGGGCGGAGGAGCGGTGGCAATGCAGCGAGTCATAAAAGTAGCAAAGGTATTCACGGAAATATTAACGGAAGTCATCGGGCACGCATTTTCTCTGTTTTGGGCAATCCTCGAAAGCGCTGCCGGCGCATCCCGCGCCTTTGTCCGGTTGCTTTTTTGGATTTCAGACCAGGTTCAAGCGGTGCTGGCGATGTTTATTCTCATGGCAGTCCTGATGATTCCGTTTCCGATCAGCATCGCCCGCCATTATCAGCAGCTTTCACCCGTGGAGAAATACTGGTTTACAACTTACCTGCGAACTGAATTTTCTCCCTGGAGTGGAGGAATCTACCGTGTACTGGTGGTCGATGATGCCAAACACAACCTGGAGCTTGTCACCTCTGAAAACGTCGCGCCCGGACAGACCATGACCACCGAGGGGGATGATGTTCCCTTCGTCCTTGTCGCGAAGGAGCAGCAGATGGGCAAAAGACTGGTGCTCCTGCCTCCGGCGGTCGAAGACAACAACAGATTCTGGGGTGACCTTTACGAAAAGGTCTATCACAGTCAAAGCATTACCGAAATGGGCCAGACGGGATTGCGGCTTGGATTCCTCCTGAACTTCCTGGCCATAGGAGCCATGGGGCTCGTGTTTGCGCTTGGATTGATCTTTAGGGTCTGCAGGTCGGTCTTCTGTGCCTGGAACTGGGCCGCTCGCACGACAACGTCTGCCGTTCATTACGTCGGAGACAAAAGCATGGACGCACGCCTTTATTTAGCCGACCGAAAAGAGTCTCGCAAGCGTTTGGGTGAACTGGAAAAGAGGATTTATGCCAGGCGCAACAGCGACAAATAAAGCCGTTGCATTTCCGCAACTGGTGGACACGCGGCGGGCGGCAGACATGCTGGGCCGCTCGCCCGCCACGCTTAAACGCTGGAGACACGAAGGAATTGGGCCGGATTGGATAGAAATGGAAGGCCGCGTTAGTTATGATGTCTCTGTTCTTCTTGAATTCATCAGGAAGAGCACACGAGTTGCTTCCGTGCGGGCTGCTATGGAGGACTCTCGTGAAGCTGTTTAAGAAACCAGACTCAATTTTTTACTGGTATGACTTCACCGTTCGCGGAGAACGTTTTCGCGGATCAACGAAGGAATCGAGTCAAGCCAGAGCGGCGAAGATTGCCGGTCTGAAATATGCAGAAGCCATGCAAGGAACCGACCCGCTCCCGAGAAAAGCGCCACTGTTGCGGGAGTTCTCGCGGGAGTTTCTGAAATGGGTAGCCGAAGCACGACGGGAAGAAAAGACCAAAATCTACTATCGCAGTGGATGGCGGCTTCTCTCGGAAACGGAGTTGGCAGGAATGCAGTTGGATCAAATCACGGCAGAGGTCACGGACAAGGTTACGTTTCCTGGATCGGCGGCCAATGCCAATTGCGCCCTGCGAACTTTGCGCCGAATGCTTCGCCAGGCAGAGGAGAAGAAACTCATCCGCAAAGCTCCCAAATTAATACTTGCGAAAGAGTTCGAACGGGAGCAAAGACTTGACGAGGAATCTGAAAAAAGACTGCTGGCTGCCGCCGCCACATGTGGGTGGAAGCCCACGAGTTTGCAGCTTTTTGGGGATATCGTCATGTTGATGCGAGATACCGGAATGAGGAACGGACGAGAACTCTACCGGATACGCATTGAGAATATCGACTGGCAAACGCGGAGCATTTTCATTCCCGACAGCAAGACGCCGGAGGGAAGAAGAACAGTGCCGATGAGTGACAGGGTTTCCCAAATCCTGCATCGCCGCTGCCGCGACAAAAAAGTCGATAAGACGGAAGGCTGGCTGTTTCCAGCCCGCCGCAAAAATACAAAAGTCCCATATTTACGCTCCATTACCAAACATTTTGCCCAGGCGCGGAAGAAGGCTGGCCTTCCGAAGAACCTGGTGCTCTACTGTGGCCGCCATGACTTTGGCACGGTGATTACGGCCAGAACTGGCAACCTTAAAGCCGTCATGAAGGTGATGGGACACAGGGACTTTAAAACCGCGATGCGATATCAACACCCTGAAGTGGATATCGTTCGCGCAGCACTCAACCAATCGCAGGGGAAATCTGTGCCGCAAGCTGGTGCGTGAAAAATCTTATGGCACGTTTTACGGCACAGCCTGAAAAACATCAACTCGGTAAGTTATTGAAGAATATGGCGCGCCCTGAGAGATTCGAACTCCCGGCCTTCTGATTCGTAGTCAGACGCTCTATCCAGCTGAGCTAAGGGCGCGCAATTGCAGCGGGTGAATTCATTTTATAACAAGCTGCGAAAATCAGAAACTCCCAGCGCCCAGAAAATGCCGGCACTGCATATTTGCCGTTTGCGCCGCGCATTCCTGCACTCGTTTCGGTTACACTCTGGCCAGCCATGCTGACCAACTGGCACACACTTATCCAAATTGCGGGGCGCACCGGAGCGATTTATTTTCTGGTATTGCTGGGGCTGCGGCTTACGGGGAAGCGCGAAGTGGGGCAGATGACTCCGTTTGATCTGGTGCTTCTGCTCCTAATCAGCAATTCGGTGCAGAACGCCATGACCGGGCCTGATACGTCTCTTGTCGGCGGACTCACGGCGGCAGCGGTCCTGCTGGTGATGAATTATCTGCTGGCGGAGCTTTCCGGACTCAACCGACGCTTCCGCAAATTGATTGAGGGCTCGCCTTCCCTGCTGGTCCATAAAGGCACGGTCGTTACCAGTCATATGGCCCGGGAACACGTTTCCATGGACGAACTTCACCGCGCCTTGCGTGAGCATGGCGTGGAGTGCCTGGAAGATGTAGCCCTGGCCGTGCTGGAGGTGGATGGAGCCATCAGCGTTTTAAAATATGATGACGTGCCAGAGCAGGCCAAGCAGCACAAGAGACTCAAATTCCTGCGCCAGCATTAGAACGCCGCATCACGAAGACCAACGGGAGAAAAAATGGAAGCACACGAACTGCACGAACAGGCAGAAGAAGCACACCACAAAGGCGCAAAGCATGTCGGCCTGACCATGGCCATTACCGCGGTGTTGCTGGCATCGGCAACTCTGTTGAGCCATCGCGCGCATACGGAAGAGGTGGTGCTGCAGGGCGAACGCAATACGCAGTGGGTGAATTTTGACACCAAAAGAATGCAGCGCACCATGCATGAAGACTTCGCCCTTTTGAGCACGCTGCTTCCCGAAGGCAGCGACAAGGCGGCTGAGTTCCGGGAGAAAGCCAAAGTCGAGCGTGAGGGAGAGCCGGCCAAAAACGGCGCGACCGCCAAAGAAGGCAGCGACAAGGTCAGGGAAAAAGCTCTGGAGCTGGACGCGGAAATGAAGCTCACGCAGCGCCGCGCCGACCGCTATGATGCCGCCGAGCTGTGTCTGGAGCTTTCCATTGTTCTGTGTTCGGTTGCGCTGCTTTCGGAGGGTAGTCTTTACTGGAGGCTATCTTTTATTACCAGTGCGGTGGGCATTGGCGTGGCTGTGTGGGGTCTGCTGCTGCACTAGATCTCTTTGCAGATTGATAATTCAAACCACAAAGGACACAAAGGAGCACGAAGGCCGATAGCCGGGTTGAATATGAGGTGAGCTTCTCTGCGCAGGCAGGAGTGCCTGCGCCACACAAAACCTCTGCTCCTTTTGGCGATAAGCAGAATAAAAATCAATTCAGGAGCGGCTTCGATTTTTAGATGTCATCATCACCAGATATTTTGATTGCCACTACCAATCCGGGCAAGCTCCGCGAGTTTCAGGGAGCGGCGCGGAAGATGGGCATTGGCATTGTGTCGTTGCCTGGCCTTAAATCCATTCCCGCGCCGGCGGAAAATGGCGTGACTTTTGAGGACAATGCCCGCATCAAAGCCGAGTATTACAGCCTGCACACGCCGGGAGAACTGGTGCTGGCGGAGGATTCCGGCCTGGCGGTTGCCGCACTGAATGGCGCGCCTGGAGTTTATTCGGCCCGCTATGCCGCCATGCTGCGGGATGGCCGGCAGGCACACACCAACTCGTCGGGCATCAACTCATCTGACGAGGAAAACAATCGTGCTCTGACCGAGGAGCTAACCAGGTTGGGACATGGTCCGTTTCCAGCAGAATATGTCTGCGTGATTGCCGCGGCCCGCGACGGAAATACTGCGTGTACCTTTACTGGTACGGTGCAGGGAGAGATGCTGACTATCCCGCGAGGCAGCGGAGGGTTCGGCTACGATCCGTTTTTTCTGTTTCCTGAACTGGGACGCACGTTTGCCGAGCTGAATCCGGAAGAAAAAACCGCGTGCAGCCATCGAGGGAAGGCCTTCCGGCTGTTTCTTGAGTGGCACTATGCGACCCACGGTAAAGTCAGCACTGAACGGTGATTCATTTTCAGATTGCACTGGCCGGGGATTCCCGGTACATTCAATTGTCTTTTGAATACAGGAACACAGCTTTCTTTGCATGAAGCGAGCCTCTACGCCCAGCACGCGAACACCCAACACATCTTCGGACAAGCATCAGCGCATTCTGGATGCCGCCATTGAAGTGATTGCCACACATGGTTTTTTCCATTCCCGCGTCTCGGAAATCGCCAGCCGGGCGGGAGTCGCGGATGGGACTATCTATCTTTACTTCAAGAACAAAGACGAGCTGCTGATGGCGGCCATTGACTCGGCGTTTCACCGCTTTATCGCCCGCGCCCGGACGGAGCTGCAGGACATATCCGACCCGCGAGAGAAGCTGAAAAAGATGGCCTTTCTCCATCTGGAAGGCCTGGGAGCGAACCGCAACCTGGCCATTGTGCTGCAAACGGAACTGCGGCACAGCGCCAAGTTTTTGGCGGAATTTTCCCACAACATGATGGTTGAATACTTTGACCTGATCAAGAGCGTGCTGCGCGAAGGGCAGGAGGCGAAGGTATTTCGCGACGACTTTTCCATTACCGTGGCCGCGCATTGCTTCTTCGGGGCCCTTGATGAAATAGTTACTACGTGGATCCTCTCGGACCGCGAGCGTGACCGCGACTTTCATCTTTACAGCCTGGCCGATACGATTGTCGGAATCATTTTAAAGGGCATGGAAACGGGAAAGTAACCTATGGAACCGAGAACTCTGGCTGACATTTTTTTTACCGCGATGGAGCGGAATGCGGAATGCATCACCATGTTCCGGAAGGACGGCCAGTGGCGCCCCGTCTCCGCCCGGCAGTATTACGCCTATGTGACCAGCGTGGCCCGCGCGCTGCGCTCCTGGGGAATACAGCGCGGCGACCGCGTGGCAATCCTGAGTGAAAACCGGCTGGAATGGATGCTTGCCGATTTTGCCTGCGTGTGCAGCGGCATTCTGGATGTTCCGGTCTACACCACGCTTACCGCCGACCAAACGGCGTATCTGCTTAAGAATTCCGGCGCGCGCGTCATCTTTGTCTCCACACAGGAGCAGCTCGAAAAAATTCAGTCCATTCAGGCGCAAACCGCGATCGAGAAGATCGTGATGATGGACGAGGTGACTGCGCCGAACGTGATTGCCATGCGGTCACTGCTGGAAAACGCCTCCACGGAGCGCGATCCCTGGTTTGATGAGCAGGCCCGAACGATCCAGCCGGATGACATCGCCACGCTCATCTACACCTCGGGCACAACGGGCACGTCCAAAGGCGTGATGCTGAGCCATGGCAATCTCACGTGCAATGTAGTCGTCAGCGTGAAGAATCTGGACTGGGCGAAGGACGACAGCTATCTTTCGTTTCTTCCGCTCTCGCATGTAACGGCTCGCCATCTCGATTATGTCTGCTTTCTGCGGGGCGCGACGATTGCCTATTGTCCGTTTTTCGATCAGCTTCCGCAAAATCTGCAGGAAGTAAAGCCCTCGCTTATCGTGGGTGTCCCGCGGGTCTACGAAAAAATTCGCCAGGAAGTGGAGCGCCGCACCGGGCAGGGACTCAAGCGAAAGATCTTTGACTGGGCACTCAAAGTCGGCGAGCGCAATAAGGCCCTCATCGCGCGGGGTGAAACTCCATCGAGCCTGGCATGGCGGCTGGCCAATGCTCTGGTCTATTCCAAAATCCGCCAGGGATTCGGCGGAAGGGGCCGAATTTACTGCTCCGGCGGTGCGCCTTTGGGCCGCGATATGGCAGAGTGGTTTGCCTGCGTGGGCATTCCGATCTATGAAGGCTACGGGCTTACGGAAACCTCGCCAGTCATTTCGTCCAATCGCCGCACGAACAACAAAATGGGCACGGTGGGCAAGCCGGTAGAGAATGTTCAGGTGAAGATAGCGGAAGATGGCGAGGTGCTGGTCAAGGGGCCAACAGTTTTCAAGGGCTACTGGAACATGCCGGAGGAAACCCGCGCCGCATTTACTGCCGACGGCTGGTTCCAGACTGGAGACATCGGCCAGCTTGATGGTGACGGCTTTCTGCAGATCACGGACCGCAAGAAAGAACTCATTAAAACCTCCGGCGGGAAATTCATTGCACCACAGCCGATTGAGAATGCGCTCAAAAACAACGTACTCATTGCGCAGGCGGCGATGATCGGCGATAAACGCAAGTTTGCCTCGGTGATTATCTCGCCGAACTTTCCGCTGCTGGAAGACTGGGGGCGCGCCAACGGTCTCTCCTGGTCGACGCGCGCCGAGTTGGTGCAGCAGACCAAAGTTCGCGATCTGTATTACGGCATTGTGGAAGACCTGAACAAGAGTTTGGCGCACTTCGAGACCATCAAAAAGGTGCTGATTGTTCCCGATGAATTCACCATTGCGACCGGTGAAATCACTCCCACCATGAAGCTGAAGCGCCGCAACGTGGAAGCCAGATACGGGCAGCTCATCGAGGCACTCTATCAGGAGCCACAAATGGAGACGGCCCGCTCGGCCAGATAAAACGCCAGTCCTGTTTGAATGCAGCGTGATCCGCTCCTCTCATTCACCCGGAGCAAAATTCATTACAATATCTCCATGGACTCTTTGACGATTGCAGGACGACAGTTTCACTCCCGCCTGATTGTCGGTACGGGAAAATACAAATCCGGGCAGGAAACCACTCGTGCGCTGGAAGCCAGCGGGGCGGAGATGGTCACGGTCGCGGTACGGCGAGTGAATCTCGATCGCAGCCGTGAGTCGCTTCTGGATTTCATCGATCCCAAAAAATACTTTTTGCTTCCCAATACCGCGGGCTGTTACACCGCCGACGAAGCTGTCCGCACGGCGCGGCTGGGGCGGGAAGTTGGTCTCTCCGACTGGGTAAAAATCGAGGTGATCGGCGACCAGAAGACGCTCTACCCCGACGTGGGCGCAACCATTGAAGCCACTCGTATCCTCGTGAAGGAAGGCTTCACCGTGCTGCCTTATACCTCGGATGATCCGGTCGTCGCCAAAAAACTGCTGGACGCCGGCGCCAACGCCATTATGCCGCTGGGGGCGCCTATCGGAAGCGGTCTGGGCATTCAGAACACCGCCAACATCCAGATTCTGCGCGAGATGATCACCGATGTTCCGCTGATCGTGGATGCTGGAGTGGGCACGGCGTCTGATGCGGCCATCGCCATGGAGCTGGGCGCCGATGCTGTCCTGATGAACTCAGGCATCGCACATGCCGACGATCCGGTCCTGATGGCAGAAGCCATGAAGAACGCGGTCCTGGCGGGACGCCAGGCGTTTCTCGCCGGCCGTATGCCGAGAAAATTATATGCCACGGCCAGTTCACCGTTGCAGGGCGTGGTGCGGTAACAACGCTTACTTTTTCTCAGCCGTCTTCGGTGTGCTTTGTGGCAGCGTATAAATGACTTCTCCCTTGCGCGCATATTTCAGGCGCTCGCGGGCTTCTTTTTCAATGGCCTGCGGGTCGGAGGTAAGGGCTTTGATTTTTTGCTGGCGCTGCATGTTGTCCTGCTGAAGACGGAGAATCTCCTCCTCCAGCCGGTGCGATTCCGAGCGCTTCTGCTGGTAAACCACGAAGCCATTAGCGCCAAAGACAGTGTGATAAGCCACAACTCCGGCCAGCAAACCTACTCCGCCTATCGCCAGCCTGCGGCGTGACTGAAAGAAGCGCGCGTACGTCTTCTCAATCGACTTTTCCAGAAAATCCATCATTCGTCTTTGAACACCCAGCTCCTGGCCGCTTCCGCCAGCTTCTTCAGGTCCTCTTCCGACCTGGCTTCGGCATAAATTCTCACGACCGGCTCCGTTCCCGACATGCGATAGCAAACCCAGGAGCCATCATCGAAAACCAGCTTCAACCCGTCCGTACGGACGACCTCTTTTGCTTTTCGTCCGGAAAGCTCTTTGGCATCGGACTTCAATTTCTTAGTGAACTTCTCTTTTACCTCCGGCGTCAAGTGAAAGTTCTCTCGCTGCGGATAAAAGGAACCTACTTTGCCAAATAAATCGTGAATTTGCTCTCGGAGCGGCTTGTTGCGCCGGGCCACGGCTTCACAACACAGCAGGCAGGCGAGAACGCCATCTTTCTCGGGGACGTGATGGCGAATCGACAATCCCGCGCTCTCTTCCCCGCCGATGGCGATCTTGTCCTGCTTGATCAACTCGCCCAGATATTTAAAACCCACGGGCGTCTCGTAAAGCTCGACGCCGTGGTGCTTAGCCAGCGCATTGATCAGGTTGGTGGTGGTCACCGATTTGCCCACACCGTTTTTCCAGCCGCGTGTCTCCACCAGATAATCAAACAGCAGAGCAACCACGTAGTTGGGGGCGATGAAGGTACCGTCCTGATCGATAATGCCAAAGCGGTCCGCATCGCCATCCGTGGAAATTCCGATGTGCGCGCCGGTGGCCTTCATCTTCTCGCGCAGCTCGTTCAGCACCTCACCATCCGGTTCGGGCGCGTGGCCGCCGAAGAGAACGTCTCGCGTATCATGCACCGTGCTTACCGTGACTCCTGCCTCGCGCAGCAGGTAATCGGGATAGCCTCGCGCCGCGCCCCAAAGCGGATCGTAGACAATCTTCAGCCCCGACTTGCGGATCAGCGGCAGATCGACAATCTCTTTCAGTCGCGCCAGATACGCTGGCCTGGGATCAATATTCTCGACTGCCGGTTTCGGCGCGTTGCCATTTGGGCCAGCATACTGGCCATCGGGCGGCACCAGAGATTCAATGCTCTTCGTGATCTCCGGCAGGGCGGGCGCGCCATCGGCAGTGGAAAACTTTATGCCGCTGTACTCCGGCGGATTATGCGATGCGGTGAAGTTAATCGCGCCATCGGCTTTCAGCCGGACCACTTCATACGCGATTGCCGGAGTCGGAGCCGGTTCCAAAATCACCAGCGGCTGAATGCCGAAGCTCGCAAGGACCTCGGCCGCGACATTCACAAAGCTCTCGCCCATATAGCGTGGATCGCGCCCTACAATCACCCTGGCGCCAGCGCCCTTGTGTTCCTCCAGATGACGCGCAATTCCCGTAACCGCGCGCCGCACGTTGGCGGCGGTAAACTCGTCCGCGATGATTGCCCGCCAGCCGGAGGTACCAAACTTGATTTGTGTAGCCATCTGAATCGCCTTTAGTTGCACCGGCAGCTTCTCTGGGTTGCGTGCTGCCGGTTGCTCATTGAAGTACCTGTCCTCTAACTTAAATCAAATGATTTAAGATCAGCGCCGGAGGAAAAATTCCATGGCAGCAGCAATCGTGCTCACCACCGCGTCTTCTGAAGACGAAGCAAAAAAACTTGCGCACGCTCTGGTGGAGCGCCGTCTTGCCGCCTGTGTAAATATCGTGCCACAAATCACCTCGGTTTACCGTTGGCAAGGCAAAGTTGAGAGCGCAGGCGAATGGCTGCTGCTCATCAAGACCACACACAGCGCGTTTCCCCAGGTCCGTGACGCCATTCATGAGCTGCACGCTTACGAAGTTCCTGAATGCGTGCTGCTGGAAATTGCCGAAGGCAGTCCGCAATATCTGGCCTGGATTGCCGAAAATACGGCACATAGTCCTATCTCAAATCACTGAATCTAAAAGACTAACTATTTCCACCTGAATATCCACAGCCCCGTATAAAACTAGTCTTCTCAAACTTACCGGCGCTGGCTATAATTCGCTCGACCCTAAGATTTATGTTTCACCCCATTCCGCAGCTCTCAGAAAAAACAAACACAAAAGGCCGGCGACAGAACCGGCTGTAAAATAGCTGTAACGAGGAGATGTTGTATGAAGGTAAGCGAAGTCATGACGCCTAATCCTATTTGTTGTGTGCCTGGGGATTCAGCAGAGAAAGTCGCCCAGATTTTACGCGACCATAATATAGGCTCTGTGCCTGTTGTTCTTGACCACAAGAAACGGCAGTTGGTCGGCATCATCACGGATCGCGACCTGTGCTGCACCGTAGTCGCATCTGGACTGGAACCCAAAGCCACCCCCATCAAGAGATACATTACCTCCAATCCCATCACCTGCCGCGCGGATGACAATATTGATATCTGCGTGCATGCCATGCAGACATACCAAATCCGGCGCATACCCGTCGTTGATGATGAAAGCCGGTGCATTGGCATTGTTTCCCAGGCCGATCTGCTTCTGCATCACAAAACGGAAAAAATGTTTGAAACCCTGGTCGAAGTTTCGAGATCTCGGCCGGAATCGTTTTCTCTTACGGCGTAGCTTTTATAATCACTTTGGCCGGTCCATCAGCGGGCCGGATTTGCTTTTTAGAACACCTCTTTGACCCCATTACGGTCTTCGGCCATACATATTGAGCCGCCAGTAATCGAGCATAAACGGTGGATCATCCTGCGCTGCCTGCATGGCCAGCGGATCGAGAAAACTCCGGTGTAACTCCGGCGGCAGCCGCTTCAGATGCGGATGCAGGATCACCGTCATCACAAACATACGAAAAGTGCTTTCATTGGGCATCGGAGTCAGCGCAGGCTCCAGCCCCGACGATACCTCCACGAATCCCGCGTTCTCCAGGCGCGTCTTTGTCAGCTCCGGGCCAGGATACTCCCACAGCCGCTCCCAGTTTCTGAAGTGCGGCTCGAACTCCGGCAGCTTCATTACCTTTTCGGTACGGCTGCGCAGGCGCTCCAGATTGGGGCCACCGCCGCACTGGGCCAGCAGTGTTCCTCCCGGACGCAGAGCACGCAACAAATTGCCAAACAGCTGGTCGTGATCTTTGATCCAGTGGAAAACCGCGGTGCTAAAGATCACGTCATAGCGGCCATCTTCGGCGAGATCGAGCAAATCAAGCTGGGCTACGTTCATTCGTGGCCCAAAAGCCGCCAGGCGTTTGCCAGCGTCACATACCATGCTGGCCGAGGCGTCTACCGCGGTCACCGTGGCTGCGGGAAAAGCGCGCAGCAGCTCTTCCGTAACGCGTCCAGTTCCGCAGCCTGCGTCCAGAATGTGCTCGTCGCCTCGCAACGGAAGCGTCCGCAGCTTTTTAAGGACCTTCATTCCCCAGCTAAACTGGGGATCCGACAGCCGGTCATACGCGGCTGAGTCCCACTCTCGCGCTACGGTCATATCGCGGCCAACGCATTGTCGAGATCGGCAATGATGTCGTCCGTGTCCTCAATGCCCACGGAGAGGCGCACCATGCCGTCGGTGAGTCCAATTTTTTTGCGTCCCGCTTCACCCAGCGCGGCGTGCGTCATGGTGGCCGGATGCGAGATCAGCGTCTCCACTCCGCCCAGCGACTCGCCCAGCGAGCAGACGCGCACCTTGCGCAGCATCTTGTTTGCATTCTTCAACGATCCGGTATCGAAGGTAATCATGGAGCCGAAGCCCGTCATCTGCTTCCTGGCCAGCGCGTACTGCGGATGATCGGTGAATCCCGGATACAGCACTTTTTTCACCTTGCTATGCTCGCGCAGGAACTTCGCCACCACGCGGCCGCTGCGGTCATGCTGCTCCATGCGTACGGCCAGCGTCTTCACGCCGCGCAGCACCAGCCAGCATTCAAAAGGCGAGAGAATCGCGCCGGCCGCTTTCTGCATAAAGGCCAGCTTTTCCGCATGGCGAGGCTTGGTGCCCACGATCACGCCGCCCAGTCCGTCGCTGTGTCCATTCAGGAATTTCGTAGTCGCGTGCATCACCATATCCGCGCCCAGTTCAATGGGCCTCTGGAAATAGGGCGACATAAAGGTGTTGTCCACCACCAGTTCGGCGCGCGCGTCATGCGCGATCTTCGCCACGGCGCGAATGTCCGTGAGCACCATCAGCGGGTTCGTGGGTGTCTCGATCCATACGATGCGCGTGTTGCGCCGCATGGCCTTTTTCACCGCGTCCAGATCGGACGTATCCACATAGCTGAATTCGATTCCATAATTGGAGAGCACCTGATCGAACAGGCGCGGCACGCCGCCATAGACGTTGTGTCCGCAAACCAAATGGTCGCCCTGTTTCAGGAAGCACTGGGTCACGGCGACAATCGCTGCCATGCCGCTGGCATACACGTGCGCCGAAGTCCCGCCCTCCAGCGCCGCCAGGTTCTGCTCCAGACGCGTGCGCGTGGGATTGGAAACGCGGGAATACTCATAGCCTTTGTTTTTGCCAATCTCCTCCTGCACATAAGTGGACGTAGCATAAATCGGCACCACCACCGCTCCGGTAGTGGGGTCGGGTTCTTGTCCAGCGTGAATGGCTTTGGTGGAAAATCCCTGTGTGGGTTGCTTTTTCATTCTTTAGGTCCGCCTTCAAAAATGTTCTTCGAAAGGTAGCGCTCCGAGAGGTCGGGAATCACCGTGACCACGCGCTTCCCTTTTCCCAGCTTCTTTGCCACCTGAATGGCCGCAAACACGTTGGCCCCGGCGCTCGATCCGCCCAGCACGCCCTCTTCGCGCGCCAGCCGCGCCACAGTGTCAAACGCATCCACGTCCGTGACCATGATGATTTCGTCGGTCACCTTCGGATCGAATGTCTTTGGGATAAAACTGGCCCCAATGCCTTCCACTCTGTGCTTGCCTGCCGGCCCGCCGCCCAGCACCGATCCCTCGGTCTCCACCGCCACGCAGCAGACCTGTGGCAAGTGCTCTTTCATGTAGCGGGCTATGCCGGTAAAGGTTCCGCCGGTGCCTACGCCAATCACCACGGCATCCAGCTTGCCGTCCATTTGCTGAAAAATCTCAACTGCGGTGGTGTCGTGATGAAAGTCGGGATTGGCGGGATTTTCAAACTGAAGCGCAGTGAATGATCCGGGGATACTGGCGGCAATCTCTTTGGCTTTTTTAATTGCGCCCTGCATGCCATCGTCTTCCGGGGTGCGAACCACCTGTGCGCCGAGCGCCCGCATGACCTTAACTTTCTCTTCGGAAAAGCCCTGCGGCACGCAAAGGATCACCTGATATCCCTTGTTGACCCCAATCAGCGCCAGCCCCACGCCGGTGTTTCCCGCCGTGGCCTCAATGATGGTCGAACCCTCCCGCAAACGGCCCTCCTGCTCGGCCTTGCGGATCATGCCGATAGCCGCGCGGTCTTTCACGCTTCCACCAGGATTAAGATATTCGAGCTTGGCATAAATATCAGCCGCTCCTTCAGGAACGATGCGCCGAAAACGCAGGAGGGGAGTCTCTCCCACCAGTTCGGTGATGTTGTTTGCTATGCGTAAGTGAGTCATGGGTAAAGCTTTAAGACTACGGGAGCAGGCGGCAGACGGTCAAACCCAAGGACATCCCCGGAAGCGTCTTTCACTGGCCCTATTAGCAGTGTAGTAAACCTTAGCACCCCTCCCCCTCCCTGTTTTTAAAGCTCTCACTGAAAACAAAGGAGCTTACGTGCAATCGACGCAAGCGCCACCCTTGGGCCACGCAAGGGCCACCCATTTGGCTTTTGCCGTTGGCTCTTAGCCTTTAGCCATTAGTTGCAGAAGCTTGAACAGCCAACAACTAAAACCCAAGCCGAAAACCTAAGAGCCAAAGGCTAAAGGCCAACAGCTTAGAGCCAAAGACTTCTTTTCAACTACCAGCACCGCCAGCACGGCTAACTGCTGTGTGCCGAGTGCTGACAGCTTCCTTCAAATCCAGCGGATGGTACCGCAAACCGAAAAAAAATCAATGGACAAAAATGATGTCATGTTAGCTTTTGGCTTTTTTGATCATAAGGATTCTTTAATTCCCTGCTCTCTCCAGGGGCCAGGAACTAAAGGCTAATGGCCAAAGGCTAATAGCTAACGGCCAGGAGCCAATCGCTATCAGTCAGCCCAAACCCACCACCATTTCCCCTAAAAAAAATCCTCGATTTGCCGATTACCTCACAGTACAGAAGTTTTTAGAGGTTGTTTTTATGTCACCAGAATCTTTCAGGGATAAGCCGGCCAGGCCGCTCCGGGTGGTGATTGCCGAAGACGACACTGCTTCCCGCAAACTGCTCCACCGTTTTCTGGATCAGTGGGGATACAACGTCTGTGCGGCCTCGGATGGTCTTCAGGCGCTGGAGATTCTGCGCTCCGAAGACGTTCCCACCCTGGCTATTCTGGACTGGATGATGCCCGGCATGGATGGTATCGAAGTCTGCCGCGCACTCCGCACCTTCACCGACAGGCAGTACGTCTACGTTCTCATGCTCACTGCTCTGGACAACAAGGAGCATCTGATTGAAGGTCTCGAAGCCGGCGCCGACGACTATGTGGCCAAACCATTTGATCCCGCTGAGCTCAAGGCCCGTTTGCTCGTGGCCAAACGAATTATTGCCATCCAGAGCACTCTGAACGAAGTCAAACAAATGCAGGCCCTGGCGGCCAGCTGCGCCCGCTCCGGCGCCTTTGACTGGGACATGAAGAACAATCTGCACACCTGGTCTACCGAAATGGAGGATCTGTATGGCCTGGCCCCAGGAGAGTTCGGCGGTAATTATCCTGCGTGGGAATCTCTCATTCTTCCCCAGGACCTTTCGGTCTTCCGCAATGCATTGGCCAGGTCTCTGGTCACCGGACAGTTCAATGCCGAATGGCGTATTGCCCCTCGCAACGGGCGTGAAGTCTGCTGGGTGGGAGCGCGGGGGAAGGTCTTTTTTGATGGAGAACACCCGGTCCGCCTGACTGGCATTAATCTGGACATAAACGCGCAAAAGCAGGCGGAGAGAACACTGAGCCAGCAGGCCACCATGCTGAATGAGGCCCATGAGGCCATCATTACCACCGACCTCACCGGCGCCATTCTCTACTGGAACCAGGGCGCGTCGCAAATCTATGGCTGGTCGGCGGAGGAGGCCACAGGCCGGAGGGCCCAGGAACTCTTGCAGACCAGGTTCCCCCTGCCCATCGAACAAATCCTGGCTACTTTGCATGAAAAAGACCAGTTTCACGGTGAATTCATGGAGCGGACGAAGGACGGGCGCAAAGTTGTGGTCTCCACCCGCTGGTCGCTGCGCAAAGACGATGCCGGGACACCTGTAGGAGTCCTGGTCATCTCCTATGACATCACAAACAGTCGCCAGATGGCCGCACGGCGCGAAATGCGTCAGCAGGTCTCACTGGCTCTCGCCGAAGCCAGTAACCTGAACGCAGCCGCGCCCGAAATTCTCCAGGCCGTGTGTGAACAAATGCAGTGGGAGTTCGGCACTCTGTGGATGATGGATGGCGATCATAATTCCATCCGCAGTTCTGCCGTCTTTCAGACCAGCAGCCGGACGGAAGCATTTGCTCGGGACATCCAGGCCAAAGGCTTCGTCTCCGGCGAGGGCATTCCCGGAAAGGTCTGGAGCACCGGCCAGCTCGAATGGATTGAACATCTGGAACTACACCCGGAGTTCACCCGCAAGGCGTCCGCCTTGCAGTGCGGTCTCCATGGCGGACTGTCCTTCCCGGTTATTTTGAACAATGAAGTTTTCGCTGTCCTCGAGTTCTTCAGCGCAAATTTTGAGACGCCGTCCATCGGTGACGTGGAATTTTTCGCCTCCCTGGGCCGGCAGATGGGTGAATTCATGGTTCGCAAGCAGGCAGAAGCCGCGTTGGCCCTCAGCGAGCACCGGTATCGCAGCCTCGTGGAAGATTCAAACGCGCTGATCTGCACCCATGATCTCGAAGGAAAGCTTCTTTCCATCAATTCCGCATCCGCCCGGTCCGTGGGCCTGAGCGTGGAGCAGTGTATTGGCCGGAACATCCGGGATTTTATGGTGCCGGAAGCCAAAGACAAGTTCGATCAGTTCCTCAGCAGCATTCAGGAGCGGAAATCACTCAACGGCAAAATAGAACTCATGGACATCCATGGCCGGCGCATGGTGTGGTCCTCCACCAGCCGCCTGATGGAAGATGAAAGAGGTCGCCAGTACGTGCTCGGCCACGCCCAGGACATCACCGAACAGGTGGAGATGCAAAAAGAGCTTCTCAAAATCCAGGAAGCCGCGCTTGAAGCCGAGAGAAAGCTGGCCCGAATTGACTCGCTCACCGGCCTGGCCAACCGCCGCGCCTTTTATGAAGGCGCCGAACTCGAGCGCAAGCGCTCGCTGCGCCGTTCCCGGCCTCTGAGCATCGCTTACCTTGATCTCGACAACTTCAAGCAGATCAACGACCGCAACGGCCACGAAATGGGGGACGAGCTTTTGGCCTGTGTGGGGGGCATCATGCGCGCGAATCTGCGCGCGGAAGACCTGGTGGTCCGCCTAGGCGGCGATGAGTTTGCCGTCCTGCTGCCGGAAAGCGATTATCAGGCGGCCAGTCTCGCGGTCGCCAAACTACATCGCATCCTTTCAGCCGAAATGCAAAAACGCTGCTGGCCGGTCGGCGTGAGCCTCGGCATGGTCACCTTTGAATCAATTCCGGAAAACGTCGAGGACATGGTCCACGCCGCCGACGAACTCATGTACACCGTAAAACGCGACGGAAAAAACCGCATCGCCCTCTCCGTGGTCTCCACGCCCCTGCCCCGGACCATCGCGCCCGTATCATCCGGCGCGCACATTGAATATCAGCATTGAGATGAGGTGCAGGCTACAATAGCAGTTCACAGGAGAACCGCTAAGCATGGCCTCAACAGTGCGCCTACTTCAGGATAGCCCCACTACTCAAGACGCGTTTGGAACACATCTCCGGCTTGCAACTGCAATCGCAGAGTTGATTACGACAGAGAAGTCTGGGAAAGCGGCTGCAATCGTCGGTGCTTGGGGTAGCGGAAAATCAAGCGTACTGCACATGGTTCAAGCTCGGCTAGCCGGTATTGCTGATGTATTTATCTTTGATGCCTGGACACATGAGGGTGATCCTCTTCGGCGAACATTCCTTGAAGCTCTAATCGATTATCTATGGCATGACAATCCTGCAAACGGGATTAAAGAACTTCGAGACGAGATCACACTTCGCAAGAAAACGAGAGAGGAGACAACCGCTCCAGTCCTCACGTGGGAGGCGAGCACTTTAGGCATCCTACTTCTTATCGTTCCAGCAGGATTAGCGATGTTTGCTGCAATGGTGGGAATGAAAGAGCCTTCAAAGACATTGGTAATAATTGCTCTCATTTTATCACTGTGTCCACTTATATTTATCATTTTTCTCGGCCTTGGAGTCGGTCTTCGCAAGGCAGTATTAGTTGCCTGCGAACTACCGAGAAAAGCCGGGGCAGCATTGGCGCTAGCCGGTGCACTTGGCTTAGCTGTGGCCACCTTTTTTTATCATATTCAAGTACTACATTTTATTACGTCACTGTCAGTTCTGTTTTTTATACCTGTAATCATGGTAGTCATTCTCGCAATCTATCGATCTTCGACATCTGGCGTTTTACCACTCCTGCTCAATCGCACCGTTACAACTACCAGAACTGAATCCTTTGAGTCAGCTGAGCCATCTTCAATTGAGTTTCAGCGGTGGTTTAAGTCAATCGTCGAAATGCACCACAGCAGCAGCAGACAACTTGTAATAGCCGTTGATAATCTTGATCGCATTGACCCCAGCCTTGCCCGCAAACTGTGGGCAACGATGCGTACATTTTTTGAGTTTGCTTCTGAAACCAAACTGCTGCAGGATCATATCTGGTTACTGGTGACGTTTGACAAAGGAGTTATCAGTAATTTGTGGGAGGTGGATGACCCTGATTCGTTCATACAAAAGACATTTCAGGCATCGTTTTATGTTCCATCCCTAGTACTAATCCATCGAGATGACTATCTGAAGAAACAACTCAGTACCGCATTTCCATTTATTGGCGATGTTCTACTTGATTCAGTAACACGCTTGTATGCTATGAAACATGCAACCGAGATTTCGACGCCAAGGAGCATTATCGGATTCGTGAATTCAGTTGGTTCAATTCACCGCCAATGGCAGCAGGATGAGATTCCTCTGATCAATCAGGCGCAGTACGTGTTAGCTGCTGAGGATACTAACAGTACCAATATTAGGGATATCTTGACTTCTGCAGCTACGGCCGACTGGAGCTCGGAGGCGCTGGTTGGCCCTAACTGGCAAGAGTCACTTGCTGCAATTCACTTTAATGTGCCACCGAAGGATGTCGCTCATGTATTTATGCCACCTATAATTACCAGCGGCCTAATGTCTGGAGACGCAACCAAGTTTGCAAACTTAGCCAAAATAAGAGGGTTTGGCAGTATATTATCTGAAGTAGTGATACGAAATAAGGAGGCATGGAAGCAATCAAAAAATCTAGCGAATGCGGTTTCGGCGCTCAATGCACTTCGGGCCAATGAAAATGATCATGGCATAAATAGGACATGGCAAGTATTCACCACGGCTGCCTCTCGTATCGAAAAATGGGACACTTTACCTGAAACGGGGTTCGCTCTATCAATTTTAATTAGAAGATCATCAAATGACAACGACAAGATTTCTGAGCTGTTGAATTCGGCTGGACGAGCTATCCCTCGCACAGCAGACGGTAGCAGCATCGATAATTCTGAAGAGGGGCTAACTCGATTCATCAAGGCCCTGAAGCCTGTATTTGACCTTCTCGTAGCATTGCCGCCAAGTTTTCAAATGATAATTTATGGATCAGCAGCGACATATATCAACCTGTTGAATATGCTGAGCATAACTAAGCCCGAACAATTCGCAGATATCAGCTGTCGCTTGGACACTGAATCGCGGGATGAAATACCACGTGTATTCGCGAACTTGATAAAAGATGCTCAGCTAAAGGGAGGTTCATCTACAGTCATTAAAATACTGTCAGCACACTACATAAAAATGGACTGGCAGCCGGTAATCAACGCAGCTGAGTCACTTGTTGCAAATACAGATAACAATTTTCTACAGATCGGGTTTAAGGCAACTTTTGAAATGTTGTTAATGTTGGCGAGTTCAGATGAACTGGCGGTGAAAAGTTTAGAAAAGCTAGCGTCTAACGGCATTATATACCATTATCTTGGCGTTGTAGAAGACCCACAATCGAAAGATTTAGCTGTCCTCATGCTCCTATTTTTCTCGGACGGCTCCGAACCGGCTGCCTGGCCAGGTCATGCGAGACAAGGATTCTCCATTTACCATAAGTGGGTTAACAAGCCAGATTCAGCATCTATTGGTGTAATGGCGCAACTAGTCGTAATGTTTGGTCAGGTGGCTCGATTGCGATTACGAGAAGCGCATTCGGCTTCCATGAAGAATGACGTGGCAGCTATGCTGAAATTATTAGCTGAGCGCAGCGAAATTTCTAAGTGGCACATGAAGAACTTATCGCATCAAGAATTTATCCCTAGCTAAGTAGTGCCTAAGAAAGGGACTCAAAACGATCTATTTCGACGACTATTTGATCTCCAATGTTTAAGAATAAGACACGATCTCCAATCAATCCTCCCGCGTCGAATCACGAGAAACTTTACCTAAAAACTGTGCGAGTATCTGCGCAAAGATGCGCGGATTGTCTCCCTGCACCGTGTGTCCGGCCTCGCCAACCTGTGCGTAATGTCCGTTGGTAAAGTCGTTGGCCAGCTTTTGCGCGTCCTCGCTGGTGAATACGTCGCTCATGCTGCCTTGCACGATGAGCGTGGGACAGCTCACCCGTTCCGCCTGCTCGAAGCGCTCCTTCAGCAGTGCGCGGTCCTTTTCCCGGTGTACGCCCTGCCACATGCGCAGATCGGTCTTTCTTGCCCATTTTCCGCTGGGTTTCTGGCGAAAATTGTGCAGCAGGCTCCGCCGCAATAGCCGGGGATCGCGGCGCGGATTGAACTCAATGGCCTTTTGAATCGCCTCTTCCAAAGAATCCAGCTCCGCGGTTTGCGTCACAAAATCGACAATGTGCCTGGGGCTTTTCGTCAGCAGGGCCGGGCCGGAATCCACCAGCACCAGCGCGGCAAGGCGGTGGCTGTGATGGAAGGCGTAGTTGTAAGCGTTGAACCCGCCCATGGAGTGGCCCACGAGGATGAACTGATCGAGCCCCAGGTGGTCCACCAACGCTTCCAGATCTCCACGGTGCGCATCGCCGCTGTAATCGGCGTCCTCGGCCCACGCGCTCTCACCGTGCCCGCGCTGGTCCAGCGCATAGCAGTGGTACTGCTTTCGCAGCGTAAGGCAGACCACGTCCCAGGTGTGCGCGTTCAGGGCCGCGCCATGGAGAAAGACAATCGGTTGGCGGCCAGCCGTGCCCCAGTCCAGATAATGGAGCCGCATTTGCGGCCTGAGAATTTCGTGCTTCACTGGCAGTACGATCTCTGTCTCAATGCCGGATATTTTGGCGGCCAGAGCTAAATGCTCCAGTTCTTCTGCTGGTTCCATGACCGGCTTTCGTGTCGGCTCGATCTCGCTCACTTTGCCCCCAGGTGCATTCCCTTATCTCGACTCCCAATCCAGCTCTGATTTTCTCAGCCGCAAGGCAGGAACGCCACAAGAATTCACAGGAATTTAAGTGAAAGCCGAAAGCCTGTAGACTGGGCCAGCACGCCATTTTCTATGCGTCCCAATCACCCATCACATCGCTCACGATATTTTTTGCTTTTGTTCGCGTGCATCTTGTTCACGTGTGCTCTCGCCCCTGGACAGGAGACGAAAGAGGGCCACCCGCTGCCGGACACTCCGCAACCCAACATTCTGCAACCCAGCACCAATGAGAAAAAGAACTTCTTCGCCCGCTTAGCGGAGTTTTATCGCCAGGACTGGTCAGGAACGGCTGCGGCATCGCCTGCTCCGCCGCGCCGGGGACTTCCCTCGCCGCTCGATTCGCCTCCCTTTCCCAATGCCGACTGGTCGTATGGCGGTTCGCCGGTGATCGGAGAGCCGGACACAAATAATTATCCGCTGATGACCGCCCTCAATCACTCGAGCAGCCGCACGAAGCTGTATGGATGGATCGATCCAACGCTGAACTTCAGCACCTCTGCCCACACGAACGCCCCCGAGGCCAACGATGTCTTCGCGAACCGCTTTGAGATCAACCAGCTCGTGCTCTATGCCGAACGGCTGCCCGATTCAGTGCAGCGCGATCATGTGGACTGGGGCTACCACCTCACGTGGGTGCCTTGCTTTAAAGGCAGAGAGACCGGGACGCAAGAAAAGGGCTTATTTCGCAATCGTCGGTATCGAGTTTACACAGCTGGCAAGTCTTTTTCTCTGCTGCCTCGGTTCGAATCCGCGTGATCTCACTAAAGTGAGGGATTTAGTGAGATGAAGTTTGTTCAAATCCGCCGTCATCTGATGTCGTGGCTATGGTGAGTCTGCAAACTTGACTTGCTGGTTCCATCTCTGTTCATATTGCCGTTCGCAATCAATCGACCTACGATCCGGGAGGGATGAGGAATCATGGCAACTACGATGACTAAGACAGCTTTGGTCCGGCACATGGCGGAAAAATTCGAGCTAAGTAATAAAACCGCGGGTGCGTTTTTGGATCATCTGGCAGAGATCGCCATAACTGAAACCAGGAAGAATGGCGTCTTCGTGATTCCCGGCATCGGACGTTTGGTAAAGGCAGCACGCAAGGCTCGTATGGGGCGCAACCCGCAAACCGGGAAGCAATCAAGATCAAAGCGAAGACGGTGGTTAAATTTAGAGTGGCGAAGGCGGTCAAGGATGTGATCGCACCGCCCAAAAAATAGCTCCCGTCCGGGAAGTTTGCGTGATTCCGGCGTGGATTCATCGGGTCTCGCGCCGTGACAACTTTTTCAGTAATGTGTCCAGAGACATGATCTCTGTTTTTGAGTCGTGCTTGTAATCCTCCTGGCCTGGGTAAACGACGATCTGATGGCGGGCTTTGACGTCGGCGCAACCAATATAAAAGCCTTTGCTCGGCTTAGGATCACTGAGTGAACGCTTGATCTCAATTGCCCACCGCTCATTTGGAGCGGTCTCCAATACAAGGTCGATCTCGGCTCCCACCGAGGTGCGGTAAAACCATGCCTGTGTGTTGGCCGGCACCGTGCCCAAGATGTTCTCTATGATCATTCCCTCCCAACTCGATCCGACCACGGGATGCCCCAATAGTGTCTCCCGATCGCGTATCCCCAGCAGCGTATGCAGAAGTCCGCTATCCCGCACGTAAACCTTTGGCGAGCGGACAAGACGCTTGCCTGCATTGGAAGCCCACGGCTGCAGACGACGCACGAGCAGGAGATCAACCATGATGTCGAGATATCTGGCGACCGTCTGGCCGCTGATCCCCAGCCCCGCCGCAAGCTGCGCCGCATTTAGCATCTGACCTTGATTGTGTCCGAGCATCTGCCAAAAGCGGTGAAGTGTCTCGGCTGGAATGCGCGGACCTAAGGAGGGGACGTCCCGCTCCAAATAGGTCTGGATGAAGGCCGAGCGCCATTCGAAGCTCTTGACTTCGGTTTCCGCAAGAAAGCTGTCCGGGAAGCCTCCTCGCACCCAAAGTGCCTGGCTGGCATTGGGATTGAAACCAACTACTTCGCTCTCAAGGAACGGGGTCAGCTCCATATAAGCGATTCTGCCCGCGAGCGTCTCCGCAGACTGCTGCAATAGATCAATCGAAGCCGATCCAAGTAAAAGGAATTGCCCAGTTCGTTTCCCCTTTCGCTTTCTCCGGTCGATCAATCCCCGCAGAGTCTGAAAGATTCCGGGAAGACGGTGGATCTCGTCCAGGATCACGAGCCGATCTTCGTAATCGGAAAGGTAAAGTTCTGGGTCTGCAAGCTTGGCGCGATCTGAAGGAAGCTCCAGGTCGAGGTATAACGCAGCATTGTAGGCCTTACTGCTAAGACTGAGGGCAAGAGTCGTTTTGCCCGCCTGCCTGGGCCCAAGCAAAGCGACGGCGGGGAACTGCCCCAGAAGCTGAAGGAGCCGTGTTTTGGCCGCACGTTGAAGCATACCTTGTAATTATTCCATAACGCGGAAGAAATGCGAGGATAAATGTGGCTAGGCCTCCGGTATCCGCTTTCAAAGGGGGAAATCTGCGAGAGCAGACGCAATCCGGGGGTAGCTTGTAAACCTATGATTCTACGGCCTGGTAGCCAACTCGGCGGGGGGTTAGACGAGTCCAACCGGAACCTCTTCAGATATGTGAATAATGCGGCTAGCGCGGATGTCTCAGGTCGTCGGAACGTACGCGTGGTTCAAAGTTTACGTCATCTCACAAAAGTGAAGGAATTTGTGAAATGAAGTTTGTTTTAATTCCGCGCCATCTCACATGCGAGCTTCATTCAACCATTTCGGGGGATATCGAATGCTTTAATTCTGGGCAAAGGCCCGTAAAGCAGAAACGCCCCACTTGGGGCCGTTTCGGGGCATGACACTCGGAACCAACTATTGGTTCGCACTCGCGGGATTCGGGGTCTGATTGAGTTCGCGCGGCCTGATTGAGTTCTCTTTGCAACTGGAGCAATTGCCGGAGCTGGTCGGTGGTCGACTCCGCAGGAGAGACGCGAGTCGGCGATCGCAGTCCAGTCCTTGCGGGCTTTTGCAGGATGACGTAGATCTCGGTGCTCGCCGGTGCAGTCACTACGATGTGCTCAGTGACCGACAGTTTCGTCAACTGCTCGTCCGACGCCTGGGCGATATTGTCGGCGGCGCGCGTTCTCAGGAGATCACCATCGTTCAGGGGTTGATTTATGCTCCCTCTGCCGGCTAAAGTCGCCGTAATCTCTCCTAATCCGGCGAATGAGCGCACAAGGATATTATTGTGCGCCGCGTGCTTGCCCTCGACTTTGCCCTTCAGGGGACGAAGCTGCAGATCGGTCGCTGTGGCTTGCATGCCAAGCAAAGAGCCATCTGCCAGCATCAGTGAATCAAAGCGCACGCCGACGTAGCCAGACCGGTCCGCCGCCTCAAGGTGTCCAAACACCCTGGCGCCTGCTGGAACAACGATTTCGCCGTTCTGCTCGTAGTTATATTCAATTACCGCTATGACCGGTGTCTGTACCGCCGTGCTCACCGCCGATTCGATCCTCGCTCTCAATCTGGTTCCCGGCGGCAGACCGACTCCTGGATCAGGCTGAGCGAAGTTGTCTCGTGGACTTGAGGCAAGCGAAGCTGGCGCGCTTCGGACGAATACCAGTGATGCTTTCTCCAGGGCATCTCTCTCACTCTTGTTCTCGGAAGTCGCGATATCAGCGCCAGACGTGTCCATCTCCTGTCCGTTTGCCTGATAGCTCGGCGGCTGCCACGTCTGGCCATCAAATAGTTGAATGCCCCCAAGATTCGCGGTCACTGTCTTTGTGGAATGCCTTGCTGCGGTGCGATCAATTTCCTCCGGCCCCACGGTGCCCTGGGTGCGCTGCTGTTCGACCGAGCGGCCTTCGTCGTTGATTGGCACCTTGCTTTCCGTCATCGCCGTCGAAGACTCAGCAGTCTTCTTTTGCGGGAGGACAGATGTCCTTCCCGTTAAGGCGGATGGATGAACGATGCGGCCCAACGCCAAGAGCAGGACAGCAATAATAATTCCGGCGCCTGCCAGCAGTACGTTGGCCCGTTCCTGGAGCGACGGTTCTTGCTTGCCTTTTTCCGGAACGTAGGGAGAAGCCCCGGCTCCATTGGATGCGGGCACCACGGGCGTTGCTGGCTTGTCTTCGACTACTGTCGCGGGTGCGATCCATTGTGTGATGTCTGATTCATCGTGCGCCTCCAGAAGTTGTGGCGGCGAAAGGGATCGGCAGCAGGACTGGTTTGTCTACTTCGGCGGCCTCTGCCAGTTGCAGCTCAAGCTTTTCGCTGGACTCCTTGAATGCCGGTCGCTCGAACAAAATCACACCATCGGCGCGCTCTCCGGGAGCAAGCCGCCTGGAAGTTATCCGGTACTCCGCAATTGCAGTGGGTTCGGCTTTGATTTGCTTGCCCTTCCCGGTTGTGGCGCGTCCGCTCAGTTCAATCTGTGGTGGCAGCAACTCGATGGTGCGGCTGGTGTGATTCAAAACGGAGAAGCGCAAGATCGTTGCCTGGCCGAGTTTAAGCGACTCCCCAACGGCCGCCTGTAAATCGCTTCCAATCCATGAAGGAGTGGCGACGGCTTTCTGTTGTGCCAGCGCCTCGGCAAGTTGGTCAGCCGGTTCAGAGTTTGAATGTGCGCCATCTGGAAGTTGAGAAACCGGCTTGGTCTCCGACACAAAGAAGCTCTGATTGGCGTCCGGGGTGATTAACATGCTATTTACTCGCCGGTATTCGAGAAGGAAGTCGACCTTCGATTGTGAAGCCCCCTGTCCCCAGCTAATCAGGTGCAGACTGATCTCCTGGCCGGATTTTGTTGTGATCAATGCATTGCTCGCCGCTGGTTTTGCCGTGATGGGTTTCAGCAAGACCAGTTTGGGACAGACGCCATCCGCCAGAAACTTCAATTTCGGAACAAGCCTTGTGAAGGCATCGAAGCTGCCATTCTCCAAAAGGAGGCGCGCTTGAGAGCACTCTGGTCCACACGTCTCGCCTACCAAATGAACACGCTGCCGCAGTTCGATGAGGTTTTCCGGGCGGTGCGCCGCACGTTGCGTCAGGCAAATTTGCCGTGACGACGCGACAGTAATAAGTGGCCTTCGAGATTTTCCGGTCCCATCACGAACTTAGGTCCGCGCCTTCCGCGGGCGTTGCGGCGGGCGCCAATCCCAGAGATTGTGCGGCCAGATCGGCCATCTGGCTGCTGTCCAGCAGCTTATGAATGTCTTTGCGGCCGACAAACTTGAGATAGACCATGGTTGAAGCCAGGTCGCTGTGGCCAAGCCATTCCTGAAGCGCACGAATGCTTACTCCGCTCTCCAGCGATGCCGTCGCAAAGGTGTGGCGGAATTTGTGAAGGAACCATCGGCTGCAATGCGGACCTTCGGAGCACTTGTTGCCGTGCCGGGATTCGCAGTGACCACAATTGAGGCCGGCGCGGCGGGCGATTTTCTTGAGCTTGTTTTTCAAATTTCCTGTCCGGCCTTCCGCCGCCGGTCGGGAAGACCAGGTTATGGGGATTGCTCCCCGACTGGCGCGCCTTGTACTCCTTGAGCGCGGTCAACAGCGACGAGGGCACGGGAATCTCCCGCTCTTCCTTGTCTTTGGGCTTGAACCCCAATTGCTTCTTGGCTGTTACTCGCACACACTTGCGAGTGAAATCGATGTCGGTCCAGGCGGTATGCCGGATCTCCTTGTCCCGTTCGCCCGTCAGCAGGAAGAACAGGTAGAGAATCTTCTCGTCGGGAGTGCAGGACTTGAACAGGGCTTCGAGTTCTTCCGGTCCATACATCTTCCGCACATTGGCGACAAACTTGGGCTTGTCGCGGCCCTGCAGCAGGCCGGTGATACCGTGCAAGCGCAGGAGTTGCTGCACGATGCCCATCCGGTTGAAGACGGTGCGTGCCTCGTTGCCGAGCGCATAGAGATGCCGCATGAAGCCCAGGCAATCGTGGCGAGTTATCTCCTGGAGGAATTTCTTCTCACAGGTGTCGCGAAATTTATAGAGCACCAAACGATACTCCTCGTAGGTCTTGCGCTCCCGCTATCGGCGGAGCCGAGGGCCGTGGCGCTTCTACTTTAATGCCGACTTTTTGGGATTCGAGTTCGAGCGCCTTGAGCCGAGCGTGCTCCAGTACCTCGTTGCGATTGGGAATCGCTTGCCGGCGGCGCCGGTGGTTCTCGCGCCACTCGATGTAATACACGCCTTCGGGATGGACTTCAGTGCGCCCGTTGACGCGCACTCGGTCTTTCAGCCTGCCGCTTGCTTCCGGGACGACGGAACATAATTTCCACTGCCCTTTTATTTTTACCTTTTTGAGAATGTTGATTCGCGTTCTCGATCCGGTGCTGGCTCCCGAGTGCAACATGGCGGCGATTGTCCGTCCTTATAAAAATTCGCGCAAATGCGCGGATGGACACCCGGGTGGACACCAAAAACTGGGTTTCGTGGACGCCACAATGGACACCAAAACCCGATTTTTTTGGACACCAGGATGGACACCAAGCCGCTAAGTTGTTGAGGATAAAATGATTGGTGCCGAGAGGGGGACTCGAACCCCCACGCCCCTTTTAAGGACTGCGGATTTTAAGTCCGCTGCGTCTGCCAGTTCCGCCATCCCGGCACGATTTTCCATTTTATATGCCGAATCACACAAAACGAAACCCGGCAGGTAAATTCCCCAAAAGCATTGGCTATTATGGATTTACATATGGCTCGGCCCCTTATCTAAAAACTGAAAAACTAATATCTTTTTAATTTAATTAGTAATATTTCCTGTTTTACTTAATAAACAGCGTGTAAATATACGATTTCAATCATATCTTAAAAACCATATACCTGCATTTTTTCGTTGCAAAAATCGAAAAACCTGCCTATAATCAGTAGTTTTTATAAGCGATCTCTGCTTCTGTTCTGGTGGTCTTTGGCGGTTTTTGTCAAAGAATCCAAAAACGGGTTCAGGGAATCAAAAATAGGCAAGACTTTTATTTTCCATATTCCTATTTAAAAGGCAGGACAAAAGATCATGGCAAAGAGACGTGGTAATCCCAACTGGGGAAAGCCGGAGCCGATTGGCCCGGTGATTCCGGTTGTTACTTCCTTTGAGCAGGCGGTGAAGGAGTTCAAACTCACTCCGGATCAGTATATTCGCTCCACTCGTCTGCGCGAATGGGCACGGCGCAATAAGAATTCAAAGTATATCCCCGAACCCCTGCTCGAAGCCTGGGGTTTCGAAATTGAGTCAACTCTCTAATTCAGGGCAATCCTCAGCAGGCCGCCAGCTTTTTGGCGGTCTTTTCTTTCGTGCCAGCTGTCGGGTGTCCACGCAGAGCATTATCGCTGGCCATATTGGAGAAATCCGAATCGAGGCTGTTCATTTTTTGGATCTGCCGGTCGCGCTGAACGGGCTTCAGGAAGCACGAACTATTACGAGAACGGACACGATCATCTGAATTGTCAGTTCACGCCGCCTCCCGTTTCGGTTCAAGAGGCAGGCCTGCATTGCGCCATGCGTCGAATCCGCCCTGAAGGGCCCAAACGTCTGCATACCCGCGTTCCCGCAGCTTTTGCGCCAAACTGGCGCTGGAACCTTCGTTCGGTCAGGTGCAGTACGTGACAATCGATTTGTTTTTGGGAATCTCCCGCAGGTGTTCTTCGAGATTGTCCACAGGAACACGGATTGCTTCGGGCAGCATTACATCCGACTGTGCCCAGGCCTGTGGATTGCGGGTATCAATCACTACGAAATCCTCACCCGCTTCCATCCTCTTTTTTAACTCATCCACTGTAATTCTGAGATCGTCCGGCATGTCAAAGTCCTTTCGTTCCTGTTCGCGGGTTTTTATGCGGCGTGCTCTCGCTCGAAACTGGAAAATCCGGTCTGCTTTCTTGCCAGATTGATTACCAGCGGAATCGTGGTGCCAGCCCCCACCGCGATGAGCGACCAGCCAGCAGCTTTGCGCTGGCCACTGTTGAGCCGTTCGGAAAGCAGGAGGCCAATGCCGATGCCCAGGGCCACACGCGTTCCCGCAATCAGGAAAATGTCAGCGAGATTGAGTCGTCGTTCAAACATGGATTTATAACCTCCCGTCAGAATGTGTGATGTAGTGCTCCTGTTTCCGGATGGCCGCTCTGTGCCGGTACAGGCAGGCCCCGGCACACCTGTGGGAGGGCGAGCAGCAGAACCAAACCGCAGGCGGTGCGGGACCGTTGGCCCGATCATATTCCCATGGATCCAGTCGGTTGGATTTCAGTCCGGACTATTTCGGTCCGGACTAAAGAGCGTTTCTGAATGGTGAGACCAACCTGATGCCGCAGCATGTGATGTCCACCGCTCGCCTAACCACGCCCCCTTCTGTTAGCTTGGCTTCTGGATGATTTCTTTCTCAAATATCAATAAGCAGTATGGCAAACAGCTGATTTTCGTTGACGCTTCGTTTCAGTTGAATCCCGGTGAGAAGGTCGGGTTGGTTGGGCCCAACGGCGCTGGCAAGACGACGCTCTTTCGCATGGTGGTAGGCGAGGAGGCCCCTGACGAAGGCGAGGTTTCGGTCCCAAAGAAGCTGACCATTGGCTACTTCCGCCAGGACGTGGAGGAGATGCAGGGACGTTCTGTACTGGACGAGGCCATTGCTGGCAGCGGACGGGTCGGTGATCTTCATCACGAGCTTGAGGGCCTGCAGCGGGCCATGGAGGATCCCGAGCGCGTGGACGAAATGGACCGCATTCTGGCGCGCTTTGGCGACGTACAGGAAGAGTACGACCACCTGGGCGGCTACGCGCTTGAGGCGCAGGCCCGCGAGGTGCTGCACGGCCTGGGGTTCAAGGACGACCAGATTGACGGCGACGTCGGAGCCATGTCCGGCGGGTGGAAGATGCGCGTGGCGCTGGCCCGCGTGCTGCTTGGCCAGCCTGACGTATTGCTGATGGACGAGCCTACGAACCACCTCGATATTGAATCCATCATCTGGCTGGAGCAGTTTCTCCGGTCATTCTCCGGAGCGCTGCTCATGACCTCGCACGATCGCGAGTTCATGAACCGCCTGGTCTCGAAGATTGCCGAGATCGATGCCGGTGAGATCGTCACGTACTCGGGCAATTACGACTTTTACGAGCGCGAGCGCTCCATCCGCGAGACCAACCAGCAAGCGGCGTTTGCCCGGCAGCAATCCATGCTGGCCAAGGAGCAACGCTTCATCGACCGCTTCCGGACACATGCCGCCAAGGCCGCCCAGGTGCAAAGCCGCATCAAGGCGCTGGACAAGATCGAGAAAATCGAGCTGCCCCGGAAACGCCAGGTGGTGAAGTTTGAGTTTCGTCTTCCGCCGCGCTCCGGTGAGCAGGTAGCGGTGCTCGAAGACCTGCACAAGAGCTACGGCGCGCGCGTGATCTATGAGGGCTTCAGCCTCATCATCCGCCGCGGAGAGCGCTGGGCCGTGATGGGAAGAAATGGTGCGGGCAAGAGCACTCTGCTCAAGATGATTGCCGGTGCTGCCACGCCCGATTCGGGAAATGTCCGGCTGGGCGCGAGCTTGAGTATGGGCTATTTTGCCCAGCAGTCGCTCGACGTTCTGGACCCGAACCTGACCATCATCGAGCAGTTGCAACGAGACTTTCCGCAGGACAGCCTCGGCTCGCTGCGAAATCTCGCCGGCGCGTTCCAGTTCTCGGGCGACGACGTGGACAAAAAGATCCGCGCGCTCTCTGGCGGCGAGAAATCTCGCCTCGCGATTGCGCGCATGCTCTATAACCCGCCAAACTTTTTGGTCCTGGACGAGCCAACGAACCACCTGGATCTCGCTACAAAAGAAATGCTGGTGGACGCGCTGAAAGATTTTGAAGGCACCATGATCTTCGTGTCCCACGACCGCATGTTCCTGCGCGGTCTGGGCTCACGCGTTCTGGAACTGGGCGGAGAGAGCGGAACGGAGCGCGAGCCGCTCGTTTATCCAGGGTCGTATGTGGAATATGTGCAAAAGCTCGGGCATGAGGCGCCGGGCATTTACGCCTAGTTCTCTTTTCTTAAATCTCGAACGAAGTGAGAGATCCATATAGCTCATCAAGAATCTTTAGGGATATCGATACCCACGGATCGTTGTTGTGATATGGGGTCCTCATCCGCAAACTTCGCGATTCGGGATTTTAGAAAAAGCCCGTGCCCAATCAACCGGCCAGAGATTCAATGGCCTGCGTTTGTTCCTGTGTAAGCGTGAAATCGCAACTCGCCAGGTCCTGCTTCATGTGCTCGGAGTCAGAAGTTCCCGTCAACGGCAGGATGCCCACCGTACGGGCGAAGGCGAAGACAATCTGCACTGAAGTGGCGTTCGTGCGTGCGGCCAGGCTTGCGATCATCGGATGGCGCAATATCTCCACGTTCGCTGTAAGCAGAGAGAATCCCTGATAGACGATCTTTCGTTCGCGGCAGAATGCGCGGACCTCGCGGTCCCAGCCGAGGCGGGCATAACAGCGGTTCTGTACAAACGCAGGCGCTTCGGCGTGAGCGGACGTCATCTGCTCTAAATGCCGCAGCCTTACATTGCTCACGCCCAGTAAACGCGTGCAACCGGCATCGCGCTCTTTCACCATTGCTTCCCAGACTTCGGCGTCAGCTTCGGTCCAGTCATAACCAGAAGAAGGGCCGTGCAGAACGTAACTGTCGACGTGGTCCGTGCCCAGATGCTCCAGTGAACTGGCCATGGACTGTGCAACCTGGTCCGAAAGCCTTGCTGCCGGATCGTAAGGAAGCCGGTGGTCCTGGCCGGCCTGATAAGTGAATTTTGTCTGGAGAAAAAGTTCCTCGCGCGTGACCACACCCGCTCGATAAGCCTGGGCCAGTCCCTGCCCTGCTTCGGCTTCAGCATAGTGTCGGCGCTGATTGGCCGTGTCAATGCCGCGAAACCCCATTCGCAGCGCCAACTCGGTAAGGGCAGCGGTGCGGTCTTCTTTCCAGGCGGTACCGTAGAGAAAGTCGGGAATGGGATTGACTGGCATCAAAGCTATTCTGCCATATTGTCATAAGCAAAGTGCTAAGCAGACACTCCGGGGGAGCATAAGTGTTCGATCATCTCCAGTAAATGTTTGGCATCGATCGGCTTGGAGATGTAATCATCCATTCCCGCTGTCAGGTACTTGTCCCTGTCGCCGGTCATGGCATGAGCGGTCATGGCAATGATCGGCAGGTGCTTGCCGCCGGCACTTTCATTTTTCAGAAAAATACCTCCTCGGAGCTTATCCGACTGTCGACGTGACTTCGACACTGTCAACTGTTGAACGTCGGGACACTCAGTCCAGGCTTAAAAATTCAACAAGTTACAAGCTTGCGGCTTTGGCATGCGCCTTGCTTTTTACTCAGACGTGAAAGGGAGAGGACATGATGAAGATATCCACTCTCGATGGCCGCACCCAGCGCCAGCTGGTTTTGGAGGGCAAGATGGTCTCGCCGTGGGCCGACGAGCTAAGACCCGCGTGCAAGAACGCCAAAAAGGACCTTGGCGACCGCGAACTAGTCGTTGAGGTAAAGAATCTGACCGCCATTAATCAAGCTGGAGAAAATGTCCTGCTTGAGCTGATGCATTCAGGAATTAAATTCCGCGGCTGCGGCGTGTTTACCAGGCATATGTTAAAGCAACTCGCCCGCAGGAGCGGGCAAAACCATAAGGAGATGAAGGGATGACTTGCCTGAAATCAAATCGTACCGAACAGAATAAGGCCAGCGAATTCGCCACCCGGGAGGACTTTGGCCGGGTATTTGCCGAAAACCTGAACAGTCTCTACCAACTCTCACTGCTCCTGGCCGGTCCGGAAAAGGCCGAAGAATGCTTTGTAGCCGCGCTGGATGACGCCGTCAGGCCCAGCCGAGTGTTCAGGGACTGGGCCCATTCCTGGACCAGGCGCGCCATTATCCAGCATGCCATTCGGACAGTACAGCCGCATCCGGTTGCTGCCGATTCTCCCATCTCCGACGCTGGACTGGAGCGTTCCGCACTGGACGATCTGTTAGCGCTTGGGGACTTTGAGCGATTTGTCTTTGTTATGTCGGTCCTGGAGCACTACCCCAAACAGGAATGCGCCGTGCTGCTTGGCTGCTCTCTTCGGGACATTCGGGACGCGCGCATACGGGCCATTCAGCAGCTCGGTTCTTTGAATGGAGCGTTGACATGGGCCAGTTCCGGCCAGGCAAACACCGAATCATTCATAGCGGGCCAGCCGCCTGTAACCGACGAAGGAGTGACCAGTCCGGCTGCGTGACCGGTGCGCCTGACACGAGAAGACGACCGAAAGACTGCCGTTCCGGCAAGTCGGGCAGCGTTGCGTGTCAGGCGCTCCATCTGCAGCAGATGGACGTTAGGGAAAGCGGGCGACGCCAACCAGCTTAAAAGTTCCGCTAACCGCGTTCGGAGGAGTGGGAGGATTGGGAATGGGTGACACAAGACCGCCAGGCATGGATGGATGTTCTGCACCCGTCGCGAGACTTCGATCAGGAACTTGTTGAAAATGGAGTTTTAACGACAAGGAAACTGGGTTGAGCATATTTTCATGGAATCAGGTGAAGGCTATAAGGGCACTAAGGTAGACAAATCACAGCTCGGCGCTTTGTTCAGTTTCTAATCGGCTACCACCTAAGTAGTAGTTGGCGCGACCAATGCCTGATTGCGCCTGTTCGATGATTGGCGCTAGGCTTCGCACGATGAGCACACGGCAACCCTTAGCAATCGTTGACGATGACGAATCAGTTCTGCACTTTCTGCAAGCGGGCGGACTATGGTGCAGGCGCTTCCTTTCGTGGGGAATCGTTACCGCTGGCAGTCGGCTGCGAGGCAGATGACAAGAGTACTCAAGACGTTAAAGGAGGCCCACATGAAGGCTCTTGTTGTTAACGCCCTCGGTCAAGGATTCGATTTCGAAGAGGTCGTGATCGCCGCTCCCATCGGCCGCGAAGTTCTCGTCAATGTGCAAGCGTCCGGGCTTTGTCACACCGACCTGTTATTCGCTACTCACGAGATCGTCCCTGTGCCAGCGGTACTTGGTCACGAGGTTGCGGGGATCGTGGCTGCAGTGGGGCCGGATGTCTCTCAACTCCACCCAGGAGATCACGTTGTAGGTTCTCTGGCCCAGTCGTGCGGCTCTTGTGCTCGATGTCTGTCTGGCCGTCCCTTCCAGTGCAAATACCCGGAGTCGACGCTGCGGCGAGCGAACGATCCCCCGCGCCTGAGTCGTAACGGCGTTGCTCTGTTTCAGGGCTTTGGGCTTGGCGGTTTCGCCGAACGTGCGCTCATCCACGAAAACCAACTCGCTGTCGTACCCAAAGAGCTTCCGTTCCCCCAGGCTGCGCTCCTCGGTTGCGGCGGCGTAACGGGCGCCGGCGCTGTCTTAAACACCGCAAATGTTAGCGCTGGCGAAACGGTCGTCATCTTCGGCGCTGGAGGGGTTGGGCTCAATGCCGTGAGTGGAGCGCGCATCGCCGGCGCGTCAAGGATCGTCGTCATCGACGTCAAAGCGAAGCGACTCGACGAGGCCAAACGGTTTGGTGCGACTGACGTTATCGACTCCACGAAAACCAAGCCTGTGGAGGCAGTCCGCGATCTTCTTCCGGGGGGAGCGGATCACGTCTTTGACTTCGTGGGGCAGAAAGCAGTCGCTGAACAAGGGCTCGCAATGCTCGGTGTTGGCGGCGGACTTTATCTGGTCGGCGTTGATAAACCAGAAGTTGAGTTCGGCCTGAACATCTTTGACGCAATCGGGGGACAAAAGCACGTCCAGGGCGTGAACTTCGGCTCAACGAATGCCAAGCGCGACATCCCGATGTATGCGGAGCTGTACCTGCAAGGCCGAATGAACCTGGATGACCTCGTTTCGAAAACAATTTCGCTGCGCGAGGTGAACGAAGGCTACGCGTCGCTCAAGGACGGCTCGCTCACGCGCGTCGTCGTTACTTCGTACTGACCGTAAATTCACAACAAGGAGAAACCCGATGCCAGCAATCATGGAGAAAGAAGCGATCACGACATTGACGACGCACTACATTGATGGAGCGTTCGTTGAATCCCATGGCCGCGAGGTCATGGACATCATCAAACCAACCAACGGACAAACGATCGCCCGCTTCACGCTGGGAGACGAGGAAGATACGCGGCGTGCTATCGCCGCGGCCAGACGCGCATTCGTCACGTTCGGCAGGACAACAAAGGACGAACGCCTGCGTTACTTGCGCCAGCTCCATAAGGCCGTCTCCGCCCGCATCGACGATCTAACCGCTGTCATGATCGAAGAATACGGTGGAGTCGCCCGGTTCGCCCGGCTTCTTGTCGAGTCGGGCGTTAACGCCTTCGCCGCCGCCCAGAAGGCACTTCAAGAGCTGCCCTTGAGCGAAAGCTGGGGCAGGACGACGGTCACGATGGAGCCTGTCGGCGTTGCTGGTCTGATTACAGCCTGGAACGCGAATGCGCTGTTCATTTGCCTTAAGCTGGCATCGGCGGTAGCGGCTGGTTGCACGGTGGTCATCAAGCCAAGCGAAATGAGCGCGCTGCAGACTCGGGTGATGGTGGAGGCTTTGAGTGCGGCCGGGCTGCCCAGGGGTGTCCTCAACGTGGTGACTGGCCTCGGCACCGTCGTCGGCGCCGAGCTCGTGCGCAATCCTGACGTGGCGAAGATATCGTTCACGGGTTCGGTTGCCGTCGGAGAACAGATCATGCGCGACGGGGCTGCGACGATGAAGCGAATAACGCTCGAACTGGGCGGAAAATCGCCAACCATCCTGCTGGAGGACGCGGAGCTAGACAAGGCCATCCCTGCGGCTCTCATTCTGGCTTTCCTGAACAGTGGTCAAGCTTGCGCCGCCGGAACGCGGCTTCTTGTGCCCAGGAGCCGGCTCGACGAAGTGAAGCGGGCCATACGGGATGAGATGCGTAACTACACGGTCGGCGATCCGGCGGATCCCAACATCATGGTTGGACCGATGGTGTCGCAAAAACAGTATGAGCGCGTCGAATCCTACATTCGCAAAGGCATTCAAGAAGGCGCTGAAGTGCTGGTCGGCGGAGAAGGTCATCCAAAAGGTCTCGAAGCGGGTTACTATGTTAAACCCACGGTGTTTGTCAATGTGAAGAACGACATGACCATCGCGCAGGAAGAGATTTTCGGCCCTGTGCTCAGCGTGATCGTGTACGACTCCGAGGACGAAGCGATCCGCATTGCCAACGACTCCAAATATGGCCTTCATTCGGCAGTGCTGGGGACTGATCTACAGAGCGCACGGCGTGTGGCCTCCCAGCTGCGGGCGGGCCGAGTCGTGATCAATAACATGACGGACGATCCAGACGCGCCCTGGGGCGGATTTAAATTCTCGGGCGTCGGCCGCGAATATGGCAGGTACGGAATTGAGGCGTTTCTTGAGCCAAAGGCCATCCTTGAGTGACCTGCCGCTCTTGCCCGAACTAACCCTGAAAGGACGCATGAGTAAGCACGTCAGTATCTCTCCCAACGAGGCCGCGGACCGCCTGGCGATCCGCGAGTATGGCACATTCACGTCACATACGCCGTTAGCCCCAGAGATGCGGGGTGCCTCCTGAGTTCAGGGAGAAAAAAATTCCATATACAATCTGGATGCATCGTGAGGATTCAAGGCATGAAACAGCGCTGCTCCATATCGCGTATAAGGTGTCTGCGTATTTTCAGATTCACCTTCCTCTTGGTCCTGGCATGTCTCGGTTGCGACAAGCCGCCAATGTTTCACCTCGTGGCGCGCAATGAACAGGCGAATAAAAGCGAACGGTATAAGATCTTTCTCAAAGGGCGGGAACTGGGAACGGTCACCGGCAGTGGCACGTTCGAATTCGATGCCGAGGGCCGGAGGGGTAACACCCTCCAGGAGATGCAGCCCCAGGACATCGAGGTCAGAATACCCTGGATTTGCGGATGGGTGAAAACATCGTTCGCCTTGTATCTGGCCCGTCACGACGAGATAGAACTCGCCCGAGCAGAACACCGCGCCGTCCAGGCGAGCATGAATCTGTCCTACCTGCCGCCATCGTTCGATTGGGTCACGATCTTTGTGGATAACCGTGGCGGGCCGCCACAAATGGTTTCGATTGGCGAATTGCAGGAACAAGTGCCAGCGGGAGCGGCACAACGCGTGCTTTTGCCATATTCAGAGGGTTGCGACAAAGCTAAGAATGTGCGTGTCAATGGAGAAATTGGGCAATAATATACTTGACTGACTTTTAAAAACACACCACAACATGTTGTGGTCAAATCCGCTTGACTCACTGTGGGAAAATATTTTTATGACACAAGCACAGATCGTAACAGTCGAAATGCTGCGCAACAGTACAGAATTGCGGGATAGCCTAAGGAAATTTGTGGTTATCCACCCATTTTTGCCAGTTCAAACTCAACATAACGGCAATGTGTGCAAATCAGAAGAACAACTGGTGAAAGCTGATTATCAGAAATAGGCTTAGGGCCTGTTAAAAGAACAGGGATGGCATGAACCATACCAGTAGTTTGCAGCAGTTTATTGCACCTGGGGCAGGATTTATCGGTTTCAGGCATTTATATTACTACTTTCATTTATTGGGTATGGGGTCAAAGGGTTTGAAGTGCTTTCTCATATGGCCTTCATCCCAGATAACTTTCCATGATGGAATAACATCCCGCATGATATTAGCCATATATTTGGCTTTCTTGCCATGCTCTACAGTTTGCTGCCTATTGACAGCCCATGCCACTATATCCGCAGCTTGGACACCTGGAACATATTTCATATCAACAGAGGAAACCTGTTTAATAAATTGCCAAGGACTACGCCTTCCTGTTCTCTCAGCGTTGTCAACCTCAGCATTCCATTTATTCTCAAACGGATGTTTGAAATACTCATTACGATCAAAAAAATATCGTATGGAATCGCGGTGAACATCTTTCGTGCCGGGGTAATTTTTCCAATACCACGGTATGACCATTTCTGCGCAGTAACGAGTGCACATTTCTATTGGCTCGGGCATCTGGTAATTCTGGGATCGAAGTTTGCGCCAAGCCTTCAAATCAACAGCACAATAGAACATGTTGAATCTTTTTTTGTCCATGCGGGAAAGGTGTATCAAGCACTTATTAACCAGTGCAAACGCATTGTCATTGTTCCATCCTAACTTACTGTCGAATCCATCTGCTTGATGGACTAATTCTCTCATGTGGATATAGGTAGCCTTGGGGGTGTGCTCGCTAAGAATTTTATCCCAATTAAATTCAAAATCTTTCCACATATCTTCATTAGCCACGACAGCGGCAAGGGTCATGTAATCGCTTTCAAGCTTGCCACTGCTGTCTAAATACGAGCGGAGCGCAATCAATATATCCCCCTTACTGAAATTTGACGTAGCAACGGATTGCCCGATTCGTGATTTTCCACATTGACTTTTGACAGACGTATAGGTACCCTCATTTCTGAAGGCTTATACGTGTCTCAAAAGTCAAACCGTCCCGATGTTCCCGCGAAGAATACCCAGGGCGATTTTGACCGATTTACAGACTTCATGCGACGGCTTGTAGCCGTGCCGCACTCGGAAATTAAAACCAAACTGGAAGAAGAAAAGGCAGCCCGAAAACAGCGAACGCCTAAAGTCGTTTCTTCTTCCCGCGTTTCCCGCGCCAAGCCTTAGAAGCTGGCCGTTTCTCCCACCTTGCCAGTGACCTCTTTGTAGGTCAACCGCTTTCCCGCAATCTGCGATAAGGCTATAGTAAACCGCTCCGCATCTGACAGGTTGTTCCCCATTGCGTCTTTGCGATTATTGAACCTAAACGCCTGTTCGTCAATATATCTCGACAGGTGAAACGGCTCAACCGCAACGTAAGTCCCGTTCAGTCCGCGCTTGAGCAGGCTCCAGAAGTTCTCCAGGGTGTTGGTGTGGACGCGGCCCTTCACGTAAGTTTCCATGTGGTTTACAACGTCATGGACGTAATTTTCACGCAGCTTTTTGTATGACGGCAACTGGTCGGTATAGACGTTGGTTCCGTGCGTCACGGCCTTGAGGATTTCGTCCTGAAGGGTCTTGCGCGAAGTGTTGGGAACGACCATGGCGCGCACCTGGCGAAGATCGCGGTCAAGGATGCCCATAACCACGGTTTTCGCAACCGGGCCGCCGGACATTCCGGTTTCCCGCACAATGCGATTCCGTTTGCGGCTGTGCATGTTCTTCAGCTTGCCGCCAATGAAAGTCTCATCCACTTCCACTTCGCCGCCAGGTCCGCCAAACTTCTTGAATGACCCGCTCTGCACGGCCAGCCGGATACGGTGCAGCATGAACCAGGCTGACTTCTGGGTCACTCCCAGGTCACGGGCCAGCTCATAGGACGATATTCCGTTGCGGCAGTTCACCAGCAGCCACATGGCGGGAAGCCACTTTTCCAGAGGAATGGGCGAATCCTCAAATACCGTTCCCACCTTCAGGGAGAATTTATGCTTGGGATGATCGCCATAGCAGCGGTACACGCGGGCGTTTTGCAGGTAAGTCACTTCTTCAGAGCCGCACGCCGGGCAGCGCACGATGCCATCAGCCCAGCGCACGAATATCATAAACTCGCGGCAGTTCTCGTAATCGCTGAAGTGCTGAATGGCTTCCTGAAGTGACTTAATAGCTTTCATGTATTACAGAGTACCTGAAAACCTTTAGTCAGTCAAGTATATTATTGCCAGAAATTGTGGCGCCGGTCAACACCCGCCAAACCCTGTTGATCGACATCACCCATTCGCACTGCTACCGTGTCGAGTGGGCTGGCTACGGCTTTGATGACTCGGGCCACGGCAAAACAATCTACCAGCCACGTCCTTTCCAGTTCCTGGACAGCAACCCGGACTTTTTTATGGAACCTCTGCCAGGATCAGTGGTAACCGCAGGAACAGGCGCCGTGCGCGATACGCTTAAAGACGTAGCCTGCCCTAAACGTATTCGTTAGACGCGGTCGCGGCTTCCGCCGAAATCACCACAACAGGCCGGGATTTGCTGGAAGTTAACACATGAAATGTATCCAGCCGGGAATGACCGGTGGCGTAACTGTTCCGATTTCAAGCATGATGCGAGTTCAGTTGAGCTGTGCAGCCCGCAGGGAGTTGATGATGATGCGTGACACTCTATATATCGGCCCAGCGACCTGTAAGGGGGCCGCGATCGATTGTGTACGACAACACCAGTATCGCGGTGGCCAAGATACTGGGCGACGGCAAATGGCAGAAGACACGGGCGTTCTGCGAGTTGCAGGAGCCACTATCTGTTTGCGGAGAGGTTCGGGCGTCCGGGCAAAAGGCAACGACAAGGGAGCGGTAGAAGGAGTCTGCGGGCTAGTCACCGAAACGACCAGTGACGTGGTCGAGCTCTGCGGAACAGTGGCAATCGAGGGAGCAACCGTGACCGTGAAATCCTGCCGCGGCCCCACCGTGAACGCCGCCGCCGAAGTCACCGATCCGGTGGGATTGGTTACCTGAATCGGTCCGGTCACTGCGCCGTCAGGCACCACCACGTCGAGTTGGGTAGCGTTCGCGAAGGTGGTCCTGGCCGAGAGGCTCCCATTGTTGGGGCCGGCAAAGGACACTGTGGTTGGGCCGCCGGAGACGGAAAGATTTGTTCCCAGAATCGAAACCACCGTTCCCGCTGGCCCCTGTTTGGGATTGAAATCGGAGATAGCAGCGGTCTGCGAAGCAATCGTGGTCGTTACGGTTGCGCTTTCAACCCCATAAGCATTGCCGGCAGCGTCGATCCATCCCAGACGCAGCGTGGCCGTAGCCGGGCCAGAGGCTTGAGTCGCGGGAACCGTGAAAGCGACTGATGTCTGCGCGGTGCCACCAGCAACCAATCCCAAACCAGCAAAAGGATGCTGTACTGAGCCATCGGGCAGAGTGAAGGAAATATTGACGGCAGCGGCGTCCGCATGTCCAAAGGTTTTGCAGCGTGATCGTATAAGAAACGCTGTCGCCAAACGATCCCAAAGTTTGTCCGACATACACGAGTTTTGCGGCGCTTGCTGTGGCAGCAGGCGTAGTGCAGGCTGCCGCTCCGGCCTAAACGCGCCTGCCGGCGCAGGCCTCCGCTCCAGACGCCATTCCTTCCTTCAAAGCCACTTCTTCTCCAACTTCCAATCCTCCGTCTGGTCTGGTTTTACTCCGGCCTGCTGGCCTAATTTTCCACCGAATTGCGGGATCCAGAAACCCTTGTTCTCATTGGGGAAGATGAAGGCTTCCGTGAGGGATCAGGACACTCCTGTTTCCAGCGCCAAAACCGGCATCTTTCGGATGCACGTAGAAATTGCCCATGCCAGCGGGACCAACAATCCGACAGTGTGATCAGGCAATAACGTCTGGTAGAATCGCGGACATACTTTTAGTCTATGCTGCGAGGCTGGCATGGTCATCGGTATAGTTTTTTAGCCGCCTCGGGAGGGGAACGCGAAAATGCGGAGAAAACTCCCAATCCTGACTTACGACTGCTCCGTGTGGCCTGAATCCTCGTCGTATCTGTGTTCGAGCGGCGGATCAGCACTTCCATCGCAATCGAAGCGGATCGAACGTCATCAGCGAAAGATGCTTTGCGCCATACTGCTTGCCGCCAGTGCCGCCACAGGTTTTTTCTGCCCAGGAGCGCGCGCGCAGACGAATCCGGCGAAGCCTGCAGTGGTGCAGCCGGGTGCTCCCGGCAAGCAAAGCATAAAGCTGTCGCCCGGTACAACAGCAAAGCTGCCGCCACGGTCGCAGGCAGATGTGGAGTTCGTGCAGGGCATGATCATGCATCATTCCCAGGCGATCGAGATGACAGCACTGATTTCGTCGCATACGGAGAACAGAGACCTGCGGTCGCTGGGGGCGCGCATCAGCAGCTCGCAGTCAGACGAGATCAGGTTTATGCGGCGCTGGCTCGCGGTCCGTGGAGAATCAGCTTCCATGGCGATGCCAGGAATGCCAGATATGGATATGTCGCATGATTCGATGGCCCTTATGCCCGGTATGCTTACGCCGGAACAGATGGAGGCGCTGCGGAAGGCGAAGGACGCCGAGTTCGACCATTTATTTTTGACAGGGATGATTCAGCACCACAATGGTGCTTTGATCATGGTGAAGGACTTGTTCGAAACCGCGGGCGCGGGACAGGATGCCGAACTGTTCGACTTTGCGACGGACGCGGACAACACGCAAAAGGCCGAGATCAGAATTATGCAGACCATGCTGGAGAAAAAACTTCCGAAGGAGAAACAATGAACCGAGTGCCCAGTATTACTCTTCGCGTGGCGTTCGCCGCGCTCTTTTTATTTTTTGGTGCGAGCCAGCTGCCGATACAGGCCCAGGTGCCTGCGTCCCAGCCGCCTGCGAAGGAAGCATCCGGGGAAGAAAAGAACCCGTTTGCTCCGGAAGCCGCGCCTGCGCTGCCTCCGGGCATGACGGGAGCAGATGTAAATGATCCGCGCGCCAAGCTGGCCCCGGGCCTCTATGACGCGGGTGAAGCAGCCATGGGCATGAAGCACCTTACGCTGCTCAAAAAGCCGGATGCATTTCAGCTCGGCACCGATGATCCCGATAATCCCAAAGTGCAAAAAACGCTGACGCAGCTCGGCATGGGAAATGCCTCAAAAATGCCGAAACCGCTGCATATGGTGTTCGCGCAGCTGGCTTTTGCCAACTCCGACCTTGCGTTCCAGGGCAACCACCTGTTTCAGGGAAATTTTTATGGCGTGAATATCTATGACATTTCCAATCCGGCGAAGACCGCACTGCTGACTTCGCTGGTGTGTCCTGGCGGGCAGGGTGATGTGTCGGTGTATAAAAACCTGCTGTTCATGTCGGTGGAGATGCCGAATGGACGTCTGGATTGCGGCGCGCAGGGCTTTCCTCCGGATCCTCCTCCGCCAGCTGGCGACGAAAAAGAGCAAAGGCGTCACGCGCCGGCAGCGCAAAAGGACCGTTTCCGAGGCGTGAGGATCTTCGACATTTCCGACATCAGAAATCCGAAGCAGGTCGCGGCGGTGCAGACATGCCGCGGATCGCACACGCATACTTTGGTGGTCGATCCGAATGACAAAGACAATGTCTATATCTATGTATCGGGCACCTCGTTTGTGCGTCAGCCAGAGGAGTTGTCTGGATGCTCCGGCGAAAAGCCGGACAAAGATCCGAATACAGCCCTGTTTCGTATCGAAGTGATCAAGGTTCCGGTGGCTGCCCCTCAGGACGCGAAAGTGGTATCCAGCCCTCGGGTATTTATCGACGCTCGCACGGGCGCGATGAACGGCCTGAACAACGGCGGCACGCATGGCGGGAAGGACGCGGACAAGCCGAGAGACACAGACCAGTGCCACGACATCACGGTGTATTCGGCAATTGGGCTGGCGGCGGGCGCGTGCTCTGGCAACGGAATATTGCTCGACATCAAAGACCCAATACATCCGAAGCGTGTGGATGCGGTAAATGATCCGAACTATTCGTACTGGCATTCGGCTTCGTTCTCGAACGATGGGAGCAAAGTCGTGTTTACCGACGAGTGGGGCGGCGGACTGGGAGCGCGGTGCCGTCCGACTGACCCGAACAAATGGGGCGCGGATGCGATCTTCCAACTGAAGGACAACAAGTTAAGTTTCGCAAATTATTACAAGCTGCCGTCCGCGCAGGGCGACACCGAGAACTGCGTGGCGCACAACGGTTCGCTGATTCCCGTCCCTGGCCGCGATATCGAAGTGCAGGCCTGGTACCAGGGCGGCATCTCCATCATGGACTTTACTGACACGACGCATCCATTCGAAATTGCCTACTTTGACCGCGGGCCAATTGATCCCAAAGTGCTTGTGCTGGGCGGCGACTGGTCGGCATATTGGTATAACGGCTACATATACGGTTCAGAGATTGCACGCGGCCTGGACGTCTTTGAACTGACACCGACCAGTTTTTTGACGCAGAACGAAATCGACGCGGCCAAGGCGGTTCGGGTCCGAGAACTAAATGTGCAGAACCAGCAAAAGATCGAGTGGCCGGCCCAGCTGGTCGTGGCGAAGGCGTACGTGGATCAATTGTCCCGGTCACAAGCTCTGCCGGCAGCCAAAATCGCCGATCTGCAAAAGGCAATTCAAAGCGCAGAAGGTTCACACATGAGCAAGGACACGCTGGCGAAGTTAAAGAGCATGGCGCCGTCGCTGATAAAGGACGCCGGCACGGCAAAAAGCCAGGCAGATTCCACACGGCTGCGTGCTTTGGCTCAGATTCTGGAGCATCCCGCAGCGTAGCGACACCACGAACCGGGCGGAGCGTTGGATGCCCGGTTCGTATGTAATCTCGGATAATCTCCGGATAGTGGCGCCGCAGTTCAGGACGACACTATCCGGTTTGTCTTGACTGATTGCAGATTTTGGCTCCGGACTCCCGTTACTGGCAGTCACCAATTCGAGGTAACTACCGCATACGTCTTGTGGTGGGGTTGGAGATGAGAGAACTTACGGAATATGAATTGTTATTGAGATGCATCGCTGAAACTGAGTCGCCGAACTCGCCTGATTTCAATCATCAACAGCCACTCGCCCAGCGCCAATCCAAACCGTTAAAATCGGAAAAGCAACATCCTAAGTTGTTGAATTGATTACTTTTCTAACTAAAGTAATCTACCCTTTGCTTAAATTAGACATCTATAATTTATGCAAGTGCAAGGATCTCTTAGGCGGGAAAGTCTCAGCCTCGAATTAGGGGACACTAATATGGTGGACAAACGAGCAATACGAAGCTTACTTAGAGACATGGAGCATTCCGCAGAAGAAATCCTGCTGCACGATTCTTCTTTTTTTGAAGCCCTGCAGGCCCTCAAGTGGGAAATCGACAGTGATCCCCGCGTTCAGTCAACGGTCCGCAGTTTGCAGGCTGCCGGGCAGAAGGTTTTCAGTTCGTTTGTGCCACACATCAAGGTGCGGATCAGAACAGAAGAGGGCATTCTTGCCCTGGCAAAACCGCTCGAGATGTCGAGTGCTCCTCCTGCTGGGCCCGTCGCCCGCTTAATGGAGGAACTAAAGAACGCGGCAAGCTCAGTGATTGCATCCAGCCGCTATTGCCAGGAACTTGAGAGAATCATCAATGAAGCAGTCTCGGCAAACGATTGTTTTGAAAACATCGCTTCCCACATTGAAAGAGCCGGGTACGAAGTGCTCATCAGCCTTGATCTCTCCGCCTATGCTCATGTTCAGGCTTCTTCAGCTCCAGTTCTTCCGTTAGGTCACGCCCACGGTCAGGAGTTCTCTGAAGAACCTGTAAACATCGAGCTTTCCGCGCAGGATATTTGTTTTCTTAAAGCGTTGAAAATCACAGCTGACAAAAGTCTATGAAATTGATCGTCCGAAATTGAGGCCGTTCGATCCCAGCCAGACACCAATCGGTCTAAAACCGCCTGAAATATCTCTTCCAAAGAATTGTCCGAGTGGTACCCATAATTTGGACGAGGCACAAGCTTAATCACCATCAAGTGCTCCGATTTGTGCTCACTAGAGTAATCAGGGATCCAGAAGCATACTTGCGAAAAGTGCTGTCCCGAATCGCCGATCACCCCGTCAATCGCATCGGTAAGTTGTTGCCTTGTAATCTTGACACTGATGGGGAACCCCACCCAGCTTTGTGAGATACCGGTTCAAAGATCAAAGCGGTTCCTGACCCCGGTTCTGAGTGCAATGGTCTGTTAGCTACAGTAATCCAGAAAGGAAAACGTGGAAAATAATCGGTTTGATTGCGGAGGCCAGTCGGGAACGACGCGCAGGTGCTCAACTTTCTTTACGATGGCTGGGCCTCCCCACGCCTATACGGTTTCGTCGGACAGACCGTGAAATTAGCAAGCAGCGCCGGTTGCCGGTCTGCGTTCGCGCAATCGAAGTATTGGCATATCAAATCAGAAGATTTCTTGTCCGCCGGGACAAAGACATGATGAGTTCCGACATGCCAGATTGCAAAAAAGCCGTCTCCTCTATACCAAACGGCTCTGCCGCAAATCTGGAAGCAAGTTTGTGACGAAGCAGCCGGGCCCCCAACGCTACTACCAACAGAAGCTGGAGTGAATTGATGCGTATCATGTAGCGGGAGCAGATTAACACAGGGCCGTTTGATATTTGGCGAAAAATCGCCGTTGCGCTCACAGTCCGGTCGCGCTATGGCCCGATCTCGTAAACTATCGCGTTTCCCGTGCTTCGAGCGTGATTCGCGCTGCTCTCGTAAAATCGAAAGGTGCTTAATTCTCAACCATCGTCCGTGAATGCTGGGTCGCATGGCGCATATCAATGGCTGACGACAACCGGGCACGACTTCGATAGCCTCCTGACACTCTGTCCGACTCCTGTGCTTGGAAAGTACGTGGCTGTCACCTCCTTCGACAGCGATTCACTATCTCTAAACGAAGAGGAGAAGGCCGCTGGTTGGGAAGGTCGTAAGGATATTGCGTACAGCCCCCTCATTCAATCCGTTGGGACATTGCCGGAGCGCGGAGGATTTGACGAGTGGTACGTCTTCGGAGCCCCCGTAGATCTGGGACAGAGGGGCCGAGGCAACCCGTTTGAGGCTCCGTTGTCGGCAGGACAAGTTGAAGTTTTTGTGAACTACGGCCCAGACTTCGATCTTCATCAGCCAAACAGCCTGGTGGAGTTGTTCTGGCGTCAACTTGAATGGATTCGTCCCGAGTCCTATATAGCCGACACCCACTATGTACTGACATTTGTGAGCACCAACAGGAACGCTTTTGCGGCCGTCCGGCAAGCTCTCAGCGAATCACGTTCCTGATTGTGGTCCTCTCAGGCGTCAGGTTTTCAGATTGTTGACGTGTTGACGTAACATCAATAGAGTTCACAATCCCATCGGGGCACCGAGCAGGCGGCGCGGTCTCGGGCGTACTTACTCCGAATCGTACACTCGACCTGCAGAATTTAATTTTTACGAGGCAGTAAAAAGCCATCCGTGGATTAATCACACGCTGTCATGCCACAGGTGTATGGACTAACAGTCCATCATTTGCATGCAAATCGGAGGATAATAATGCCCTATGGCCAGCACCCCAGCACAGACACCAGGTAATCCGGTTGAGCAGCCAGCAAAGATATCGGCGGTCATCTCCACCGACTGGAATGGGACACAATTCTATTTTCCTCCGCTGCGAAACCCGGTGCAGACGCTGGTGCTGTTTGGTTTTACCGCCGCGTGGACTGGTATTGTCTATTTGCTGTACATGCGTAAGGCGCCCCTTCTTTTTAGCATCGCTTTCGGAACCGCGGATGTACTGTTCTTCTTTGCTCTTGTTCACCAACTCTTCTCGAGTGTGTGTATTCGGGTCACAGGTACAGAACTGAGTCTGGAAAAGTCATTCTTTGGCCTTCCGCGAACGCAATCCATTCCACGTTCTGAGATCGCCAGTATTCTGCCCGCCTCCAATTCACGACAAAATGCGGGTGGCAATTCCTCTTACTCACTCCGCCTCATCGCGAGAGATGGCAGAGAAATCACGCTTGTCAACTCTATTGCCAGTCAGGAGGCCCGCTGGCTGATTTCCAAACTCGAGACCGTGATGGGGTTGCATCAGGAGACACACGTTGAATTCACTGACCTCTACGGCCTGCCACCTCAGAACAGCACAACGCAATCCACGGTTAGGGCGTCTTCGCCGGCAGTTGCAGTGTTCGTTCTCGCCTGGTTGGTACTGGTGGGCGGCAGCATTTCTTTTGTCGCGTTCCGCGGTGCGTATAAGAGATCGCGTACAAGTAAGCAATCCACGACTGCGGCTCCAGTGGCGCCCCGCACATTCGCGCCGCTCACGACCACCGACACGGAGCGCATTTTCTCGCTTCCTCTCCAGGACCAGGCGGAGGAGCTTTTGGAGCGCAGCATCAGGCATGACGAACGCGCGCTTAGCCTGTTTCAGATCCATCTTTCCGAATGGAAAGGCCTGGTAAAACAAACTCCACGTATGACGCAGTTGTTGAATCGCGCCCAGTACTCACGTGATCTGCGCGTGCGGTACGCATATTGCGACATGATGCTCGCCATGGACGGCTGGAACAAGGATTCCGATGCGGTCAATACTTTGGTGACGCGAGCGAAGACCACCGATGCGAAATCGCGCGCCTACGACCTGTGGTTCCTGGGTATGCTGGGTGGACGCGGGATTGCAAATGAACGAGTCCGCTCCTTGCTACTCCACTATGCGCGCACCGATCCTGATCCTTATGTGCGCCAGTGGGCAGTTGAAGGTATGCGCTTCCTGGGAACAGACCGGGCTCTTAACGATCTTTTCGATATCTTCGTCAGCGATCCATCCTTTAATGTGCGTGATCGCGCCGGATGCAACGTCTCTGACTGTGGCAACTTTATGCGCAAGCAGCGCATGGCCATGTTTCCAAAATTCCTTGACCTGGCAGAAAACCCCAGCACAAACTCGCAAATGCGTAACTGGTCGTTTCTCGCAATGCAGGAGATCACAGACGCAGCTCTGCCTTCCAACGCCGCAAGCTGGAGACAGTGGTATCGCGATCATGGCGCAGAAAAGATGGCGGAATTCCAGAAGATTCCCACATGGCAGGTACGTGGCGACGAGTAGGTAGCCATTCAAAATTCCTGCCTGGCCCGCCACTCCTTTACTACGGCTTCTACCGCAGCCCTGTCACGAGACACAAAAAAAGCTCCTGCCGCGACCGACAGGAGCTTAAAACCAGCTGGAAATACGTTCTAGAACTGATTCCACAGGAACTGGTTATAAACATCGTGGTGATACTGTACTTCGGGCGCTTTCACGAACGTTCCCAGCAGGCGGGGGCAACGGTCGGCGGAAGCCTGCTTCAGGTCGGCATAGCGGCCTTTCACGTCCTCGCCGAAAAGCTGCGTTGTCCATGCGGCGCCACGAAAGTTCTCCATCGCCGTATAGACATTATCGGGCAGGTAACGCTCCGCCTGGCGCAGATTCTTGATCTTGTCCGTATTTCCGTCCAGACCAGTCTTGAAGATGGAGTACATCACCATATAAGGATTGGCGTCCGGCCCCACCGAGCGGACTTCCACGCGCATACTGCGCTCGTTGCCGATCGGAATACGCACCATCGATCCGCGATCGGTGGCCGAAGCCTTGATCTGGTTCGGCGCTTCAAAGTGCGGATCGAGGCGGCGGTACGCATTGACGCTGGCATTCAGCAGCAGGCAAATGTCGTTGCCGTGGGTAAGAATGCGGTCCACGAACTCCCAGCCCATGGCGGAAAGCTTCTCTTCACCTTTAGGATCCCAGAAGAGGTTCTTGCCCGCTTTGCTGATGGAGACGTTGGTGTGCATACCGCTTCCGTTTACGCCTACCACCGGTTTGGGCAAAAACGAGGCAGTGAGCCCCATCCTGGTCGCCACCTGGCGGCAGATCAGCTTGTATATCTGGATCTGGTCGGCGGCAGCTACGACCTCGCCGTAGCTGTAGTTGATTTCAAACTGCGAGGGAGCGACCTCGGGATGGTCCTTCTCGTTTTCGAACCCCATGGCCCGCTGCACTTCGGCGGTGGTGTCGATGAAGGTGCGCAGCGGGTCGCCGGGCAGCGAATGATAATAGCCGCCGGTATTCACATATTCGAATTTGCCGGTCTCGTGGTAAGTACGCTCGGCATTGGACCCGTTGAAGAGGAAACCCTCGATTTCATTGGCGGCGTTGAGCGTGTAGCCATCCTTCGCATGAAGCTGCTCGGCGTACGCTTTGAGAATGCCGCGGATATCGGCTGAGTAAGGCTGGCCGTTCTTGTCAATGACTTCGCCGAACACCAGCACCTTGCCAGAACCGAAAATGTCGGAAGGCGCCCAGTAAAAGGAGCTCCAGTCGATTCCCAAACGCAGGTCGCTTTCGCGCTGTGCGGTGAATCCGCGAATCGAAGAGCCGTCAAAAGTAAGGTTATCGTAGCTCTTGACCAGGAATTTCTTGTCGTAGTCCAGCATGTGCAGCCGGCCTTCGAGGTCGCTGAACAGCACGGTCACGGCCTTGATGCGCTTTTCGTCGGTCAGGTATTTAATCCGGTCTTCCTGAATCTTGTGAGCGGCCAGGCGGCTTTTGCGCTGCTCTTTTGCTTTCAGGTTGAGGTCTTCGAGCTCTTCGTAGGAAAGAGACAAGAAATTACGCAGTTCGTTTGACATGAATCTCCTCAAGGGTTTTGTGACGTGGCCCAACAGGTAAATCTTTTGCGTGGAACACAACCTTCGAGAATAACATTCTGCTTTGGTGGGCCTCTATAAAAATAACTGATGAGGAGCATACAAGAAATTTATGCGGAGAAAGCAAGCTCCTCTGCCGAAAAAAATCGTGTAACTGGGAGCACAGTGTAGCTGAAGTGACCGGGCACGACGTGCCCTGTAAGCCTCTGTACGAAGCTGAATGTGGCTTCCCTGCCGCCTGAATCCATTTACTGCTTCCGTACATCAAAACTCAGCGACCTAAACCGGGAGCAGAAAGAGGAACACTATGTCGCTCCGTCCTGTCCGACAGATTATTCAGCCCAAGCCTACCCTTGAGGGCGCTGGCGTGAAGCTGCAGCGCGCCTTTGGTTTTGGCAAGACGAAGGATTTCGATCCTTTCCTGCTGTTCGACGATTTTCGCAATGAGAGCCCTGAAGACTACCTGGCAGGATTTCCCTGGCATCCGCATCGCGGGATTGAGACCATCACCTATGTGCTCGCAGGTTCGGTCGAACACGGGGACAGCCTGGGCAACAAGGGAAAAATGACCGCCGGTGATGTGCAGTGGATGACCGCAGGCAGTGGCATTCTGCATCAGGAGATGCCCAAAGGCGACACCAATGGCCGCATGCACGGCTTTCAGCTTTGGGCCAATCTGCCTGCGTCATTGAAGATGACCGAACCGCGGTACCAGGATATTCCTTCACAGGTCATCCCCGAACTTACTGATGATGACGGAACACGGATGCGGATCGTCTGTGGCGACTTTCAGGGCAAAAAAGGGCCGGTGGAGGGCGTGGCCGCCGATCCGAATTACTTTGATATCTTCGTTCCTCCTGGAAAGCGGAAGCAGATTCGCGTGGAAACCACGCGCAACGCATTTGCTTACGTGTTTGCAGGCTCGGGGACTTTTCGTGACGCCTCTGCTCCCCGCGCGGTACTGACGGAGAAGACCGACCGGCCGGATGACTCTCCGGTGTATGACGTCAGCAACCACTCTCTGGTGCTGTTTGATCGTGGCGACGAGCTGACAGTGCAGGCCGGACCGGAGGGAATCCGGTTCCTGCTGGTCTCCGGCAAGCCGATTGAGGAGCCGGTTGCGTGGTATGGACCGATTGTCATGAACACGCAGGAGCAGTTGCGCCAGGCAATGGCGGAGTTGCAGGACGGCACCTTCATTCGGCACCAATAAAATATTCCCTTCAGCCCGCCGTGCCCGGCATGGCGGGCTAACTTTTGTCATCCTGCTGGCCACAGGTGAGACATGCTAATAATGGTGCTCACGATCTTTCCGAACGCACACTGGTTCCAAAGATATGGTTGTGGCTCAGTGTAGCTGAGGCAGAGCATGAAAACTTTCTGTCGGTCGCGCTGTTGCGGGTGTGTGCATGAGACAGAGTATGGCATCGATCACAGCCTGATCTCCTGCTGCCGTATTGAGCATGGCGTGGTATAGCTCCCGATTAGGCCACTCAACATTAAAATACTTCCTGATGAATGCAGCGCGCTCGCGGTCCACGGTATCCACCAGAATTTGAGCGTCCGATTCCGTGCTGCCCTCGGATACCAGGCGCTGCACTTTTTCTGTTGCGGGAGCGTAAAGAAAGATGCGCAGAGCATCGCGGCGGTGCTCGAGAAAAAGCTGCGATCCCCGGCCTACAATCACGCATTCGCCATCGGAAGCCGCCTGTTCAATGACGCGCTTTGAGATATGGAAAATGCTGTCCGCATCCAGCATCTCTACCTGATCGGCGCGCAGGGCTCCTTCATAGCTTCCTCGAACGAACGACTTTAGCAGTCGATAATAGATCGGGTCGCGGCGCTCTTCGCGCTGCTCCACTTCACAAGGTTTGCAGCGGGCATGGCGGGCAACTTCGTGGGCCAAAAGCTGGTCCCAGAGCTTCCAGTGCAGGCGGTCCGCAAGTTTTTGGGCAATTTCCCCCGCACCGCATCCGTATTCCCGCTCGATAGTGATGATCCGGAACATTCTGGCGCCATTCAGCTTAGATGCAGGATGCTCGGATGAGAAAGCAGAAAATCCAGATACAGACAGGTCCCTGGCGCGGATTGGCACACCTAAAAATACACTCACGATTAATTCATTTGACAATCGCTCAGGCTCGGTGCAAGATTGGGTCGCCTAATCCTCATTATGACCACAAAGAGTTCAGACAGGCCGTGCCCTGCCTGTCGGGGTACTGGCCAAATCGATGGCAAGCTCTGCCCTGCCTGCCAGGGCGCCGGCCACATTTCGTCACTTCGTTCAGATAAATCTTCTGGACAATGAGCCTGGATAAAACCAGTGGTGCACCAAAGATTACTGAGACAGAGATTCCTCGATCTTCAGCTTCGCGCCAGACGTAAGGCTCACGCTGCGGTGCAGCGGCTTGTATCCCTCTTTTTGCAAAGTAATCTCGTAAACGCCAGCATCCAATTTGATTTCGGTGGGAGTCTTCTTTGCATACTGTGTACCGTTGATCAGTATGTCTGCGCCTTTGGGATTGGATTTGATCTCCAGCCGGCCCTGCCCAGCCGTCACCGGAATATTTTCAGCGTGGCCCGCAGTGCGCAAAGCCGGAGAATATGTCGCGGTCTGGCCAGCAGTCAGGTGGACGTTGCTCTCGGAATCCAGATATCCATCCAGGCTCACCACCACGCGGTGAACGCCCGCATCGAGAGAAATATCGGCAGGTGAAAGTTTGCCGGAATCTCGACCGTCAATCATGATTCTTGCTCCAGCGGGAGTGGTGCTGATACTCAGAACGCTCGCGCTGCTCCCAAATGTGACCTCTGACTGGGCCCGGCCGTCTGCCACCACGGCTATATTGCGCGTTTCTGTTGCATAACCGGCCAGGCTGAAGGTGACTTTGTATATCCCTGGCTCAAGCGAGCTGATGAGCTGTGGAGTCGTCCAGGATTTTCCAGGAAGTCCTTCCATTTGCACCAAAGCGCCCGGCGGGACAGAAGAAAGAAGTATTTCGCCTGTTCCGGCTGCGGCAGAGGGCGCAGGTTCACTTTCCGGAATATTAGCTGACGACAGGTTCCTTGTCTTGCTCCCATGCGCTCTGCCTGGCTGTGCTGGGGCGTGCGCAACAGACCGGACTGTTACCAGCGAACTTTGCGGAGTGCCCGAATCAGCAAAGAGGCCGGTTTTTTGATAGTACATGTATCCCACCGCGCCTCCCGCCAGAAGCAGGCAGAGCAGCAGGACTGCACTCCACGCACGAGAGCTGCCGCCTTTGGCCGAAACCCTTTTCTGCGGCCTCTGGGAGAAAACTGTTCCGGTCACGGCCTGCGGCGGCGCAACCGGAGGTTTGGACGCCACGGAAAAGGCCGTGAACTGCCCGGTCGAAGTCGGATTTCCCAGCCCCTGCATGGGAGCACCCACGAGTGCGGCCTGTTTCCTGAAAGCGGCGCGCATGGCTTCGCAATCCTGATAGCGCTTCAGCTTGTCCTTGGAAAGCGCGCGCAAAATGATGGCTTCAATCCCGGGCGGCAGCGACTGCCGAACGCGCGCGGGGGGAATCGGCTCTTCATGGATCACCTTTTGCAGCACCGTAGCCACATCGGGGCCAGAAAACGGCTTCTTTCCCGTAAACAACTCGTAGAAGACGGTGCCTAATGAAAAGATGTCCGAACGATGGTCGACTTCCCCACCCTGCGCCTGCTCCGGAGCCATATAACTTGGCGTGCCCACCAGCATACCTGTCTGTGAAGGGCCGTCTTCCTGCTTGGCAATGCCAAAATCCAGCACCTTGATGGTGCCGCGATTGGTAAGCATTAGGTTGGAAGGCTTAAGATCGCGATGAATTACACCTTTATGATGAGCAAAGCCAACACCGGCACAGATTTGCTCGGCCCAGGAAATCAGAGTGGAAAGCGGTGGCAGCTTTCCGCTGGCAACCAGTGAGGAGAGCGTGGAACCCTCCACATACTGCATGCTGAGATAAACAAAATCTTTTTCCACGCCAACGTCGTAAATCGTAATGATGTTGGGATGGTCCAGATTGCCGGCGGCCTTCGCTTCCGTCACCAAACGGTTGGCGATATTGTCATGGCGCTCCTGATTGCCGCTGAGCGGAATCGTTTTCAGAGCAACGGTGCGGCCAATGAGCTTGTCCTGGGCTTTATACACAATGCCCATGGCGCCACGGCCCAGCTCGGACTGAATGGCGTACCGAGTGGAAGAACCCTGAAAGCCCGCCATCTCGCCGTCAGGAACAGGAGTTGTCTCAAGCGAATCCATGACTCTTTAATTCAGCTCAATATACTCGAGCGTGCTCGGCCGCGCTCGTTACTTTGGTGATCGCGGCACTGCTTTACTGGGGAAGCGTCTCGTTCAGCTTCAGCTTGTCTCCCAAACTCACCGAGACGCTCTTCTGCACTGATTTGTATCCGTCTTTCTCCAGTGTAATGGTGTAATTGCCCGGCTCTACCTTAATCTCCACTGGAGTAATTTTCGCGAAGGGCATTCCATTAATCAGAATATGCGCGCCTTTAGGCTGGGTATGAATCTCAATGCGCGCCATGCCCGAATCGTTATTGCCGCCAAATACTTTGGATAACCCGCCGCCCACGCTCTTGATGTTGTCCGTGCGTCCGGCCACCTTCAGCCCCGGAGCAAAAGAGACTGGCTGTCCGGCGGTGAGTTTGATGGTGCTCTCGGCATCGAGGAAACCCTCTTTGCGTACCACGATCTGGTGCGGGCCAGGATCGAGCAGGAACTCAGCGGGCGTGAGTTTGGCGGCTTCCTGGCCATCAATCAGGACTTTTGCTCCGGCGGGAGTGCCGCCAACGCTCAAAACTCCTTTGGTCGCGTTCAGTTTCACCTCGGTCGCGGCGCGATTGCCAGCCACAACGGTCACACTGCGCGTTTCCGTGGAATATCCGGCCAGTCTGACGGTGACTTTGTACGTCCCCAGTGGAATGGCGCTGAACAACTGCGGCGTCTTCCACGCCTGTGAATAGCCCTCAATCTCCACCACGGCGCCGGGCGGTATCGAAGACACCATCAGTTCACCCAGAGTTGGCGCGGCAGCCGCAGTTGATGCGGGAAGCTGTGTCTTGCCGGGCCTGGCTGCTTTGCCGGCTTTGGATGTGACTTCACGCACTTCAATCGCAGGAGCGGCATCACCAGACAAAGGCGGCGTGGCATCAGGCTCGGCAGCATGTGCCTGCGGCTCGGGAGCAGGCTGAGTCTGCGCCGGCTTTGACGGCTTTAGCAGCACGACCGCAAGCACTGTCAGCACCAGCGCACCGCCTGCGCTGACGGCGATCCACTGCCACAATGATTTTTTCGCGGCGCTGGGCCTGGCTTTGACCACGGTAGCCGGTTTCCTGGCTTGTGTGGTTGTGGTCGTTACAGGAGACGCCACGACAGCAGGGGCAGACGCGCCAGAGCTGGTGGTCACGCCAGCTGCGGCCTCCATCTTTCTAAACGCGGCCAGCGTGGGTTCTGGAATTCTGATGGTCTGGCGCCCAATGTCCAGAGCCGCGTTTTGCAAGCCTGTAGCCCGCATCGGCCCTTTCATGGCTTCTTCAAGCGCCGTAACCAGCTCTTCCCCGCTTTGAAAACGCTCGGCGGGATTTTTCGCCAGCCCCTTCATGATGACCCGCGACACCGCTTCCGGCACCCGCGAATTGGCCTGGGCAAGAGTAAACGGGGTAAGGTCGGTGATGCTGCGCTCGATCTCACTCACATGCTTGCCGGCAAACGGATTGCGTGTGGTCAGCAACTCATACAGAATGGTCGCCAGCGTAAACAGATTCGCCGCGCGGTCCACCGGCCGGTTGCGGACCTCTTCCGGCGAGAGATAGGGCGCGTTTTCCAGCTTTTTGACCGCGGTCTGCGAGAGCAGATGCTTGTGTTTCAGCAGACCAAAATCCAGCACCCGGATCGTGCCATCGGGAAGCAGCTTGATATTGGCCGGAGTCAGGCAATAATGGACCACGCCTTTGGAATGCGCGTAATCCAAAGCCGCGCATAGCTGTTTGGCAATGGCCAGCACCTCGTTCAGGCCGAGGGTCCGCGTGGTCATTGCTTCTTTTATACCGGGAGCATCCACGAACTCCGCACTCACATATACGCTGAACTCTTTGTGGCCGCAGGTATACACCCTGGCAATGTTCGGATGCTGGAGCTGGCTGGCGCTCTGCGCCACGGACAGAATTTGCTTCTGCAGGTCCTGAACGTCATCCAGCCACTGCGGGACTTCAAACTGGCGCAGGGCCATCACACGCTGGGACTGCGAGAGCCGGGCCTTATGGACCGTGCCCATACTGCCACGCGGCAATTCCTGCAGGATTTCCAGCTTGTCCACGCGAGCAGCGGCAGCTGTGGGGTTAGGCACACTAGTCGTATCTGGCATGAGACACCAAAACCGGGGCACCTGGGGGAGGGTCCGAAGCACTTATCTTAGCTTAAGGGTGGGGTTGGGAGCAGTAAATCATTGCAGCGGCAGCAGTTACTAAGGTGATAAGCCCCAGGGAAAAAACGTGTCACCAATGCACGCCCGGTACCCCGCCCCCCTGTTTTTTTCACTTTGGCTGAAAACAAAAGGGTTAACACACTTCGACCCAAGGGTGGCCCTTGGGCGGCCCAGCGGCCACCCAGCCATTTGGCTCCCGGCCTGGAACCATAAACCATGAGTTGCAGGGCATTCTCAAAAGCCAAGAGCCAAGAGCTAATGGCTTCTTTTTAAATTGTCAAAGACCGAAAACCACTACATCTTCCACGGAAAATGCCCTTGCGTGATACCACCAATCGACAACGTTTTTCAATGACATAATTTGTCATGTCCAGCCACTTTAAAAAATGCTCACCGATGAACACCCAGCAGAACCTTAATATACTCGTGTACTCAAGGAAAAGTGTCATTCCGAAGCGCCGGGGTTGCGCGAGGAATCGGCTCCGCGGGTGATAGGGGCAACGATACTCGCTGCGTCGTGCCCCATGGGCCGAGCAGGCTGGACTGTCACGTAAGAGAACGCAGGCGGGGGGCGGGAGCAGATTCCTCGCGCAACCCCGGCGCTTCGGAATGACACGTGCGGGAGCGATGAATGGCCGCAGCTCTTTGCCGACGCGCAAAAGGCCGAAGCCTGGAGCGATTAAATTCAAGCAAAGCCAATGCTTGTCGACAGTTGAAGACGATCCGTGAAAACTGTTTACGGCTGTCCATCTTGAGCGCAGCGCCGCAGTAGTTTTTCGGCACACCATAATCTAAAACGCGGAGTCGAAAGATCCCGAGGATACTTATCGCTCAGTGCCGATTCAGGGAGTTCTCCGCAAAAACTGGCTTTTTTTGACTTTTATCTGCGTCCATCTGCGTAAATCAGCGGCAAACCCTCTTTATGACCTACCCGCAGCCCCTTTCCCTAACGCCCCCCATCCTTAGTAGTATTCGGACTTTTCTGACTACTTTTCACTCAAGGAAAAGTGTCATTCCGAAGCGCCGGGTTTGCGCGAGGAATCGGCTCCGCGAATGATGCGGGCAACGATACTCGCTGCGTCGTGCGCCATGGGCCGAGCAGGCTGGACTGTCACGTAAGAGAACGCAGGCGGCTGCGGGAGCAGATTCCTCGCGCAAAAAACGCGCTTCGGAATGACACTTTTCTTTGAGTGCACGAGTATATTTAAGGTTCTGCTGGATGTTCATCGGCGAGCATTTTTTTAAAGTGGCTGGACATGAGGGGAGTTGTAATATGACCGTCGCCACCCATGACCTTACCTTCAACGGTGGACTGCTGGAACGCGGTTTCTGGCTATACGTTTGGGAGATTACAACGCCGGAAAAGGCGCATATTTATTATTATGTGGGCCGCACCGGAGATAGTTCTTCGCTAAATGCACAGTCACCATTCAACCGCATGGGACAGCACCTGGGCTTCAGGAAACAGAGTAATGCGCTGCGCAGGCTGTTAAAGGCCAAAGAAGTAGAGCCAGAGCAGTGTGTCTTTCGGCTGATAGCGCACGGACCCATTATGGAGGAGGGGACGACCAGGGAAGAGCATCGTCCGCGCCGCGATCGAATTGCAGCGCTGGAGAAGGCGCTCGCCGATGGCCTTACTGACGCCGGTTACGACGTGATCAACATGGTTAACTCGCGTGCGCCTTTGGATCCTGACACATTTGCCAGCGTTCTGACAGCATTCGCTTCGCGATTCCCTAATCTGAGGCCTCCAGCGGTCTCAGGCCCGATGCAGCGCCGCGCCTTCAGAGAGGAGTTGCAGGGATGAAATCATCAACTCGGAATGCCATTTACTCAAGGAAAAGTGTCATTCCGAAGCGCCGGGGTTGCGCGAGGAATCGGCTCCGCGGGTGATAGGGGCAACGATACTCGCTGCGTCGCGCCATGGGCCGAACAGGCTGGACTGTCACGTAAGAGAACGCAGGCGGGGGGCGGGAGCAGATTCCTCGCGCAAAAAACGCGCTTCGGAATGACACGTGCGGGAGCGATGAATGAAGCGATATTTTGTTTACATTATGTCCAATAAATCGCGCCGCCTCTACACGGGAATTACCAGCAACCTGGCGAAACGCGTACTGCAGCACCGGCATAAGTTAATGGAGGGGTTCACTTCTCGCTACAATTTCGCCTCCTGGGTCTACTGCGGCATGAGCGTCGACTCGTCGGGTTGGCGGTAGCTCCAAAGACTCGCAACAGAGTCAAAAGTAAGTCAAAACTGCTTGTGCGTGCCTCGCCGTGGCATTTATCCTCATGGGCTTGACAGATATCCGGCCTCAACAGGACTTATGAATTATTCTGCCCTGCTTCGATCCGCTGTAGTGGCGTTGTTCCGCAACAAGATGCGCAGCCTGCTCACGGTCCTGGGAATCACGATTGGGATCGCGGCCGTGATCTGCGTTGTGGCCATCGGCAAAGCCGGACAAGCCCGGGTCGAGCAGCAGCTGAACAATCTGGGAGACAACTTCGTCTGGATTGAAGCCGGCGGCAGAGCGGTCAACGGCGTCCGCACCGGAACACACGATACCAAGACACTGACCATGGCCGATGCTGTCGCCGTCAAAAATCAGGTTTCACTCATCAAGAGCGTCTCGCCAAATGTGGACGACCCCGTCCAGGTCATCTATGGCAATCAGAACTGGCACACGTCCTACCGTGGTGTTTCGCCGGAATACTTCGAGATCAAGCGCTGGTTCGTGGATCAGGGAGCCATGTTCTCCCAGGACGACGTGGACCGCGCAGCGGACGTGTGTGTGATTGGCCGTACGGTTCGCGATCAGCTTTTTGGCGTCGAGAATCCGGTGGGCAAAGTCATGCGCGTGAATAACCTGCCCTGCAAGGTGGTGGCCACGCTCCATCCCAAAGGACTTTCTCTCTCAGGACAGGACCAGGACGACACCATCATTATTCCCTACACCACCGCGCAGAAAAAACTCAAAGGGATTACCTGGCTGGATGACATTTTGTGCTCGGCCGTGTCGCAGGACGCGGTCAAAATGGCCGGGCAGGAGGCCACGGCAGTGCTCCGTGACCGGCACCACCTGCGCCCCGAGGAAGAAGACGACTTCAACATTCGCAATCCCGAGGACATTATTCAGGCCCAGCTCGATGCCAGCAAGACGCTCACGATTCTCCTCATCGCCATTGCCTCCGTTTCCCTGATCGTAGGGGGAATTGGGATCATGAATGTGATGCTGGTCTCCGTAACCGAGCGCACGCGCGAGATCGGAGTGCGTGTTGCGGTTGGCGCAACGGAAGAAGCCATTCAGCTGCAGTTTCTCGGGGAATCCATCGTGCTCAGCCTGCTGGGCGGGGCTGCCGGGGTGCTCTGTGGAGTTTTTGGGTCCTATTTAGTTGGTCAAACACTGCACTGGCCAATCGAGATGTCGCTCGAGGCTGTTGCGGTTGCGGCCATGTTCTCGATAGCCGTCGGCGTGTTCTTCGGTTACTATCCGGCGCGAAAGGCGTCTCGGCTGGATCCCATCGAAGCGCTGCGCTACGAGTGACGCATTAAAAAATTGAATTTTGGAAACGGGAAATGAAAAGGAAAAGTAAGTGGCTGGTCCTGGCAGGCGCGGTAGTGTTGGCTGCATTATTGGCCACTCTGGGTCTGAACAGGACCGCACCAGCCGAGAACTTCACCGCTAAAGTAGAACGCGGCGAGATCAACGACGTGGTAGAAGCCACCGGGACCATCAATGCCGTCATCACGGTCCAGGTGGGATCCCAGGTGTCGGGGACCATCGCGAAACTCAACGTCGATTTCAATTCCCGGGTCCATAAAGGTGACGTGGTGGCGCTCATTGAACCCGCGCTGTTTAAGGGGGCGCTCCTTCAGGCCGCTGCCGATCTGGAAAACGCCAGGGCCAACCTCGTGGCCGCGAAGGCCAACCTCGAAAAAGCGCAAGCATCGTTGGTGCAGACAAAGGCAGACTATGACCGCACGGTCAACCTGGCCAAAGACGGCGTGATGAGCCAGCAGCAACTCGAACTGGCCAAAGCCAACTATGACTCGGCCACGGCCGTGGAACACGCCGCCATTGCAAGTGTCACCCAGTCCGAAGCACAGGTGAGCCAAAAGGATGCGGCGGTCAAGGTGGCCCAGACCAATCTCAACTACACCGTGATTCGCTCTCCCATCGACGGCACCGTTGTGGCGCGCAATGTGGATGTCGGCCAAACCGTTGCGGCGTCCCTGCAGGCGCCGACGATCTTTACCATCGCCCAGGACCTCAAGAAGATGTGGGTCTATGCGAAAACGGACGAATCCGATGTTGGCAACATCAAAACCGGGAAACCCGTTACCTTCAAAGTTGACGCTTTCCCCCGGGACACTTTTCATGGAGTTGTAAGTCAGGTCCGTATGAATGCAACGACGGTACAGAGCGTGGTGACCTATGACACGATCATTGAATTCGCGAATCCCGAGCTGAAACTCTTCCCCGGCATGACTGCCTATGTGACGATTCCGGTCGCTACAGCGCAAAATGTTGTAAAGCTGCCGAACACCGCACTGCGATACAAGCCACCCATGACAGCCGAGGAGGTCCTCGCAATTTACAAACAATATGGGATCGAAGGTGGCGAACGCACTCAGGCAACCGATAAAACTGCCGCGGTATCCAGTGGGATGCAAACGGATTCCGGGACACAAAACCTGCCACGTGCGCCACGAGCAGAAACCGCCGTGGTATGGAAGTTGCATCCGGACAAAACCATGGAGCCCATCAAAGTTTCCCTCGGAATCACCGATCATGCCTATACGGAAATCTCTTCGGTACTCAAAGGCGAACTCAAGGAAGGCGACAATTTGGTGATTCGGTCTGTAGTGCCCAAAAATCAGGGTCTGGGCGGAATACGCCGCTAGGGATCGGCAACTTGTGAACACAAAGACAGACATTATGGAAGTTGGACCGATGCAGCCTGCCCCTGCGGGAAATGCAGTGATCCGCATCGAAGAGGTCCACAAATACTACGAGCTTGGGGAAACCCGTGTGCACGCTCTGCGCGGCGTGAGCGTTGACATTGGCTACGGAGAGTTCGTGGCCATCATGGGAGCCAGCGGCAGCGGCAAATCGACATTCATGAACATGCTGGGCTGCCTCGACCGCCCAGGTTCCGGGCGTTACCTGCTGGAAGGTATCGATGTTGCCCAGCACGATAAGAAGGCGCTGGCCCTCATCCGCAACCGCAAGATCGGATTCGTTTTCCAGGGCTTCAATCTGCTGGCGCGCACCACTGCGCTGGAGAATACCGAACTGCCGACGCTGTACACAAAGCTCGATCACGCCGAACGACGGAAGCGTGCCCTGGATGCGCTTGCCATGGTAGGGCTCGCCAACCGCGCACAGCACTTCCCTTCGCAGATGTCTGGCGGACAGCAGCAGCGAGTTGCGATTGCCCGTGCCCTGGTGAACCATCCATCGATCCTGCTCGCCGACGAGCCTACCGGCAATCTCGACAGCCGCACCTCGGTCGAAATCATGGAGATATTCCAGACGCTGAACGACCAGGGCCTGACCATAGTTGTAGTGACGCACGAACATGATATTGCGCAGTTCGCAAAGCGTGTGCTCGTCTTTCGCGATGGAAAAATCCGCAAAGACGATCCAGTCGTCAATCGGCCGATGGCCACGGAAGTCCTGAAGACTCTGCCTACGCTTGAAGACTGATGCCGGTGGCAGGATATCCTGAACGGCCATTCTGCAAAGCCCGCTGTTTGTGGCCTGCTCCTCGATAGAAATATCGAGGACGATAAACTTCCGGCACACACCGCGTTCCATAACAGCTCAGTTCACAATCTGTCGTCCATCGTTTCGGAAGAACAGTCTGCCTTACCGAGTATCACGGCCTCCCACAGTCTCTTGATGCGCCCGTGCATTCCCTAACTGCCATTTCCAGGTAGAAGCAACTCTCGCTGAAGGCAACTCACCATCAGGATTCACTATCCGAACCTTCGGGGATGCGCCAGGCACTCCGGAATGCAAGGTTGTTCCATGATGAAACAAGAATCCCTCTTCAAAATAATTTTCAAATATTTCAAAGGAATCCAACAATGCTTGTCGTTTTATGAACACTGAAGGCCCACGAATGTTACTTCGGCAGGCGACAACTTGCTGTAGTACGTGGGCCCCATCGACAGGAACAGTTGGAGATGATGCAAATCCGCTAATCGCCAAAACAAACGCGGGGGCGAAGTGCCGCCGCGGACAAAAGACCGTCTTTTGACCTTAGCGGACCTGAATGGAGCTCAATTGAAAAAGGAAAACAAGAAAATGGCTGATACGGAACGAACAGAACGTCAACACAGCACCCATTCCGATCCAAAAATTTTCACCGCACACCTGGTGAAAGACCCGGCCAATCCACCAGATGTTTTTTTGCTTTGCGGATACCCGGGCGACTCCTCCCTGGAGAACTATACCCGTCTTTACCTCAACGCCGAATTATCGGATTACTTTGAGGTGCCGGACGAAGCAATCCTGCACCAACAGGCTGCTCCCGCGCAGCTCGACCCGCTGGGAGCACGATACTTCTGGATTCAGCGCGGCGCGGAGCTCATTCGTAAAGGGGCGCAAAAGGTCGACGCCAAATCCCGCTTCTTCTGCGGCGATGTGCAGAGGAATTACTGGTCCGGGTATGCACCGGCCCCGGCTCCCGCTGGCGGGGACACCAAAGTTTGCCCACCCAATCAATAACCATCCGGCTCAGTTTGCCATTGCCCCGTAACGGAGCATGGTGGTCCGCCACTCATGTACCCGCGCGGGTCACACCTCAATGCATCGACAACCTTGTGAAAGGAGTTTCTCCGAATGAATACCCAGTTGCCGGAATGTATTCCGGCGAGTCTTCACTGTACGCCCATTGAGCCTTGTCCTACCATTTGGCCGCACTGCCCAGGCCAGGGTGCAGGCAATCCCGGACCGGTAGGCCCGACCGGAATTCAGCATTGCACCATTGCTCCAGCCTTTTGTGGTAACACGGCGTGGCATGGCTGCCAGATCGGTTATACGGGATGGCTCACCTGTGTCCCTCCCGCGGGCACGCCCCAACCCGGCACAATCGGCCCAACCGGATGGCACACTTGCTCTCCTGTTACCATCTGTCAGCAAGTAACCGGACCAAACGTCTGCATTACTCCTCCTCCTACTCAGTTCTGTGTTACTCAGGTCTGCATTACACCTCCTCCTACTCCACATCAGCCCTGTTTAGGTCCCACAGGATGGCAAACGTGTGTTGCTCCTGCAGGCGCGGCGCAATTTGGCGCGCAGACGGCGGCCACTGTATGCACCCAATATGGTTGCCATACCCACGTCCATGCCACCAACTGCCCACCTGCAACAGTGTGCCCGCAACCTACAACCCTTTGCCCGCCACCCGCTGGCGCGGCCCAGGCTCAAACAGGCCCAATCGGTCCAACAGGCATCCAGCACTGCACCATTGCTCCGGCCTATTGCGGTAACACGGCGTGGCATGGCTGCCCACAGATAACCCACGCCAACTGCCCGGCCGCAACATACCCGGAACCCACAGCCCTTTGCACGACTACCATAGGGGCCCAGGCTCAACCCGGCCCAATTGGTCCAACCGGCATCCAGCACTGCACCATTGCTCCAGCCTATTGCGGTAACACGGCGTGGCATGGCTGCCCGCAGCAAACGCTAGCCACCGTGTGTACTCAACTCGGTTGCCCGCCTCACACCCACGTCTACGCCACCAGCTGCCCACCCGCAACGGTGTGCCCGCAACCCACAACCCTTTGTCCGCCGCCGGCCGGCGCACAGGCAGGACCAACCGGAATCCAGCACTGCACCATTGCTCCAGCCTATTGCGGTAACACGGCGTGGCATGGCTGCCCGCAACAAACGCTGGCCACCGTCTGTACTCAACTTGGGTGCACGGGCATAGACTACCCGCAACCCACATCATTCGTTGTTTGCCCGGCTACCGTTGGCACGCCTCAGGTTCAAGCCGGCCCAACCGGAATCCAGCACTGCACCATTGCTCCGCCCTACTGCGGCAATACCCAGTGGGCCGGATGCAATCCGCAAGCTGGTCCGACTCCTTCGGCGGTAAGTCAGTGTCCAGGATGCGGCCCCATCTCACGGCCGCCATTTTGCCCAACTGTTGCACCGCTGTGCTAACTGAACCCTAACCGGTGGCCGCGCCATCATGGGCGGCCGCCCTGATTCATTAAGGATTGCCTGCATGTATTTGACCTCTACCAATATCGCGCACTATCTGCTGCATCGAGGCCGGCTGGCGCCTGAATCCCTTGTGGGAGGCGACCTCATTGTGACCGAGGCCGGACGGCGCAACCGCAATTTCAAAGTGATACAGAAGAAGTCCACAGGCTTGTTTGTGAAACAAATCCGGACAACAGAAGCCCAGGCGATGATTACTCTTCAGCGCGAGGCCGCCTGCTACCGTCTGGCCCAGTCCGGTGAACAGTATCACGCTCTGGCCCACCTGATGCCACGTTTCATCGATTACGATCCGGCCCGTTGCGTGCTTGTGCTGGAGCTGTTACCGGAGGCGGTTAATCTTTCCGAACACCATCAGCGCCTGCAAAAATTCCCGGCGGAAATCGGCGAAATGCTGGGACGCGGATTAGGCACATATCATTCCGATGCCGGGCGCGCCTTCAGTATGCAGGCCGACAAGTCCACCTTTGCCTGCATGCCTCCGTGGATTCTCTCGCTGCACGCAAGCGGCCCGGCTATGTTCCAGCAACTCAGCGGCGGGAATACCCGGCTAATCGAGGTCCTGCGGCAGGCCCCTGCCTTTACTCAAAGGCTGGACGAGCTTCGCCAGGAATGGCGCTGCGAAACGCTGACCCATGGCGACATCAAATGGGAGAACTGCATGGTCTTTCCCGCCGCGGACGGCAAACTCGATTTCCGCATCGTCGACTGGGAGCTGTGCGACATTGGCGATCCAGCCTGGGACGCCGGTTCCGTGCTGCAATCGTATCTGGTGTGGTGGATCTTCTCCATGCCAGTGTTCTCCGAGTTTCAACCGGAAAGGTTCATTGAGCAGGCCGGGCATAAGCTCGAGGACATGCAGCCGGCCATGCGGATGTTTTGGAATTCCTACCGGAACGCCCGTGGCCTCACGCAACGGGACTCCGATGCCCTTCTTCTTCGCTGCGTTCGTTACGGCGCGGCGCGGATGGTCCAGACGGCCTTCGAGCAGTTGCATATTGCCCCGCAGCTCAACAACTATGCGGTCACCATGCTGCAGGTAAGCCTCAATATCCTCAACGAACCATGGCAGGCAGCCAAAGATCTTTTTGGTTTGCCTGTGGGAAAAACACTATGAGCGAATCCATAATCCAAACGCTGCAAGCTATTGTTTCGGCGGTAAACGTCCATTCCGCATCGTCGTTTTCATTTGCCGGCGGCGCTCCGGTGAATGTGGGGCCGAACGGCTTCGGTCAGTCGAAAAACGTCCGCCCACAGACACCCGTTGAGCCGTTAGTACAGGCCCTGCAAAGCACTCTTTACTCCTCCTGCTATGTCCGGCCTTTTGATGGTTCCAACGGTTATCCCTCCGGCATCCAGCCCTTGCAGGCGGCCTCCGACCCCGGGTTCCCTGCGCGTCTCTCCCAGGCCAATTGCAGCCGCGACCATTGGGAGCCGGGCTGGATCGTCCACCAGCTTGGGCATGGCGGCATGATCTTCGTTCATAAAGGCGAACGCCACCGGGCCGTTCAGCCAGGTGAGTTTGCCGGTGCGGGCATGGCTCCGCAACCAAACCAGATGGTAAGCCTTCAAGTGCTGCGCGAATCTTTCCAGTTGCAGCCGGGCTTCTATTTCGTGTTCGGAGAAACCATCTCCGATCAGTACGACGATTTCAGCATCGTCCGGTTTTATTTCCACCTTAAACCGGAGGGCGCTCCCTTGCTGATCAAAAAACTTACCACCGACCTCAATCTGTTTCATGTGCCTTTTCGCATGAAGTGCCTTACCGATCCGGCGCAGTACGTGCGCAGCGACTCTGCCGTACTTTATGTCTCCCAGCGCTTCTTCCGCATCACTGCCACGCTGCTGGCGACATTGGCCGGCGCCCAGTGGCTGCGACCGTCAACACCATTTTTCACCAGGGAACTCGCGCCCGGACTCGCGGTGGCGGAAGATCCGGGCAACGGAGAAAGTTTCGGCATGCACCGCTGCCGCATGGTGTCCGAGGGCATTGTCGATGCGTGGTTGCAGGGGAGCCAGTCGCCGGAAGCGCGCATGACGGCAGTGCGCCAGCGCTTCCTCCAGAATGGCCTTACCCTTGAGCGGCCCTATATAAGCGCCGCCTCGCGGGACGTCTTCGAATTCCCCGCTCCGGTTGAATTTTCCCTTGAGAAACCAGAGAGCGCGCCGGCCATGGCCGCAGGAGCAAAATAATGAATTATCCAAATCACAATACCGAATATCTGCTCGCAGCGGACCGCATCGGGCGGCGCTTGTGCCGCGACGCCGTATGGGCCGGTTCTCGTTGCAACTGGATGGGTTGGTCCATGGAAGCCATGAATGGTTCCTGGGCCCCCGCATGGCGCGCCCTGGGCTCCGAGCTCTACGGCGGCACGGCGGGCGTTGCGCTTTTTCTGGCGCGGCTTTGGCAAATCACCGGCGACTCTGTTGAACGCTCGACCCTGATCGGCGCTTTGAATCAGGCGCTGGATGGCAGCTCCGCTCTCGATCCTCTGGTCAAAACAGGCTTCTATGCTGGGACCTCGGGAATCGCCTGTGTCCTGATTGAAGCTGGAACAATTCTGGAGCATGAGGGGATGGTCCAGCGAGGCATCAAGGAACTGATGTCTCTGCGGAATATCACCCTCGACCGGCGCATGGTCGATGTGATTGCCGGCTCTGCCGGGGCCATTCCGGCGTTCCTCGACATCGGGAAACGCTTTGGCCGCGAGGAGCTGATCGAAACCGCGCGTATTCACGGGGACCATCTGCTGACTCTCGCCCACAAGTCGGAAGACGGCTGGTCATGGGACACGATGCAGGTTGCCGGTCAAAAAAACCTGACCGGGTATTCCCATGGTACGGCCGGGATCGCTCATGCCCTGCTGGAATTGCATCGCGCAACCGGAGAAGCACCCTATCTTGAGGCCGCCACGGAGGGACTTCGCTATGAACGCGCCAGTTTCAGTGCCACCCATAGGAATTGGCCCGACTTTAGAAAAATGGACCCCACCGCCCCGGACGGCCCCCCGGTCTACATGACGGCGTGGTGCCACGGCGCGCCGGGCATTGGCATGTCGCGCCTTCGCGTCCGCGATTTGTTGCATCAGGATCCTGTTGTCTTGCAGGAGGTGGAGTTTGCGCTTCAGACCACCGCGGCCGCTTTGGCCCAGCCCATCGGCCCCGGCATGGGAAATTATTCTCTCTGCCATGGCGCCTGCGGCAATGCCGAACTGATGATTCTGGCCGCCGATCGATTAGGCCGCCGCGAATTGCGGCAACCGGCAGAGGTCATCGGGCAAATCGGACTGGAGCAATGCTCACGAATCGACCAGCCCTGGCCCTGCGGAGTGCAGAATGCCGGAGAAACCCCCGGTCTGCTGCTGGGTCTCGCAGGCATTGGATATTTTTACCTGCGACTCTACGATTCCCAGGCCGTACCTTCCGTATTGGTCTGCCCTTTCTCGCAAAATTGAAAGGGTAGACCGCGAAGGTATGCCAAATTCCGGTTGCTATTCGGTTCTGTGCTGCGGTTGCATCATGAGCATCCGACTGCACCTTCCAGGATTACAGTGTCGGCACAAAGTCACTGTAAGCAACCCCATGCTGCGAATCTATGTTGCAGAGTCGCCCATTTTCGATCTTGCAATCTCCGCCGGGCCGGGATAAAGTGCAAGGCAATGTTCCTGTGGACTTCCAACCCGCCGATCCCGTGCCCGCGACCTGCGCGTGTGCGATTGTGCGGCCTTATGGAAGACGCCCGATAAATTCAATAATTTTGGCATCAACCAGAGACCCACATCGCCAAGGCGCTGTGGGTTTTGTATTTTTACCCACCGTGGCCGTGGAACTCGAAACGGAGAATGTAATGAGCAACGAACAGAAACAAATCAATGGCAGCAGTTCGCGCGCGGCTCTCACCGTGCTTGGAGCAGGAAAGATGGGTGGCTCACTGCTGGCCGCAATTGCCAGGGGCGAAGCCCGCTTCACCGATCTGCGCGCAACGGTGAAGCACGCCCATCGTGCTGCCGCCATGTCCCAACAACTCGGGCTGAACGTGACTACAGACAATGCGGCGGCGGTCCGCGATGCCAGTGTTGTCCTGCTGTGCGTGAAGCCCTCGTACGTGCAGGAAGTCCTGCAGGAGGTTCGTTCGGGACTCCGCGAAGATGTCCTCATCATCTCGACCGCCAGCGCGGTGAGCACTCACGCCATTGAATCCGCGCTTGGCAGACATCTGGCCGTGGTGCGGGCAATGCCCAATACGCCATGTCGAATTGGAAAGGGCATGACTACGCTTTGCCCAGGGCGCTTCGCGACTGCCGGGCATCTTGCGGAAGCAGCTGCGTTGTTTAGCCACATGGGCCGCACGGCTGAAGTCGATGAGGCGATGATGGACGCGGTTACTGGTCTCTCTGCGAGCGGTCCTGCGTTCATCTACACCATCATCGAAGCATTATCCGAGGGCGGAGTGCGCATGGGGCTGCCGCGAGAACTCGCGACCACTCTGGCGGCACAAGCGACACTGGGCGCGGCGGCGATGGTGCTCGAGACCGGATTGCATCCCGCGGTCCTCAAGAGCGAGGTCACAACTCCGGGCGGCTGTACCGTCGAGGGTCTGCTGGAACTGGAAACGGGCAGCATCCGCGCTACGCTGGTCCGGGCGATCGACACCACCACCCGCAAGGCCAGCACTCTGGCTCGCCCTGCGGTAAGCGCAGACGTTGATTCATGGTCGAAGCTGGAGCCATCTCACGCTAAAACAGAGTGACAGAGCGGTGTAAATAACATGAGCGTGCCACGCATCCTGGAAAAGCCATCACTGGCACAGACAGGTAAAGCAACGTACCAGCCCTGTGTACACAAGGTCTTCTATCAAAGATAAACCTGCACAACGGTGCGGCGAAACGGATGGGCCTCGAATTTGGCCTCCATCGTCATGCTGGGCCTGTCGAAACCTCATACACCAGTACCCGAATTATGTCCTGTAAAGGGAACAGTCCAGCTCAACGCGGGACCCAACCAAATTCATTGCCGCCAGTGCCAGGTGATACTCGAATGAGCAACCAGTGCTTAACAATTAAAGCCAGGTCGAATTTCATTTCTCACCTTCTATCATCAAGTTGTGTGGCTGGTTGATTGCTCTAACAGATATTCCCTTTCCCTTTTTTCCTGCACCACAGAAGAAATCTGCTCAAGTACACGCACTATATTCGTGCTGTCTATTGGCTTGGCAACATACTCGTCCATCCCCTGCTCCAGACATTTGTCCCGGTCGCCCGCCATGGCATTCGCTGTCATGGCAATAATGGGAATGTGGTCTCCGCGCCCTCTCTCCTTTTCCCACCTGCGAATTGCCTGGGTCGCGGTATAACCATCCATTTCCGGCATGTGAACGTCCATAAACACCAGGTCGAAACCACGACCATTTTGCACCTGCTCGACCGCTGCCAGGCCATTGTCCACCACCGTTACTTTGTGTCCGATTTTTTCCAGCATCTTTACCGCCAGCTTTTGATTTATCAGGTTGTCTTCCGCCAGAAGGACTCTCAGTTGCATTCCAGGCTGAACAAGCTCGCCCGCTGCGGCGGCTGAACTCGGCCTGACGGGTTCCGTGACCTGCAGCAGACCGGTAATGGCGGCCAGCAACTCAGACTGGCCAATGGGCTTGATCAGGCTGGCTTCTATTTTCATTTGCCGACATCGCGCCGCTGTTACGGGATAATCGACCGAGGTAATCATCATGATGGTTTTAGGCGCCGGCTTTTGTACTTTTCCGGCTTCCTGCACCAGCATGAATCCATCCATCTCCGGCATGTCGCAATCTGCAATCAGTATGTCTACCGGCCGCCCTTCGCTCTGTGCCTCCTTCAATATCCGCAACCCTTCGGCTCCCGAAGCCGCATACGCCACCTCCATGCCCTGCCCTTGCAGAACCTGCTCCAAAATTCTGCCGCTGGATTGACTGTCATCCACGATGAGTACGCGACGCCCGTGCAGTACCCCGGAAACATGACTGGAGACTGAAGTTTCACTATTCTTTCCTGTCTTGAAACTCGCGGTGAAGTAAAAAGTCGAGCCTTGACCGGGAGTACTCTCCACCCACATGCGCCCTCCTATGAGGCTTACGATGCGAGCACAGATGGCCAGGCCCAGTCCTGTTCCTCCAAATCTCCTGGTAACCGACGTATCGGCCTGGGAGAAGGCCTCAAAAATGGCGTTCTGCTTGTCCCGTGGAATTCCGATTCCGGTGTCTGACACCGAAAATCTGAGCAAGACCCGATCAACGTAGTGCCACTCGGCTTGCACCCGCAGAAGCACCTCACCCTTGTCCGTAAACTTAACCGCGTTGCCCAGCAGGTTCATGAAGATTTGATTCAGCCTCGACGAGTCTCCCAGTAAACAAGGAGGGACATCAGCGTCCATGAAATAAGTCAATTCCAGCTTCTTCTGATGAGCACTAACAGCGACAGTACGGGCGGCCTTTGCCAGAATCTCAGGCAACTGGAATTCAGCTTCTTCAAATTGCAGTTTTCCCGCTTCGATTTTGGAAAAGTCCAGAATGTCGTTGAGCACCACCAGCAGCGCATCGGCCGAACTGCGGCACATTTGCAGGAGCTCTTTTTGCTCAGCCATCACCTGCGTCTGTGCTGCCAGGTCGAGGCTGTCCATGACTCCGTTTAGCGGAGTCCGAATCTCATGGCTCATGCTGGCCAGGAACTCTCCTTTGGCCCGCGTAGCCGCCTCCGCTTTCTCCGTGGCGCGGTTTCGTTCGATGATTTCCTGCTGTAATTCCCTCGTGCGGTCATTTACCTGGATGACAAGATCTTCTTCCCGCTTTCGCATGTGCCGAATGCGAAACTGGTAAGCCCACCCCCCGGACAGCAGAAGGCCCAGCACACATACCAGATCAAACCACAGTGTTTGATAAAAGTGCGGCTTGAGATAGAGATTGAAAACAGCGCCTTCCTTGTTCCAAACCCCATCATTGTTGGCGGCCATTACCCGGAATTGATACTTCCCCGGCGGTATGTTTGTGTAATAGGCAGTATGGCGACCGCCGGCTGAGATCCAGTCTTTATCGAAGCCTTCCAGCTTGTATTTGAATACAACCCTGGACGGCTCAACAAAACTGAGTCCGGCAAAATGAAACTCCAGCTCGCCGCGCCCCACCGGCACACTGGCCTGGTCTGGAGCCTGCATTTGATTGATCAGGCTTTCCTCAATGACCACGGGAGGGGCCAGTGGGTTGGTACGAAGATGACCGGGATCAACTTCCACCGCTCCCCGGCTCGTGGCAAAGACCAGCTTGCCTTCCCGCGTTCGCAATCCCATGGCCTGATCACCGCCATTAAAATCCGTAGTCGGCAACCCGTCTGCCACACCATAAACGGTGGAGGATATCCGGGCAGTCCTGCCGGCAGCAAAGTCCTCCAGGCTGCTTTTGCTGACCCGAAACAAACCCCGGTTGGAACTCATCCAGAGATTGCGCGAACCATCTTCCACAATGCTCCAGAGGGTATCGTCCAGGAGGCCGTCCTTCTGTCTGAAGCTCACGAATTTTCCATTGCTAAAATGGACCAGACCGGAGCCATAGGTGCCAAGCCAAAATACATGCTCATCGTCTTCATACATGCAATTCACCCCGGTGCTGACACCCTTTTCGTCCGCTGCCAGGGGAATATTATTGAATTCTCCGTCTTTGAAGCGCGTCACACCCTGCGCCGTGCTGAACCATACACTGCCTTCGTGGTCCTCCATGACACTGCTGACCCATGTAGAAAGCAGCCCATCTTTTTGGGTCAATCGGGTAAATTTTCCGTGGGCATAACGCGTCAATCCCCCTGCACGGTTGCCCATCCATAAATTGCCCTGGTGGTCCCGGAAAAGCGCGGTAACACTATTTGAGGCCCAGCCGTCCTGAGTAGTGAAGCTCCGGATGACCTTGCCACCATGCAACAACTTCAACCCTTCTTGTGTGCCCAGCCAGAGATCGCCATTGCCGGCTTCTGCAATCGCAGACACTGCGCTTCCGGGCACGGTTGAGGCGATCTTAATGGTAGTGATCCTGCCATCCTGAATACGGGTCAATCCTGGACGCGAGCCCACCCAAAGGGTACCGTCGTTGCTTTCATGGATGCTGAGAACATTATTATTGGAAAGCCCTCTGCGTTCGTCCTGCGTGAAAAAGTTATTCACTCTCAGGCGAATCACTCCGTATTCCTCGGCTGCAAGCCAAAGGTTGCCCTCGTGATCTTCGTAAATCGCAGTCACGTTACTTTCCGGCAAACCATCTTTGGATGTATAGCAGTCAAATGTGCCGCCGGCCCGCGGCTGGCACAGACCAGCCTTATAAATCTCGACCCATATTTTCCCCTTGTGGTCCTGGTAAATGGCACGTATCGGGGGCTGGGCAAGAGAGGAAGCGTTGCTGTAATGAGTGGTTTTTCCTCCGGACCACTCATACAGGCCATGCGTCCTGGTTCCGACCCAGATGTTCGCTTCACGGTCGGCATAAATCGTGTTTGCGTCCGAAACCTGAAATTCCGGCTTTGAAATCTTTCTCTCTTTGTCCATCCGATAAATGGCGCCTTCATATAAAAACCACGCCGAGCCATCCGGACTGGCGGTTATCGGCGCGACACGCTTGTTGAGTGCCTCCCCAGGCAACTGGACCTGCTCAATCTTTTCGTTTTTAAAGACGGCCAGTCCCTTGTCGGTTCCAATCAGCAGCTCCTGAGCAGGCCCCTGAGCCAGTTCAAAAATAAAATTGCCGGGCAATCCATCGCTGGTTGTGTAGGATTTGAAAGTGCCGGCCTGATAACGCGTCAATCCCCCGCCATATGTTCCAATCCACAGAGTCCCTCTGGCCTGGTCCGCCAGTAGAACGGTTATATAGTTCTGATGAATGCCGGGAGTGTTGTTTTTATCGAAGATCCTGAACTGCGCTCCGTCAAATCGAGCAAGGCCGTCCTGCGTGGCAAACCACATATAGCCATCCTGAGTCTGTGCAATGGACTCGACTCCGGGCGGCAAGCCCTCATTTACGGTGAGTATCCTGGAAATAAACTGTACGTCTTTGGAAGAATCCTCAGCCTTTATTGGAGGCGCATATGACAGGCTGAAAAACAGCACGGCCAGACAGGCGCGCCCAGCTATCTTCAATTTAGGCATCGACCCCTCCTGGGCAGGAGCGCGAAAATTAAAACATTCTTGCTCTTACTCGAAACATCGGCAGGCGTGGCGATCTGATTAAGCCAATTAAATGACAATTTTCATGTGAACGCAAGACAAGTCATAAGCCACTTTTAAGAAATTGGCTAAGAAATTGGCCATTTTCCTTAATTTTATGTGGCTCCTGTATCCAGATCGAAGGGGCCCCTTCAAATGCAGCATTAAGAATTTCCGGCAGTCTAAGGCTGGACTAAATCAGCTTAGATGACTTGCGTTGTTTCTGGGCGCGGAGGTGCCAGCCGGAGCGACGGGTGGCAGCGGCTTCGCTGCCAACGGCGGCGATGCCAGCCTGTGCATGCTGCTTCGGGATGCGTCAGGGCCAGACGCCTGTCAACCTGGCAGTAACGGGCTGTCCATGTATTATGACTGAAACGTGAACCGGCTTCATGACAAGATGTGCTCAACTTCAAGATTCACAGGTGTTTATCAGGACCTCCTATGACCGAAAATACTTCTGCGGCAGTGCTGGAGAATTCGCCCAATAGACCTGCAGAGAATCCCCTGGCCCCCATGGTGTTGCGATCGTGGCGACGAGGATTTTGGTCTCTGGTCATCACTCAGTTTCAAGGCGCATTCAACGAAAACGGCCTCAAGAACCTCGTCGTTTTTATCATCCTCGGGATGGTAATGCAGAAGCAGGACCGCGACCAGCTGGTTCTGGTCGTTGGGATGTTGTTCTCGACCCCCTTCATTCTCTTCTCCATGACAGGCGGCTTTCTCGCTGATCGGTACAGCAAGCGAAGCGTCACGATCTGGACCAAGTTTTTTGAAATGGCCGTCATGATCCTGGCTATTGCCGGACTGGGTTGGCATAACCTGCAGCTCGAAATGGCCGCTGTCTTTTTGGCGAGCACACAAGCGGCGCTTTTCGGGCCTTCAAAGTACGGGCTGCTGCCCGAGTTGCTGCCGGAGCCAAAGCTCTCGTGGGGCAACGGCGTGCTTGAACTCGGTACGTTCCTGGCGGTAATAGCAGGGGGAATCGCAGGTGCTTTCCTGGAAGACGTTTTTCACGCGCGCCAGGGCTGGTCCGGTCTGATCTTTCTGGGGCTATCGTTTGTAGGATTGATCTTCAGTCTTGGAATCACGAAAGTTCGCGCCGCCGATCCCTCCAAAACATTTCGCGCAAACCCAATTGGCGATCTGTGGGCGCAAGGTCGCTTGATACGCAGGGACCGGGTTCTCTGGCTTGCGGTTCTCGGCAACACGTACTTTTGGTTTCTGGGCGCATTGCTGACGGCCAACATTGTGTTCTATGGCAGCGACGTTCTGCACAGTACCTCAACGCGCACGGGGATCCTGCAAGCTGCGGTTGCGATTGGCATCGGGCTGGGCAGCCTTGCCGCCGGATATCTTTCCAGCGGCAAGGTCGAATACGGACTGATTCCGCTCGGCTCCGTCGGCATGACGGTATTCGGAGTCCTGCTCTCCGCCCGAAACCTTTCGTTCACGCATGTGCTCATACTGCTCGCTGCCCTTGGCTTTTCGGCCGGTTTCTTCGCCGTTCCTGTCAATGCTCTGATTCAACACCGCCCCGGCGAAAAGGACAGAGGTGGAGTGATTGCGGCCGCGAACCTGCTCTCCTTTGTTGGCATTGGTGGAGCGGCCGGCGTCTACTATTTTTTCCAGCATTATGCGCAGTTTAGCCCGTCTTCGATTTTTCTGTCCGTCTCGTTAGTAACCGTCGCCGCTACACTCTATGTCCTGTATCTGCTGCCCGATGCCCTGCTGCGGCTTTTGCTGTGGATCGCGACCCACACTTTGTATCGAATTCATCTGGAAGGGCGCGAAAATATTCCGGCTAAGGGCGGAGCGCTGCTGGCGCCGAATCACATCTCCATGGTCGATGCAGTTCTTCTGATTGCCTCGATCGATCGCCCGATTCGCTTCATTATGTTCAAGGACATATATGACCACCCCCTGATGAAGCCATTCGCCAGAATCATGGGGGTGATTCCAATTTCATCGCAACTCCGTCCTCGCGAACTGATCCAGTCGCTTAGAACAGCGACGCAGGCCTTGAAGGAGGGCGAGATCGTATGCATCTTTCCGGAAGGCCAGATGACTCGGACCGGGCAGCTGCTCCCGTTCCGGCGTGGCATGGAAAAAATTGTCAAAGGGGCAAATGTCCCCATCATTCCAGCGAATCTGGGAGGAGTCTGGGGCTCGATCTTTAGCTTCGAGCGTGGAAGGTTTTTATGGAAGCTTCCGCGCAAACTGCCATACCCCGTAACCGTGACCTTTGGCAAACCAATGCCCTCAACCAGCAGCGCTCAGGACGTGCGCCAGACGGTGCAGGAGCTTGGCGCGGAAGCATATCAATTCCGCAAGCGCTACATGCGGACGCTGCATCGCTCGTTTGTGCAAACCGCACGGCGACATCCGTTTCGCTTGGCCATGGCGGATGGCCGAACGCCGAAACTTACCTTCGGCGGCGCACTCACTCGCACGGTTTTCCTGGCGCGGCGACTCCGACTGCATTGGGGAAACCAGAAGATGGTAGGCATCCTGCTCCCGCCCTCCGTACCAGGAGCACTGGTCAATCTTGCCGCACTTCTGATGGGCAAAGTTCCTGTGAATTTGAATTACACCGCATCCAGCGAAGTTTTGGCCTCATGCGCCAAACAATGCGGACTGGAAACTGTAATTACATCGAAGGCATTTCTGGAGCGTGTCCACATCCAGCCGCCGGCACAACCGGTCCTGCTTGAGGATCTGGCTGAAAACCCGCGGCTCTTCGAGCGAATGACCGCGGCCTTTGTCTCTTGGTTGTTACCCGTGCGGATTGTCGAAAAGTACGCCGGCGCCGAAAAGAAGATAACGCTCGATGATACTGCCACGATCATCTTCTCCAGCGGCAGCACCGGAGACCCAAAAGGGGTTGTGCTGACGCACTATAATGTGGCGTCCAACGTCGAACAGCTGAACCAGGTCTTCATGCTGGGACGCAGCGACAAAATTCTCGGTATTTTGCCCTTCTTTCATTCTTTCGGATTTACAGGAACGCTGTGCCTGCCCACGACCATCGGCATGGGCGTGGTCTTCCATCCCAACCCGCTGGAAGCTCGCGCAATTGGTGCTCTCGTCAGCCAGTATGCCGTCACTTTCCTGCTGGCGACACCCACATTTCTGCAGTCGTACATGCGGCGCTGCTCTCCGGAAGACTTTGGCAGCCTGCAGTATGTAATGGCAGGAGCAGAAAAGCTTCCCGAGAGAGTTTCCCTTGCATTTGAAGACCGCTTCGGAGTCCGGCCGCTGGAAGGCTATGGCTGCACCGAATGCTCGCCGGCTGTCACGGTAAACACCCGCGACTTCCGGGCAGCCCAATTCCGGCAGGTTGGCGCAAAGCGCGCCAGCATCGGCCATCCCCTGCCGGGAATCAGTGTAAAAATCGTGGGCCCTGAAACGTTTGCGCCCCTGCCCCAGGGCGAAACCGGATTACTGCTGGTGCGCGGCCCAAATGTCATGAAGGAATACCTGAATCGACCGGAAAAGACTGCTGAGGTCCTCCGCGACGGCTGGTATAACACGGGTGACATCGCCACGATGGACGAGGATGGGTTTATCCGGATCACCGATCGCCTGACGCGATTCAGCAAAATTGGCGGAGAAATGGTCCCCCATATCAGGATCGAAGACCAGCTTCACGAGATCAGCGGTTCGACCGAACAGATCTTCGCCGTAACCGCCGTACCTGACGAAAGAAAGGGTGAACGGTTGATTGTGCTTCACACCCTGCCCACTGAGAGATTGCAGGAATGTCTCACTCAACTAGGCAAGACCGACTTGCCGGCGCTCTGGAAGCCGCGGCCCGATCAGTTTGTGCATGTGGACTCCTTGCCTTACCTGGGCACTGGCAAGCTCGATCTGCGCCGTTTAAAAGAGATTGCAGCGGAATTCGCAATATGACAGGGTCAGCAATGACCGAGAATGCAATTCAAAGCGAAGTGTCCCGCGATTCACGGACGAGCAGGGCGCGATCTTTCGCCATTTCCATGTTACTGCCCCCGCACGTTTCGCGGGCAATTCCAAACTCCCGCACAACTTACCGTTGACTCTTTCCTTCTACGAATACCGCTCGTCGTATACGTCCATAGAGCTTCCGGTGTTTCACCATGACTGCTGTCTGCTCAACAGCTCGCGAAACTCAACATCCGGCGGTCTGATTTTTCTCCGCCGCATCACGCCGTTCCGCGGCGTGACGTGGTCTGGTATTGCTCCGGCGCTTACCCTTGCAGCGCACTCTTAGGCGTCGTCCCGCCGGAAATTCCGGCATATCTGACGTTGCGCACCCAGGCCGCAGACCTCCACCTCAATCACATCGCCTTCCCGCAGATAAGGTTTGTCTGGCCGGCCCAGCGCCGTACCCGCCGGACTACCGGTGCTCACCAGGTCTCCAGGCTCGAGCACCATACACTGGCTCAGATAATAGATCAGATAGGGAACATTAAAGACCATGTCCGATGTATTCGCGTCCTGCATCACCCGGCCGTTCACATGGCAGGTGAGCCGGAGCTTGTTTGGATCGGGAATCTCTCGTGTTGTAACCAGCCAGGGGCCAATCGGCGCGAAACTTTCGAAAGACTTTCCCTTAATCCATTGCCCTTCCCGCTCCAGCAGCCAGCTTCGCTCCGAGAGGTCATTGGCCGTGCAGTATCCTGCTATGTGCTCCATTGCCGAAGCGGGGTCAGGCAGGTATTGCGTACGGCGTCCGATCACCACCCCCAGTTCCACTTCCCAGTCGGTTTTTTGCGCATCCGGCGGAATGATCAGGTCATCCCAGGGGCCGCAGACCGCCCAATGCGATTTGCTTGCCACCAGGGGTTCTTTCGGCAGGGCCAGCCCGGACTCCTCGACATGTTTGCGGTAATTCAGGCCGATGGCAAGAATCTGGCCTGGCCGAACGGGAGCGCCAATGCGTTCGCGGCTGATATCCACCAGCGGCAAAGACCGTCCCTCGCGGTCGAATCTGGCTTCGAGGTCCAGCAGAAAGGCTGGATCGAGCGCGCCGCCCGACCAGTCATTGACCCATGCCGAAAGATCGCGGACGCTGTTGTCGGGCTCCATGGCGCACGGCCGCTCCCGGCGTGGTTCCCCTGCACGTAATAAACGCATGTGTACTCCGTTTCAAACGATGGCTTTTCGAGCGTCGAGGTATTGCTCGAAGAATGAGATTTCTTCCTCGGACAGACGGCGCGGAAATCGCTTTGCATAGCTGTAAGGCGCCATGGTGGTTGAAGCAACGGCATAAATACGGTCGTGGTCCTTGACCTCGGCGTCAATGCAAACGGTGGCGCCTTGCAGGCTGGAAACCCACATTTCAATCGGAACCGGCTCCTGGCGGTGAACTAAAGTCCGTTTGTATTTAATTTCATGCCCCACGATGATGTAGCCATCCTGCATAAGAGAGTTCGTACCGCCCTGGAAGCGGGCGAAAAAGTCTACCCGCGCCTCTTCGAGGAGCCGCAGGAAGACCACATTGTTGATGACTCCATAAACATCCATGTCTGCCCAGCGCAAAGGACATTGATATAGGTGTGTGGCCATTGGGATCCTCAGGGTTTTAAACATGAGTTGCTGCTGGCTTAGGCCCGGCGCTCACGCTGGCCTCGCGGCAAAATGCAGCCGCATAATCGTCATAGGCAATCGGGGCGCGCAGCAACTCGGGCGTCAGGGCAAAACCTTCGAGCAGCATGGGAGCATGGGGCTGCAAGCGTACGCACAGATCGTCAATCAGCGCCGGCGTATCGATGACCTGCGCGGCCGTGAGTGCGTTTTGCGCAAGATACCATCCGCTGTCGCGCTGGATCTCCGTCAGTCCGTAAAGCGAAGCCATGAGCCCCAAGGCTGTGCGGATGCCAGGCTCCTGAGCAGACTGCGCGGCGGTGTGCAAACATTGCAGCGCGGTCGCCACCCCTCGCAGCCGGGCTGCCGCCAGTGCCGGATTCATCACGCCGTTCCATGCCTGCAGATAGCCTGCATCCGACTGTCGATCCATCGCCTCGCGATTCATCGACCAGAGCTTTCGATCACGGAAACGCAAAAGCATCAGCAGCCAGCCGGCGTCGAGCATGTTGCGCCCTTCCGGCGCGGGCGGCTCAACCGTGTTTCCAGGCTTTTCCTGTGACAGCATCTGTCCCGCCGTGGTGGCCAGCAGCACCTGGCTATCGCCTTCAGCGGTCACCAGCCCCTGCAGCAGTTGTATGTAGTCATTCATGCGATTGACGCTGAACATGCCCTGGGCGCCGCAGCGTTCGCGGCACACTGTAGCAACGTCGCTCATTTCCCAGGTGGCAAGAACCTTGGTCAAGGCGATCAGGTTATTCAGATCGGGCGAAACAGCCTCGGGACTCGCGAGAAACTCCCGTTTGGCATGGTTCACTAAAAGAGTGATGGCATAGACTTTCGCCAGACAAGTAAACAAAGCAAGCTGATGGCTTCGATACTCGATCACCGGCATGTCGTTTCGTCCAGGCGCGTTCGTCAGGCGGTTTTGCGCATAGCGCAGCGCGATATAGACGCTGGCTCGCCCCATCCCGACGGCGGAACTCGCCACGCAAAGCCGTCCGGGCAGAATCCGTGTCATGGCGCGCAGAAAGCGCTTGCGCGAATTGGCGATGGTCGGCTCAAAGCGCCCCTGGTCGCTGATTCGGCCCATGTCGCCCATTAACAGAGCACGCCGCGGCAGAACAACATGATCAAACCATGTGAGACCGTTGTCCAGGCCCTGGGCCGGCTTCTCCGGGCACATCGCCGTTCTAATTCCAGGGCGCAATCCATCTTTGTCGCTGATGCGGACTACGAAGGGAAACACCCCACAATCTTTACCTTCGACTTTGAGTTTCGCCATGACTACGGCCATTCTGGAAATGTCCGTAAATCCGCTGTACGACATGTATTTCTGGGCCAGCGGATCGGGTGTGTTCAGGATGAATACCTGTCTCGAGTGATCGTAGACGGCTTCGGTGCGCAGGGCTGCGACATTGTTGCCGAAGCCGAGTTCGGTCGCCATGTAGGAGCAGAAGGAAGTGAGAGAATCCAGCTCTTTGAAATCGTCTGCCAGGTCCTCGCGTGTACTGCCATGGTCAAAGACCGTGCCCAGGCACAGGTTGTAATGGACCATTAATAGCGAAAAGGTCGATATGTCGAGCAGTGAAGGCCACTCTGCGAGAGCAAACAAGCGCAACGGATTTTTCAGTATTTCGAGAGGCCGTTCCAGCCGTCCATGGACCAGCCGGCTTCGCGTGTAGGCGAGGCGCCCGGCTTCCGCAAGTGTCAGATTGGAACGGTAATCAAAAGCAGGATCCGACAAAATCTCGCGAACGTCCTTATGAATCCGCTCGTAGTTGCCATCAAAGATCAGGTGCAGCAGTTTTTCCTGCGTGGAGGCGAAAGGCAGCGCCGGGTTCAACGCACACGTCATTTGTGCTTCCATCCAGTCATGTTGTGTTAAATCTTTTTGGCCAATTCAGTTGGCTTGCGTGCCGATGCCGGTAATGGCGGCGACGAATCTTTCCATCAGCACGCTTTGTTTACCATCTTGAAAATGTCGGAAACCGTCGAAATTTGGGCCAGTTCATCGTCACTGATATTGATTCCCAAATCTTTCTTTAACGACAATGCCAACTCGATCTGCGAAAGCGAGTCGAGACCGAGTTCGTCGAAAGAAGCCTCGGGGACGATCTTGCCTGCGTCAATTTTGAACCGCGTGGATATCTCCTGTACGATTGAATTAATACTTACGCTCATCGTTTTCCTCCTGCCTTTTTGTTTGTGGCTATGCGATAGTCTCGACCGGAATATCCGGCCAGACCAACACCGTGGAACCCCATGACAGCCCGGCCCCAAAAGCACCCATGAGCACCCGATGCCCCGGCTTCAACTTGCCTGATGCCGCCATGTCAGTCAAAAGAAGAGGTATGGAGGCAGCCAGCGTATTGCCGGTTCGATGAATGTTGCTTGCCACCTTGCACTGCGGCAAGCCAAGCTCGGTTGCCACCCCATGCAGAATGCGGATATTGGCCTGGTGCCCGATGAACCAGTCCACGTCCGCGCACCCCCAGTTTGCCCGATCCAGAACAGTCTGCACCGAATGCGACATCCGTAACACGGCCTGCACAAAAGTGCCGCGACCATCCATATGCACGTACCAGTCTTCTTTGGCCTCGGAATCATGCCCCAAACCCGTCGTGGAGCGCTGACGAGTTCCGCCACTCGGGATTACCAGCAGGTCGGCGTGACTGCCGTCGCTTCCCAAATGAATCGGCCCAATTGCTCCCGGATCCCCTTCGTTGCCTTTTCTGAGCACCACGGCTCCCGACCCATCGCCAACCAGCGGGCGAGTAACGCGGTCCGACGGATTCATAAACAGGGTCATTGCATCGGCACCGATAAGCAATACGCTTTTAACCGCGCCGGACGTAATAAACCCGGTTGCCGTGGCCAATCCATACACAAATCCGCTGCACGCTGAATTAATGTCGTAGGCGGCCACCCCACCCATGCCCAGAATAGACGCAACTTCCGGAGCAACCGATGGGCACAGACGGTCAGGACAGGTTGAGGCAACAATGACCAGGTCAACCTTGCAGTCCCCTGCCGACTTCAGTGCCTGCCGGCCGGCTTTTACCGCAAGGTCCCGCGTCGACAACCCATCGGTCACCTTCCGCCGTTCGCGAATTCCTGTCCTTGTTTCAATCCATTCAGGCGTTGTATCAAGGACTGAGGACATGAATTCATTGGTGAGTACTTCTGGCGGCAACCATCCGCCAAGCCCTGAAATTATTGCTTTCATTTTTGGCCCTTAAAAGTCAAACTCCCGTTCTCTAATTTGTGTCAACATCAGGCAGCAAACAGCAGAGAAACATTTTGCCCTCCAAAACCAAATGAATTGGAAAGCGCGAAATGCAATCGTTGTTCTCGCGCACATTGGCGGACCAGATCTATATCCATCTTTGAATCCGGGTTCATCAGATTAGCGGTCGGCGGAATCACTCCATGCTCCAAAGAGAGAGCGGTATAGGCGGCCTCGATGGCGGCCCCGGCGCCCAGCAAATGGCCCGTGACTCCTTTTGTGGAACTCACCGCCACCCGGTTGCCAAACACCTCGCGTATGGCCGCCGATTCAATGATGTCGTTGGCGGGCGTCGACGTGCCATGCGCATTGATATAACCGACCTGGTCGGCGTTTAGCCCCGCGTCGACGAGCGCCATCCGCATCGCTATTTTTGCCCCGCGCCCTTCCGGGTGTGGAGAGGTAACATGATGAGCATCGGCGGAAGCTCCGTATCCGAGCACTTTCGCATGCACACGCGCATTCCTTCGGCGAGCATGTTCTTCTGTTTCCAGCACAAAGATTCCCGCGCCCTCGCCGAGAACGAAGCCATCGCGATTGGCATCAAAAGGGCGCGACGCCAGCAGAGGGTCCTCCCTGCGGGACAACGCTCGCATGCGCGCGAACGACGAAACATATAGAGGTGTGATCGGCGCTTCCTCTCCTCCTGCAATTACGATATCCGCAAGGCCGGCGCGCAGAACATCCCGGGCGATTCCAATAGCAGAGCCGCCTGAAGCACATGCCGTGCAAGGCGCAAGGCATGGACCACGAGCGCCGATCTCGATCGCCACCTGTCCGGTCGCCATGTTGATCAGTCCCATGGGCAGCGTGAGCGGCGAAATTTCGGATGGGCCGTCGCTAAGCAGCGCGGCGTGTTGCTGCTCCATGGTCGCCGAGCCGCCCGCGCCCGATCCGATGATCACCGCCACCCGTGCGTCATCTTTCCATTGGCGTGGCTCCAGATTCGCGTCGCGCAGCGCCTCCAGTGTTGCCACAAGGGGGGATATTATAGGGGGGATATATCCCCCCCTATAATATTTTTTAGACTATTCCCGAAGGAAATCGGCGGCTCACCAGTGGCTAGAACTGGAGTTCTACGGCCTTGGCGATAGCACATAGAGCAATCAAGAGTTCCTCCCGTATGTCGCGTGGTTGTGTGAGCCTGAAAGCCGCCTTCAGGGACTCCTGGGCCTTAGCAATACAGTCCTGAATTTCCTTTTCCATAGTGTCCTCCCAAGGGCGAACTGGGCAAATCGGTCCCATTGCCAGGGATTGGCAACAAGGTTTTCCGGCGTAAACTCCGGCACGCGGCACGAGATGCGGACCGGAAATTTGGGCCAGTTCACGATCGATTGCGGCGGTCGTTTTACCTTCCACCACACGCTTCCAGTTGGCTGGCGTGCCGATGCCAGCCGGGGTGACCAGGCCGATGCCGGTAATGGCGGCGCTGAATCTTTCCATCAGCACACTTTGTTGACCATTTTAAAAATGTCGGAAACCGTCGAAATCTGGGCAAGCTCATCGTCACTGATATTGATTCCCAAATCCTTTTTCAACGACAATGCCAACTCGATCTGCGAAAGCGAGTCGAGACCCAGCTCGTCGAAGGAAGCCTCGGGGACGATTTTGCTTGCGTCAATTTTGAACCGTGTGGATATCACCTGCACTATCGAATCAAGATTTACGTTCATCGTTTTTCCTTTACTCCAGAGAATTCTGGCCTGTGTTTTTCGGACTTATGCAATAGTCTCGACCGGAATATCCGGCCAGACCAACACCGTGGAACCCCATGACAGCCCGGCCCCTATAAAGACAGCCCGTATTATTAGCGCGCCCTAATGTAAAACGAGCGGCAGTAAGGATCAAACCCCAATAAAGGTGATTTTGTTATGCCGCTTTAGTGGTATCCTGGACTACGTAAGACGTAGACTTAGTGTTATTTAATAAAAATCTGAAACTGACAGCTGTTTTAAAATTAAATATATTCCAGGAAAATATTAAGTTGCGCAGTATCATCGTGCCGGAAAAGTGTAAGAACTGAACCAGTTATCACAAGATGGGCCACAGATGTCAGCGAAAGATGGAATGCATTGTAGTGATCGAGGTGAGAAGGTTTTTTTCGCACTGCGGCATTTTCCGCACTGCGACATCAAGAGGAGACTTTTCCGAAGCGCGGTCCTTCTTTTGCTGGGGTATTGGTGCAGCGCGAATCGCCCCGCTGCCGCGCTGCCGAAGCAGGCCTTCCCTCAGTACGTGGTCACAACCATGAACATGAGCAGCGATCCAGGTGGCCCCGAAGGCCGCAACACGATTATTGTCCAAACTAAAGATGGTTATCTGTGGACCATCATGGATGGATCGCTTGTCCGGTTTGACGGTGTTCGTTTCACCGCTTTCAACAGCGAAAACACTCCGGAGATCAGGACAAATTTTATTTCTTCACTGTTTCTCGATCACCGGGGGGACATCTGGATAGCAACCGACAACGGCCTGGTACGGTTCAGCAATGGACGCTTTTTCCGGTACACAACAGCCGATGGTCTTTCCGACAACACTGTTTGGCAGATGAGCGAAGACACGGATGGCAATCTGTGGATTGGGACGGCGAAGGGGCTGGTTCGTTTTCGCGATGGACATTTTCAAGCGTATGGAGGAAATAAGGATCTACCCAACACCAACATAGGCCGTGTCTATGGGGCGAGGGACGGCAGCATCTGGATTGTCACCGGCGGCGGTGTAAGCCGCTTCAACGGCCAAAAATTCATTCTCCAGACCGATGAGTTCCTGGAGAAGGACCCCTCTCATCAGCGGGTCATCATGAACCAGGACAGAGATGGTCAGTTATGGATTGCCACGCCCCAATCGGTGGCCCGTTATCAGGGAGGGAAGTTCATCGTTTACGGGCGAAAGCAGGGGCTGCCTGACGATTCAGTCACTGCGATCGGCAGCGACCACTCCGGCACGATCTGGATCGGCACCCAGCATTCTGGCCTGTATCGATTGCAGGATGGAGTCATTGTTCCCTACGGCGCCCAAAATGAGTTTGGGCGTTGGATCACCGCAATCTACGAAGATCGCGACCACAATCTCTGGATTCGTTCGAATCATGGGCTGATACGCCTGAGTGAAGCACGGGTCGATACGTACGGGGCCGGCGCCGGGGATCAGAACCGTAATGTCATTACCGTAACCGAGGACCACAACCACGACATTTGGCTGGCATCCACCGATGTTTCACCTGGTCATGCAACTAATGTTTCACGTATTCATGAAGGAAAAACTTTCATTTATACCAAAGCCGATGGCCTGGCAGAGGACCGGGCGAACATCGTGTACGCAGACAGCAAAGGCGCCGTATGGATTGGATGGCATAATCTGCTGGCCCGATATCAGAACGGCAGAATCACAAACATGACACTGCCGGGGGGGCTCCTGGCACTGTATGAAGATCGCAGGGGAAATCTCTGGGCCGGGACCTGCAAGGGACTGTCACAATTTGTTGATGGAAAACTGGTGTCCAGCTTTACGGGGCCGTTTTCCGATCCGTGCGTGCGGGCTATCGCTGAAGATCAACACGGCAATCTGTGGCTGGGCACCGGTGGTGGCGGCATCTTTTACTGGAACGGACACGAATCCATTCAGTACTCAACGCCACAGGGGCTGGCCAGCCCCCTGGTGCTGGCGCTCCATATGGACCGGGAGGGGGCGCTCTGGATCGGTACAGTTGGAGGAGGACTATCGCGTTTTCAGGATGGCAGGATCCAGAATTCCTGTCCCATTGATGGTCTGCGGAATGAAGGGATAGCCGCCATACTGGAAGACGATACGGGAAACCTCTGGCTCAATACTCACAAGGGAATTTTTCGCGTCAGCAGAAAAGAACTGGATGATTGTGCGGCGCGGAAAATTCGTTCCCTGCCCTCGGTCAGCTACGATACTGCTGATGGAATGAAGGCCATGATCTCCCTTGTTGGTGGGCAGCCTCAGGGATGGAAGGCCCATGATGGCAGCCTGCTGTTTGTAACCGGAAATGGAGTAGTCCGCCTCGATCCCCGCAACCTCAACGCTCCCAGGCCGCCGGCCGGCGTTCTCATTGAGGAGCCAGTCGTCGATGGAAAATTGTGGCCGCTGGCTGCGAACCTGGAGCTTGCGCCCGGGAGCCACCGACTGGAGTTGCACTACACTGCACTGGATCTTTCCTCTCCGCAGAAGCTCAGCTTCAAATACATGCTGGAGGGCTTTGATAAGGACTGGATCGATGCTGACCAGCAACGGACCGCCTATTATGCAAACCTGTTTCCAGGGCACTACCGCTTCCGCGTAGCCGCCCGTAATCGTGATGGAATCTGGAGTGAAACGGTCAGCCCTCTGGAACTGCATGTGCAGCCCCATTACTATCAGACGATTTGGTTTTATCTTCTCGAGGGCGGACTTGTTTTAGGTTTGGGATTCATCGCGTACCGGCTGCGCGTACGTCAGGTAACGGCCCGGCTGGACTCTCGATTCCGGGAACGACTGTTAGAGAGGACCCGTATTGCTCAGGATTTGCACGATACCCTTTTGCAGGGTTTCATCAGTGCTTCCATGCAGCTTCATGTTGCAGATAACCAGCTACCCGCAGATTCACCGGCGAAAGCGCTGGTAGGCCGAGTCCTGGAATTGATGAGACATGTCAATGAGGAGGGGAGGAATGCCCTTCTTGGTCTCCGTTCATCTGGCCGGGACACCTATGATCTTGAAGCGGCCTTTTCAGGAATTACGCGGGAACTTGAGTTTCGGCAACAAGCCTGTTTCCGAATCACAGTGGAAGGAGCACCGCAGCCGATGCGTCCTGCGGTCCGCGATGAGGTCTATCGTATCGGCCGCGAAGCCCTGCTCAATGCATTTCGCCATTCCCGTGCGCGCAATATTGATGTCGAACTCGGATACAAGTCGAGTCACTTAAGGGTTCTCATACGCGATGACGGGGTTGGGATAGACCCTCAGATGCTTCGTGCGGGACGCGAGGGACATTGGGGCTTATCTGGGATGCATGAGCGGGCAGAAAAAATTGGCGGGAAGTTCCGAATCCTGACCCGGGCGCCAGCCGGGACGGAAATCGAACTGTTAGTGCCTGGTCGTGTGGCCTTTGCATCTCGGCCTTCTGATGGTACGGCGAAATGGTTTTCCCTGATGTATCCGGGAAAGCGGAAAAGGAACAAATCGCAAGCCGAAAGTGAGCAGATCCATGAGTGAACAGGCTCAAATTCGAGTGTTCTGCGTCGATGATCACCCCCTCCTGCGCCAGGGGATCGGCGCCGTCATCAACAGTCAGCCCGATATGCTGCTGGCAGGTGAAGCGTCCAATTATCAGGAAGCCATTCAACACTTTCGGGAATACCACCCCGACGTTACCCTTATGGACTTGAGACTTCCGGGTATGAACGGAATCGAGACGATGATCGCCATCCGCGCGGAATTCCCCGAAGCTCGCGTGATCATGTTGACTACCTTTGAGGGCGACGTCGAAATCCAGAGAGCACTGGAGGCGGGAGCATGCGGCTATATGCTCAAGAGCATGCCTCCCAGGGAGTTGGTTGAAGCGATCCGCCAGGTCCACGCCGGGAAAAAGCGAATTTCTCCTCATGCCGCGGCACAACTCAGTGAGCACCTTGGCGACGAGGATCTGACTGAACGAGAGATCGAGGTACTCAAACAAGTCGCTGGTGGCAATCGGAATCGAGACATTGCGGAAAAACTCTTCATCACAGAAGAGACTGTAAAGGTGCACCTCAAACACATCATGCAGAAGCTTGGAGCAAGTGATCGCACGCAGGCCGTGACGATAGGGCTCCGACGCGGAATTATTCAGTTATGAGAAGCACGTGGCCCTTAACAATGCCGCGAAAATAAGCATGAAAAACTCCCATATGCCCTGATCATTCCGGCTGTGTTAGCCACTGTGGACTTCAGCTTTCAGTAAATCGAACTGGCGATGGCTGCATGTCGGCAATCATGCCGCTGTTCTTGTGAGTTACATTTCCAGGGCAAGACTTTAAAAGAATATATATGGGGACTGTGGTAGAGCCGGGATCCAGCTTTTACTGGAAGGTCCCGCGTCGACAACACATCGGTCACCCTCTCCGCCGTTCGCGAATTCCTGTTCTTGTTTCAATCCATTCAGGCGTTGTATCGAGAGTTGAGGAGATGCAAGCATTGCTGACTACATCTGGCGGCAACCATCGCCAAGCCCTGAAATTATCGCTTTCATTTTCGGCCCTTGCAAAAGTCAAACTCCGTTCTCTAAATTCCGTCCCATAATGGAAATTAAAGCCATCAATCCAGATGCAGTGATCGGATGGATTAGAATTACAGGGATTGATACGAGACGAAATGAACCAGAATGCCATTCAGACAAGCGAGGCGCTTTCCGGCTTAACCCAATGCCTGCCGGCAGGCAGGTTAATCACCGACCCGGATATTCTCAGCTCATACGCCCATGATGAGGCCGAGCAGGCCACCTACGAACTGCCTGCAGCAGTAGCGCGGCCCGGCGATGCCAGCGACGTAGTGGCGATCGTGCGGTACTGCGCCGAACGAGGCATTCCGATCGTGGCCCGTGGAGCAGGAACAGGACTCTCCGGCGGCGCCAATGCTCTTCGGGGCTGCATTGTCATTTCCTTTGAAGCGATGAACAGGATCGTGAAAATCGATCCGAATGAGCGGCTCGCGATAGTTCAGCCCGGGGTCGTCAACAACGATCTTCGCCAAGCCTGCGCTGAGCATGGTTTGTGGTACCCGCCGGATCCGGCAAGTGCGCCATGGTCGACAATTGGCGGAAACGTAAGCACCAATGCCGGTGGAATTTGCTGCGTTAAGTATGGAGTTACCAGAGACTACGTACTCGGAATAGAGGCCGTGACAGGCCGTGGAGAGCTGCTGCGGCTGGGGCGGCGCACGGCAAAATGCGCGGCCGGTTACGATCTTGCCGGCCTTTTTGTGGGCTCAGGCGGGACCCTCGGCATTATCACCGAGATCACTCTTCGTCTGCGCAGTGCTCGGCCAGCGGAACGGACGATTGTCGGCTACTTTGATCACCTGGAGACAGCCGGCCGCGCTGCTGCGGCGATATGGGCATCCGGAGTTGTGCCCAGCGCCCTGGAACTGGTGGACCGTTTCTGCTTACGAGCGGTAGACGAATGGAAAAATATGGGCCTGATGGACGCCGGCAACGTTCTGCTGCTGGCCCGTTCCGACGCTCCAGGGCAGGCCGGCGAGGCCGAAGCCGACACGATCCTCGAGTGCTTCGATAAGGCGGGGGCGACCTGGAGCGCGCGTTCCACCGACGAATACGAAGCGGAAGCACTGTTTGCGGCCCGTCGCCTGGTTTACCCCGCGTTGGAGCGTCTGGGGGCCGTTTTGGGCGAAGATATCTGCGTACCACGGATGATGGTGCCGGAGATGCTTGCCTGCGTTGAGCAGATTGCGTCGGAATACGGAATCTACATAGCCACACTGGCGCATATCGGAGATGGCAATCTGCATCCCATGGTAGTGGTTCCCAAGGATAATCCGGCCATCGGCGACCGCGCCCATGAAGCCTTTGCGAGGATCATCGATACTGCCCTCACGATGGGCGGAACCGTATCAGGCGAGCACGGCGTGGGCCTGGTAAAAAAACGTGGATTTGCCATCGAAGTAGGACCGTCGGTGCTCGGCCTGCACCGCTCAATCAAAGCAGCCTTCGACCCTGCCGGGATCTTCAATCCAACGAAGATTTTCGAGTAAGCTGTCCCTTCGGAGAAGTGAGGACTCACTCAGCCTTTGTTCCCACTTCCTTCCATTCCTTGCGGGGAATTCGAGTCATCTGAAACAGGTCTGTGGTCCTGGCATACCAGGTGCCGTCATGGGTATGCATGTGGCCAATCAGCTTCAGGCCCTTCGTGTCTATATTCCGTGTGCCGGCATCAACCACGCAATCATCCTTTACATGCATGGCCAGCACGCGGCCAAGAACCAGTCCCCAGGCCGGCCCTAATTCAACGATTTGTATCAACTCGCACTCCAGCGAGACCGGGCTGCCGGCAATGCGCGGGGGGTGAACGTAAACAGACGGTAGCATCTGCAAGCCGGCCTGTTGCACTTCATTAATTTCAGATTCAAATTCGATTGCGGTAATGTTCATTGCCTCCGCCATGGCTTCGGAGACGAGGTTCACCACAAACTGACCGGTGTCACGAATGTTGCATCGCGAATCCCTGGGCCAGCCGGGGTCGTGGCTGCCCATGCCAATACCCACGACAGGAGGATCGCCGGCGACAGCGTTAAAAAAGGAAAAAGGTGCGGCATTCAACCGGCCATCGCGGCTCTGGGTCACGATCCAGGCAATAGGACGGGGCAGGATGGTAGATGCCAGGAGCTTGAAGCGGTCCTGAGCCGGGATTGTCGCAAAATCAAATAACATGTGTCACCTGAATGTATCTTAAAACAAGTAACGAACACGGTCGACCTTGAGTATGTTTCGGTAACCACAATGCTCTGCCTGGGCAGCGTTTATCAATCCTCTGAGCCGTTTCAAATTGGAACATGCACAAACTGAATCTCTTTGATAAGATAAGCATTCTTTAAAAATTAAATCCCATGCCAGTTTCGCTTACCAACTCGAAGATAGTCTATGAAGCATTAAAGAAATGCGGAATCGGATTGGTCTCCGCTCTGCCGGAAACCTGGCTGGTGCACCTGATCCGCATGACGGAAGAAGATCCGGAGATGGTCCTTGTCCGGCTTGCCAAAGAGGAAGAAGGCGTCGGGATCTCCGCAGGCGCGCATTTTGCCGGGAAAAAATCTGCCATGCTGATGCAGAACCACGGCTTCCTCGCCAGCGTCAATGGCATTGTTTCCTTTGCCCAGCTCTATCGCATCCCGCTTCTCATGCTCATCAGTTATCGCGGCCATTTTGGCGAGCGCGATCCCTGGCAGACCCAGGGCGGCAGCGCGACCGAACCCGTTCTGCGCGCGCTGAATATTCCCTATGATTTTCTGACTGATCCCAGCCGCGTGGAAAAACAAATTGCCGAAGCACAGACATGGGCCGCGAGCAGCCTGCATCCCGCCGCTCTGCTGCTGACCCGTGACCTCATGTGGGAGGACGTAAAGGCATGATGCAGCGTCTTGAATGTCTGCGCTCGATCTATGACCGTCTGGAAGATTGCCTGGTGGTCACCATTATGGGCGCGGTATCCGTCGAGTTGCAGTCGCTGGGGCACCGGACCAACTTCTTCTATCTTCAGCACGCCATGGGCCTGGCTTCCTCTACCGGTCTTGGGCTGGCGCTCTCGCTGCCCAGGCAGCGAGTTGTCGTTTTCGATGGCGACGGTTCCGTACTGATGAACCTCGGCGGCTTCACCACGCTGGCGCGCTACCGCCCAAAGAACCTGGTGCATGTGACTTTCGATAACGAGAGCCTGATCTCCGTGGGCGGCTTTCCCACGGCCACGTCCACGGGCAGCGATCTGGCGGGAATCGCCACCGCTTCCGGAGTTTCTCACGCCCAAACCGTTCGCACCGTGGATGAATTCAAGCGCTCCTTCCATGAAGCCCTTCACCGCGACGACCTGAGCTGCATAGTGGCCAAGGTAGAAGCCGTGGGTTGCAAACAATACCTCACCGATCTGAGTTTGCTGGAGAACCGCCTGCAGTTCAAACGGCATATTGAAAAGCTGGCCCAAAAATAGCTCCTGATCGTCATTGTTCGCCGACTGGCCGAGGCCGTTTGTGGTCCGCGCCATGCATCTCTATGAACGCCATTACCTACCTGAAGAAATCTTTTACTTTGATCTGCATGTTTTTGAGATGGCCAGCCAGTCCTGGTGTCACGTCCCAATGGTTCGCGTCATAAGTTAGGACCATTTTTGGAATCGATTTGGATAAATAGCCGCAATGGTGAAACCAGGCCAGAGAGTTTTCCGGGGTAATGGAGGCCAAAGCCTGAGTGATGGCCTGGTCGAGGGTTTCCATAGTGCGGGCCTTAAGGGCGCGCAGGCAGAGTTTTACTTTTCCCCAGCAGGGCTCGACGGGATTGAAGTCCGGTGAATACGGGGGCAGATAAACCAGACGGGCGCCGGCAGCTTCAATGGTCTGGCGCACCCCGGCAACTTTGTGAGCGGACAGATTGTCCATCACCACCACCTGCCCGGGGCGTAGTTTCGGAGCCAGCACCTGTTCGACGTAGGCCAGAAAGACCTCGGCATCGGTGGCCGACTCGATGGTCATGGTGGCCAGCAGACCGTCACAGGCAAGAGCCCCCAGAACCGTCAGCGTGCGCCAGTGCCCCGCCGGAATGGCTTACCGTACCCGTTGTCCCCGCGGGGCACGCCCATAAGCACGGCTCATTTGCGTGGTCACTCCGCTCTCATCGATAAAAACCAAATCCTCGATGGCTACCGCGCGGATCGCCTCCTGCCAGTTTTGCCGCCTCTGCCGTCCTTCCGGGGTGTCCTGCTCCTGGGCGTGGAGTGACTTTTTTTTAGACGCAGTCCCATGGCCTTCAGCACCAGCCAGATCTGCGCCAGACACACGCTTACATGAAACTGCTCCCTCAGTTGTTGCTGCAACTCGGCCAGCGTCAGGTCGGGCCGGACTGCAATCCAGCCCCGCATCATGGCGCGAATCTCTTCCGTCAGACGGCTGGGCCGCCCATTGCGCGACTGTGGAACTCGCTCCATCTTTCCCGTACGCAGTTGCTGGTGGTGGATGTGATGTACGTAGCTCCGGCTGGCGCCAAATTGATCGGCCACCTTCTGATAGGTGGCTCCACTGCGTTCCAGGGCCTGCAGAATCTTACGACGCAAATCGTCGGAATAGGCTCGCGCCATTATTGAGTTTCAGGAACTCCCAGAGCACAACTATCCTATCCTGCTTTGCACCCTTCCCCCTATATTTATTATCTGTATCGTTACTAAAAATGGTCTAGAGGCTTGCGCGGCGGAGGTCGCGATGCATCGGCGAATGGCCGATTCCACGTCTTTTACGCTGCGGAAAACGCCACGTCGAATGCGCTTGTTGTATCAATCATTTCCTGTTCCTGACACGGAATTTTTCTGAACTCCCGAATCCCGCGAAGCGGGTGAGAAAACACTACAGCAGCGATGCTTTACGTGTAAAACGAACTCTGGCGAAGAATGAACGCTCAGGGTTTTCCTGAACCCACTGCTTCCGGACGGATACTCTCCTGCCCCGACCAGTACTTTTTGCGCAGCTCTTTTTTTAAAACCTTGCCGGTACCCGTTCTGGGCAAAGTGTCCAGAAACTCCACCGAGCGCGGGCATTTGTAATGAGAAAGGCGCGAGCGGCAGAACTCCAGCAACTCGCTCTCCGTGGCCTGTATTCCCGGCTTCATTACAACCAGGGCTTTGGGAGTTTCACCCCATTTGGCGTCCGGCACCGGAATCACCGCGACTTCATAGACGCCCGGATGGGCCAGAATGGCCTTCTCTACCTCCAGCGAAGATATGTTCTCGCCTCCGCTGACGATGATGTCCTTCCTGCGGTCCACAATCAGCACATAGCCATTTTCGTCCATGGTGGCCATGTCACCGGTGTGGAACCATCCGCCGCGCATGACCTCGGCCGTGGACT